>Ga0209061_1001354_pt1 | contig 41726 bp, 33 predicted proteins | sample Coa_R1_10_FD_187157 | JGI IMG/M metagenome (GOLD analysis project Ga0209061, IMG submission 187157) | Surface soil microbial communities from Centralia Pennsylvania, which are recovering from an underground coalmine fire - Coalmine... | ecosystem: Environmental > Terrestrial > Soil >... | reverse complement strand
CTAAGTCAAGCCCCTCTTCAGGAATGCGAAAATAGGAAGGGATCAAAAGAAAGGAATGCTCGCGGTCGCCAAAGCTTAATTCCTAGCTTCTTCCCACACCGCCCCATCGCTCATTCCGAAACGGCTGAATAATTTCTGTAACTTGTTAGAGGTAAAATAACTAATGGATGTGACAGGATCAAGGCCCCTGGCTTGGAGGATTGCCTCTCGAGAGCCGCGTTCCGCCGCCTTATCACTAGAGTGTAATCAAAATTCGGGAAGAAAACGCCTGAACGTACGCGCTTCAACCCGCAAGGCACAGGATTTTCCAGTGAATAATGGAAGTTCAGTACGTTCGCCGGCTGGCAAAACGGCACGCCGGATGTCTGCGGAAAACGTTATCGCGATCATCGCGATCGCAGGAATAACGTCCCATCTTTTCTTGCGGTTTCTACTAAAATCGTCCGTTCTTGCCTATAACATCCCGCTATTCGCAGCCCTGGTTCTGGGCGGTGGTCCACTTGTTTACGGTCTGGCACTCAGAGTGGTTCGAAGACAGTTTGGGTCGGACCTGCTGGCCGGCATCTCGATTGTAGCTTCCGTCATTCTGGGTGAATACCTTGCTGGAACGCTGGTTGTGCTGATGCTTTCAGGCGGCAATGCCTTGGAGACTTACGCGGTGCGCAGCGCATCGTCTGTGCTCGAGGCCCTGGCAAAACGCGTGCCCAGCATTGCACACCGCCGGCAAGATTCTGCCATTGCGGACATACCGCTCGACGAAGTCCGTGTCGGCGACATACTGATTGTCTATCCGCATGAAATCTGTCCCGTGGATGGGGTCGTCATTGATGGCGAAGGAATCATGGATGAATCGTACCTGACCGGGGAGCCGTTTGAGATTTCCAAAACACCCGGTGCGCGGGTCCTTTCTGGCGCTGTCAATGGCGAATCAGCACTTACGATCAGAGCGGAAAAGCTGGCGGTTGACTCACGCTATGCTCGAATCATGGCGGTGATGAAAAACGCCCAGCAAAACCGTCCGCGTATCCGGCGTCTTGGGGACCAATTGGGCGCATATTATACGCCGTTTGCTCTTGGCGTGGCGCTGATTGCCTGGGCTGCCAGCGGCAATGCCGTGCGGTTCCTCTCGGTACTGGTGATTGCCACGCCCTGTCCATTGCTGATCGCTATCCCCGTCAGCATCATTGGCTCCATCTCGCTCGCCGCCCGCCGGGGAATTGTGGTGAAGGACCCCTCCGTGCTGGAACAGCTCGACACATGCAGAACCATTATTTTTGACAAGACCGGGACACTTACTTATGGCGTGCCACAGCTTACGCAGCAAATCGTTGCACCCGGGTATGACCAGGCCGATGTCTTACAACTTGTGGCCAGCATTGAACAATATTCGAAGCATCCGCTGGCAAGGGCTATCGTACATGCTGCGCAAGAGTCAGGTCTCCATCTCGATCACGCCAGCCAAATCAGCGAAGCTCCAGGCCGCGGGCTTGAAGGCGTTGTTCGAGGGCACTCCGTTCGGATCACCAACCGTCCGACGCTTCTGAAAGAATTCGGGACTCATGAATCCATTCTTCCCAAAATCAGCGGCGGGTTGACCTGCGAAATCGCCATCGATGGCTCCTACGCGGCAACTTATGTTTTCCAGGATGCACCGCGCAGGGAAAGCAAGTCTTTCGTCCAGCATCTCAGCAAGAAGCATGGATTTGACAAGCTGATGCTGGTTTCGGGTGATAGAGAAAGCGAAGTCAGGTATCTTGCGGACCTTGTCGGTTTGAAGGAAGTCCATGCTTCGCAAAGCCCCGAACAGAAGGTAGAACTTGTCCGCGACGCCACGCAGAAAGCCAAAACCCTCTTCCTTGGTGATGGCATCAACGATGCGCCCGCTCTGATGACCGCTTCGGTGGGTCTCGCCTTTGGACATCACAGCGACATCACCGCAGAGTCAGCAGGCGCCGTGATAATGGACACCTCCCTCGAGAAAGTGGACGAGTTCTTCCACATCGCGAGACGAATGCGAAATATTGCGCTTCAAAGTGCTATTGGGGGGATCGTGTTGAGCGTTGCTGGGATGCTTCTGGCTGCGGCGGGCTATCTCCAGCCCGTAGCCGGGGCAATTACCCAGGAAGTCATCGATCTCTTTGCAATCCTCAATGCTATCCGTGCGGCATTCCCGCCTAAAAACCTGATTGACTTCTGAACTGATGCGTGAAGAATAGGGGGCTTTATAAGGAGAGATCAGCCAGCCCCTTATTTAAAAACAGGACAGCGCGCAGCACACAGAAACACGGGAACCGTGTGAAAACGACTTGCAGCCAATCTTACCGATTTTCCAGGTGTGAAGGGCGTTGACTTTTATTCACTACCGCAGCGGCTCGTCAACTTCCTGCAACCAGTCCGGACGCTTGAGGACCTCGCGCGGTTTTGATCCATCGGGTGCACTGATGATCCCATCGCGCTCCATCAGGTCGAGCAACCGCGCTGCGCGGCCGTATCCCAGGCGCAGGCGGCGCTGGAGCAGTGAAGTGGATGCCTTTCCAGATTCAACCACGATCCGGACGGCATCTTCGTAAACGGCGTCGAGTTCCGCAGCGTCAGCCTCATCGTCCGGGTCCGTATTGCGTTCCTCCTTGTCGCGCACAGGCTTAAGGAACTCCTCATTGTATTGGGGCGCGCACTGCTGTTTACACCAATCCACAACCTTGTCGATCTCTTTTTCCGTGATCAGGGCACCGTGCAAGCGAACCAAGCGTGCTGACCCGGGCGGCAGAAAAAGCATGTCGCCGCGGCCCAGAAGCGCCTCAGCGCCGTTCGAATCCAAAATCGTTCTGGAATCCACTTTTGACGCAACACGGAAAGCAATACGCGACGGGAGGTTCGCCTTGATCAATCCTGTGATTACATCCACGGACGGCCGCTGTGTGGAAAGAATCAGATGGATCCCCACGGCGCGGGCCATCTGTGCAAGCCGCGTGATAGCTTCCTCAACGCCCTGAGGTTCGACCATCATCAGGTCTGCAAGCTCGTCGATGATGATCACAAGATACGGCAGCGGCCGGTTGCGCTCAGGATCGGTGTCGAAAAGGTCGAGCGTTGATGACTCTTCGAACAAGTTGTTGTATTGCTCGATATTCCGCACTCCCTGTTCGGCCAGCAGCTTCAACCGCCTTTCCATTTCCATCGTGGCGCGCCGCAGAACATTGGCAGCCTGCTTGGGCTCCGTCACAATAGGCGTAAAAAGGTGTGGAATGCCGTCATAGAGATTTAATTCCAGACGCTTGGGGTCAATCAGAATCAGCTTGACCTCATCGGGCGTCGCCTTGTAAAGGATTGAGATGATAAATGAATTGATAGCGACGCTTTTGCCCGTGCCTGTTGACCCGGCGATCAGGAGATGCGGCATCTGTGCCAGATCGGCTACTTTGATTTTCCCGGTAATGTCTTTTCCAAGGCAGAGAACCAGTTTGGATTTATGGCCAGTGAATTCGCCCGATTCGAGAGTTTCGCGCAAATGGATAGTTTCACGATGTGTATTCGGCACTTCAATGCCGATCGTCGATTTTCCAGGGATCCGCTCGATCAAAATCGACTCTGCTTTTAAGGCCAGGCATAGATCGTCAGCCAAATTGACGATTCGGCTGTACTTGATCCCGGCTTCCGGTTTGAACTCATAGGTGGTCACAACCGGACCGGGGTGGATCTGCGTAACTGCGCCCGTTACACCAAATTCGGCGAACTTCTCCGTCAGTCTGACGGCCCGCTCCTTCAGCTCATCCTCATCAATCCTTTCTTCAGGGTCAGGAGGACGAAGCAAGGTTGTGCTGGGCAATCGATACCGGCCATGGGCTTTTCCAGACACTTTGGGAGACTTGGGCGCGGCTTCCTTTGTTTTCCCGGATGTGTTCTCAGGATTGTGATCGATAATCTCTGGACTGAGTACTTCGCGGTCTTGCACAATTTGCGGCGCAGAGGGTTGCCGGCTGGCAATCGCAGGCGACTCTTCGGCAATCTCCGCACGAGGCGAGAGTTGCCGGGCGTGCTGAGTGACCACCGGAGGTCTGCCGGCGGCTTTGGTTCGCTCAATTTGGCGACGGAGCCGTTCTGACCGGCGTTTTTGGCGCCAAGACTTCCAACGATCAGTCAATGCCCCGAGAAATTCAAAGCGCTTTTGCAGAACTGACAATGCTGTGGCAAAGGAGAACCTTGTAACGAGGAATAACGAGCTCAAAAACAGCGCCGCGGCAACGATGGATGCCCCAAGCGGATTAAAGATGTAAACGAGACCGGCTGCGACAAGGTAACCGGCCAAGCCGCCTCCTTGAATCACGCTATGGATCCGCGGTGTATAAGGGAACAATTGCAGAATTGCCCCCAGGGACGCAATCAACAACACAACTCCAAACACCTTGGTGCGAGGGGCTTCAAGCGGCTGTACACGAATGAGCCTGACGCCGACGAAAAACAGAGCGACCGGAACCACGTAGGAGGTCCACCCCAGCAACTGTTCCAAAAAATCTGCACCATAAGCGCCAACCAGGCCGATCCAATTGTGAACAGTCCCTGCGGCCCCGCTTGTATCAAAAGAAGGATCACGCGGAAAGTAGGAGACAAGGCTGCACAGAACAAGCAGCCCCAGAATTAACAATAGAAAACCGACAAGTTCTGAGAGCCGTTCTGAGCGGGCGAGCCGATGCTCGGAAGTCCGCCTGGTAGTTGAGGATGAGGTTGGCATGCGCCGTAATCTCTCCGGCTAGCCGCTGGCTGCGGCGCCCTCCCGCCGCAGGTTTTTTGCTTCAAGAAATTATCTCACATTAAACGCTACGTCAGATGCGGTGGCGCAATCCGATCTGATGGGCCTATGCTACCACGCCCGGCACGGGGCCGTAAACAACGAAATGGCGTTTCAGCAGAATTTCAAGGCTGCCCCTCGAATCGGCAACGCATTGGGAACACGGGATTTATACTTCGAGCACGACCGGCAGGACCATGGGGCGTTTGCCGATCTCCTGATCGAAATGCCGGCGCAACTCAGTACGGATTTTTTCCTTAATGACGCCCCAATCCGTAACCTCCTCAGTATTGGAAATCTCGATGGTTTTCAATATCACTTGTCGCGCGCTCTCCACCAGGTCGGCGGCTTCATCCATTGGAACGAAGCCGCGGGATACGATTTCGGGAGGCACCACAAGTTGCCCGGTATGCTCATTGATGGCCAGGATTGGGATAACAATCCCATCCTCCGAGATGTGCCGCCGTTCCTTCAGGATCACGTCCCCAACCTCGTCGAGGGTTCCCACGTCGATGCAGACGCGGCCTACGGGAACGCGATCGACCTTTTGTGTGTTTTCACCGTCAAACTCCAGCACATCTCCACTTTCCAACAGGAAGACGTTCTCAGGCGGGATTCCAACTCTCTTGGCGGCTTCCGCATGGCGGACAAGCTGGCGATACTCACCATGAAGAGGAACGAAAAAGCGCGGCCTGACCAGGTTCAGCATCAGGTTTAACTCCTCCGCGCTGCCATGCCCGGAAACATGCACCGGCGGCTGGCTGCCGTCATCATAATGGATGTGCGCGCCTCTGCGGTAGAGGTGATCAATCATGCGAAAGATTGCCTTCTCATTGCCCGGAATGACGCGGGCCGAAATTACAACATCGTCACCCGGCTCAATAGAGAGCCACCGATGACGGTTGACGGCAACTCGTGGAAGCGCTGCCATTGGCTCACCCTGGCTTCCGGTTAGCACCACGACAACCTTTGACCGCGGTAAATTGCGAATTTCCTGCGGCTCCGCGAGAAGCCCCGGCGGCATGGGGAGCCTTCCCATTTCCTGTGCAATTTCTGAAATCTGGCGCATGCTCCGTCCGAGAAAACACAGGCGGCGTCCGCGTTCGTAAGCAATGTCCGCAATAATCTGCAATCGGTGAACGGAAGTTGCAAAACAAGTAATCAGAACGCGCCCTTCAGCGGCCGTAATGATTTCGGAAAGACGCTCCCGGACAGCGCGCTCAGACGGCGTGATTCCAGGGCGCTCAACGTTGGTGGAATCGGAAAAAAGCGCCAGGACACCTTTGCGCCCGTAGTCGGCCAGCGTATGAAGGTCGCTTTGCCGCTGATCCATCGGGGTTGGGTCAAACTTAAAATCTCCTGTGTGGATAACTATGCCCGCCGGCGTCGTAATGGCCAGTGCTCCTGATTCAATAATGCTGTGCGTAAGATGGATGAACTCCACGTGGAACGGCCCAATATCAAAAGGCAAAGCCGGCCTGATCTCACGCATTTCAACGCTGCGTTCCATCTCGTGCTCGACCAGCTTGGTCCTGGCCAGTGCCAGCGTGAATGGGGTCCCATAAACGGGTGCGTCAACTTCATCGAGGACGTAAGGCAGCGCGCCAATGTGGTCCTCGTGGCCGTGGGTGAGAATGATACCCCTGATCCGGTCACGGATTTGGCGGAGATATGTGATGTCTGGAATGATGATATCAACCCCGGGAAGTTCGGCGTCCGGGAACATCACGCCACAATCGACTACAATCGCATTATCGCCATACTCGAAGACCATCATGTTGATGCCGAACTCGCCGAGGCCTCCGAGGGGAATGGCCCGTAACTTGTTATCAGAATTTGAGATGTCCGTTCCTCCTCATCATATTCTGAATATTAACACAGGTCTGTGACGACCCGGTCGCGGCACGCTGCGGTCCCCGATTTCTGCCTTCACGGATGTCTTCAGTCGCGATGGAGCCCTAAAAAGATCGCGATAAGTTGCTGAAGCGGGAGCTGTTCTGCCCGAACATCCGGAGGCAGGCGAAGGCGCTCAAATTCCTCTTCCACTTTTTGCCTTGAATAAACAGGCGAGAGGCAGTTCAGGAGCTTTTTGCGCTTGTAGGCGAACGATTGCTTTAAGAACTCGATAAAGCTTTCTTCATTTTCGATCCCCACCCTTGCCTTTTCGGAGCGCATGTCAAATCGGACTAAACTGGAATAGACCTGAGGTGGCGGAGAAAACGCCCCCGGTGGAACATGGAGGACCACACGAGGGGACGAATAAAAGTGGGCATAAACCGTGAGGTAGCCGTAGTCTCGTGATCCTGGTTTGGCGGTCAAGCGGTCGGCAACTTCACGCTGAATCATGAATCCCATCGCGCGTACGTTTGAGGCGAATTTAAGCACATGATGAATAACCGGGGATGTGATGTAATAAGGCAGATTGCCAAAAACATAGCATTGTTCCACACCGCGTCGCCGGCAAACTTCCTTTATATCTGTGCGAAGAATATCACCGTGGATGATTTCCACCCTTGGTTCCTGCTGGAATTTCTGTCGAAGCTCTTCCACTAACTCCCGATCAATTTCGATTGCTACTACGTTATGGGCTCTTTCGGCCAGCAGCCCCGTCATAGCCCCCCGCCCCGGCCCGATTTCAATAACGAGGTCATCAGGGTGCAACTCCAGGGCATCAGCAATACGCGAGCAGTAACGGGGATCCGTAAGAAAGTGTTGTCCGAGCTTCGGACGGCGGCGCTTAACCATTCGTGTGCGGTCTAGTACTACTACGTTAAGTTATGGCGATCGATTGCTTCTCCGAATTTTGGCGCCGCAATACGCGCAGTATCCAGTCCAGGTGAACAGCAGGCGTTGGATTTCACGGCGCGTCTGTGGCAGGGTCCACCCAGAAGTTTTTTTTGCTGCGCATTTTTTCCAGGGTCAGGAAAGCGTGCGCCAGCATCACCAGCGTGACGTGATGATGCCAGCCCACCCAGTTGCGGCCTTCGTAATGGTCCAGTCCCAGTTCCTCCTTGAGTTGCTGGTAGTCCTGTTCGACTTTCCAGCGGCTTTTGGCGATGCGCACCAGCCGCCGCAGGGTATAGTGAGTCGGCAGGTCGCAGAGAAAGTATTTCGTGGGTTCCTTCTCGCCGCCTGGCCATTCGATCAGCAGCCCAACTTCCTTGTGGGGTGGCTGGCCTTCGTTGAAGCCGTGCGAGGGCTGGACGCGGCAGGCGTAGAAGCGCGACGCGAGCCAGCCTTTCGTGCCTTCGCGCCAGCGCACTGGCTTCCAGCCTCGGGCCTTTTCCGCCACCGCGCGCACCGAGGCGGGGCGTTGGTCGCCGTAGTGATAAACACTCGGCGGGCGTCCTTGCCCCCGCGCTTTCAGTGGGTGCGGACGGGGCGGCCTGGTCCATACGCCCAGCGACGAGGGGATCCCCACTGCATAAGGAAGTTGACGGGCTTCCAGCCCGTCGCGAAACTCCGTCACCTCGCCGTAGCCGGCATCGGCCAGAACCACGCCGCCCCTCAAGCCCCAAGCTCGCGCCTCGTCGATCAGTTCCAGAGCCAGTTGCCACTGGGTTCGGAACTCCACCGTCTCGGGGATTCCCGCTTCGGTTCGCCGCGCCCGATCCCCAACCCAACTTTCCGGCAAGTAGAGCCGCCAGCCCAGAATCGTACTTTCTTCCGCCACGGCCTGATGCAGGCTCACCGCCACCTGGCAATTCGCGGTCTTGCCCAGGGGGCCCGAATATTGCCGCTCGACGCCCACGGAGTGCCGCCCCTGTTTGGGGAATCCGGTGTCGTCGAGGACCCACACCGGGTCGGGCGCCAGCTCTGCCGTCATGCGGCGGGCCAAGCGTTCCCAAACCGGAGCCCAAGGCCATGGGCTTTGGCCGATCAACTGCTGCAGGGCTTGCACGTTGCCCTCGGGCAGGCGAGCCGCCATCGGTTCGATGGATTTGCGCTCGCCGTCCAGCAGCAGGCCCCGCACCTACACCGAGCTCCACCGACGTCGCTCGGTCCGACCCAACGGCGCCAGCAGGTCGGCCAGGAATTGTTCCAAACGGATCCGGCATTTCTCGATTTCGCTCGCGGTCATGAACCGCAGCGGAACACCTCCTTCGCAGAAGGTCAAGGATACTTAACGTAGTAGTATTAGAGGAATCTTTTGAAATTGTTTCTGGCCCGCAGCGCTCCACAAGCGTTGACGCCAACGACAGCAGCGAGGATAACAGCAAGAAATATTTTTCTCATTATTCTGAATTCTCCATTCCGTAGTTTGAATGGTTCCTGTAAAAGCATTACGCAGTTAATCCATGTACTGCGTTTTCACAGCCCGGTCATCTTGAGAAAAGGTTCAGGCAAACGAGCTCCTTCAAGTTTCAGCCTCGAAACTGCTTCATCAATCTCTTTGAGATCAGTGGCAGTCAGCTCGACGTGAATTGCTCCGAGGTTTTCCTCAAGGTGATGCAACTTGGTGCTTCCTGGGATGGGCACGATCCAAGGCTTTTTCGCCAGCAGCCAGGCAAGTGCGATCTGTGCCGGTGTTGCACCTCTTCGATCGGCGAATGTCTTAACCACTTTCACCAAGGCCATGTTGGTCTTGCGCGCTTCAGGTGCAAAGCGCGGTACCATGTTGCGGAAATCGGTAGGGCCGAATTGGGTGTTCTCGTCGATCGTGCCAGTAAGGAAGCCTGCGCCGAGTGGGCTGAAGGCCACAAAACCGATTCCGAGCTCTTCCAGTGCGGGCATCAGCTCGGCCTCGGGCTCGCGGTGGAAGAGTGAGTATTCGCTTTGCACCGCGGTGACAGGCTGAACTGCATGGGCGCGGCGTATGGTCTGCACCGAGGCTTCCGAAAGGCCAAAATGCCGGACCTTGCCTTCGGCGATCAACGCTTTCACGGCTCCAGCGACATCCTCGATAGGCACATTCGGGTCGACGCGGTGCTGGTAGAAGAGGTCGATGGCCTCCACCCGCAGACGACGGAGAGATGCTTCGGCCACAACCTTTATATGCTCGGGGCGGCTGTTCGTTCCGGGGCCGCGCTTGCCTGTGACAGGATCAATCTCGAAGCCGAATTTGGTGGCGATTGTAACTTGGCTGCGGATAGGTTGGATCGCTTCGCCCACCAGTTCTTCGTTAGTGAAGGGTCCATAGGCCTCGGCCGTGTCGAAGTGCGTCACGCCCATTTCATGGGCTAAGCGGATCAGCCGGATCATCTCGGCCCTGTCGGCTGCCGGACCGTAGGCTGAGGTCATGTTCATACAGCCGAGGCCGATGGCTGACACTTGCAGTTTGTTTCCTAATGTACGCTTCTTTTCGATTCTTAGCATGTCTCTTTTGCTGAAGCTTAGGTTCGCTGCTCGCTGAACTGCTACCCTTACACGCTTGCATTACGGATCGGCGCGGTGCCCGGATTCGGTGGCCAATTGCATCACATCAAGTCTCGGCTTCCAGGGATCGACGATGGCACTAGCTGAGCCGTCTGGATGGAATACAAAGATCAGATCTTGGTTAGGGTTGTAATGCGGCCAGACCGGCAAGCCAGGGCCATTCGGATTTCCGCTCTCTGCAAAGTTTACCCAGTAGCTTTGCACCATTCTGGCAACGGTTTCATCCTCCACCGTCGGCGGAATCGGCGGGCCGAAACCTCTGAAGCCCAAAGTACCAAATACGAATGGAATTTCTCCACCATGAGGAGTTCCCGGCAACCGGTCCCGTAGTGCAGTTTGCACATAACAGAATCGGTATAGATAAACCGGCGAACCGTTAGCGGCAAATGCTCTCGCCGCGAAACGGGCCGGCTCAGCTTGGCCAAAGTCGTTGTTCACCTCGGATAACAGGGTAGCCAGCTGTGCCTTTCCTTCAGGATCATAAGCCATCCTGGCCTGAGCACTCCATTTACCGAAATGTGCAAACAGTTGCTCCTTGGTGGTCGCCCTGATTCGCGGACCCGCTGAATCGGCACAGTTGCTTCCGATCATAATTGGAACGTGTGGTGGACGGCCTGCTTTGTAGGCAGCTTCTGCCGTTTCTGTAATCAGTTTTCCGTCAAAGATCGGTGTCGTCTCGTAAGAGGGACTGTTCGATGTCCCATGAAGAACCTCCTCTGAGGTGAGCTTGCGCAGACGTGCCAATGCGGCTCGATCCGTGCCTTCGATTCCCATCGAGCGCGCGAACTGGATTCCAATCGTCTCAGCCGATATCGGATAGTTCGGATCCACACCATTCTTGTTCATAGGCCGCGCCGTAAGCACGCCGTCGCGTGAGCCGCCAGATTCAACAATGGCCTTCTGGAAGAGGCCGCGCGCCATTGGAATCGTGAGGAGGCTGTGTACTGAGACGCCGCCCGCGGAGAATCCAAAGATCGTAACGTTGTTCGGATCGCCTCCAAAAGCAGAAATGTTTCGTTTGACCCACTGGAGCGCTGCGATCTGGTCCATATACGCGTAATTGCCCTTGGGCTCTTCCGGGTGTTCGCGGCTCAACGCGGGAAAGGCAAAAAAGCCAAACCGCCCCAGGCGGTAATTGGCAGCGACTAGCACGACACCGTGCTTGGCAAACTGTGTCCCCGAGGTCATAGGCGACGCACTGGAGCCGGCGACAAATCCTCCCCCGTAGATCCAAAACATCACCGGTAGCATCGCCCCTGCTTTGGCACTCTCCGGAGTCCATACATTCAGATACAAACAGTCTTCAGAGGGTGGAGGCATTGTCTGTACAGTTGACGCATCGCTTCCTGTGGCTGAAATGCCGGGCTGTGAGCGCGGTAAACCGAACTGTTCCTGCATGCAGTCCGGCGCGAACTTTGTGGCCTGACGGACGCCAACCCATCTCGCAACAGGCTGAGGCGGCCGCCACCGCAGTTCTCCCACGGGTGGCGCTGCAAAGGGAATCCCCTTGTAGACAATCACGCCGTCCTCAAACGCGCCTTGTAGAAGGCCCGTATCTACGCGCACAGTAGGCGGCTTCTGCTGCCCAGCGGCATTTCTACCCAATGCGATCGTCCCTACAACGACACACAAAAGAAGCCGCATCCTCCAGGATACTTGCCTGACACTGCAGTTGCGTTCTGTAGGCGATTCACTCCTTCCTATCGTTCTATCCTCCGCATCTCGCAAAGGCCTTCTATATCGGGGTCCGTTTTGAATCGAATTCAAGTTCGGAAACCTCGAGATCATTTTCTTCAAGTTTTTTCTTCTTTACGCGACTATTCCTATCTGCCAATCCATTGAACGTGCCAAATAGTGCGGCTCCCATCATCGACCACGAAAAGCGAACCATCTTTGCCCACCGCCACGCCTACGGGCCTGCCCCAAACCCTACCGTCTTTAGTCACAAAACCGGTCAAGAAGTCGTCATACTCGCCACTCGCATGACCGTTCTCCATTGGGATAAAAATTACCTCGTAGCCAGCTCGATTGGCGCGGTTCCAGGAGCCATGTTCGGCGACGAAAATGCCTCCCTGGTACTCGCGCGGGAACTGTCCATTGCCCGTGATGGACCCAAGTGCGGGATAAAAGACCATCTCGAGCGAGGCCATATGCGGCTGAACCAACACATCCGGAGTACGCACCTTACTCGATATATCTACACGCTGGCAGTTCGCTGCTTCTTCTTTGCTGAGCGGCGAAGTACGTTGTGGGTTAGACCCCGTGCCATTGGCGCAGGGATCAGGTAAGTGCGGGTCGTGGTGGCCGCCCATGTAGTACCAGGGCCATCCAAAAAAGCTCCCCTCGGGAACGCTGGTGACATAGTCCGGGACGAGGTGATTTCCGAGACCATCACGTTCGTTCGTGGAGCACCAGAGGTCGCCGGTAATCGGGTTGACAGCCTCACCCACGCAGTTCCTGATTCCGTGGGCGTAAACCCTTTCAAACTTGCCCTCCGGCGTGTATTCGAGCACAGCAGCGCGGTGAAATTCGCTCGGATGAGTATCGGGATCATCGACATTGGAGCCGGATCCGACCGAAACTAGCAGGTGCCTGCCATCCTTTGTGAATGCCACATCTCGGGTCCAATGTCCACCGCCCGCAAGCTGCGCATAACCCGGAATATCGGGAATAACGGTCTCGGGTGGGCCCGAGGCGTGAACGTCACCATTGTGATAAGGGATCCGGACGACAGTCGTGGCGTTCGCCACGTAAATGTAGCGAGGATCCTCGGCAGGATAGAACGCAATGCCGAACGGATGGTCGAGGCCAGTCGCGAAGTGTTCGAATTGTTGATATTTACCATCGGATCCGACGCCGCGCAGGACGTCGATGGCTCCGACGCCCGAATCCGCAACAAACAGATCACCATTGGGAGCGGAGCGGATGATCCGTGGTTGGGTGAAAGTTCCAAGGGCTGGCATCATGTGCTCGGTCACCTGATAGCGCTGCAGCGGCCCATTGTCACCGCCGGCATAGAGTGTCACCTTGAATCCAGGTGGAGCAATCGGTAAAGCATCCTTAGGGCGAGCGATAACGGTCGGTTGATTCCTCACCGATTCTTCTGGTTTCGGCTGCGGGAGGTCGGCAAGGGTAATCTTGTGCCGAACTCCAGGCGCCTGTTGGTTCCAATCGGTGAAGGCAGACTGACCCGTGAGTAGTGGTCTCGATTGGACTTGTGTTCCAGGCATTGGGATTGAGCCGACTTTGCCCGCATCGAGCTCGGTATACCAGACCGTGTCGCCCGCCGGTTCGATCCCAGTCGGCCTTTTCAGCCCATCCTTCAGCACCGTGACCATCGCCCGGTCTCCGCTGATCGTCAAGGACGCGATCATCCCCGCGCCGTTCTCAGCCAGGAAGAGCGTGCCATTGGCAGGGCGCATACCATCAGGGCCTTTGAGAGGTTGATCTGTGGAGATCTCAATTGGCTGTCCTGCTTCGCCTCCAGCGTTAGCGGGTATGCGGTACAACTTGCCCGAGAACACGTTGTTGACGTAAAGCACCCCATTCAGGAATGCGATGCCATCAACGCCTTTCAGTGCCTGATGTTCGAGGTAGAGTTTTGCCGCCGATGCTCCCGCGGGGAGCTTGAAAATTCTGCCGCCGAAAGTGTCGGTGATGTATAGCGCATGATCTGGGCCCAAAGCGAAATCGTTGCAAGCCGTGTTGTCCCCTGGGAGGTCCCAACGGAGCTTGGGCTCGCCGGTCGAGAGATCGAATGCTCGCAGAGCGCTCTTCCCGCGCATTGGAGACCCGTTCGGAGTGCCGATCCGTTGACAAGCCCATAACGTATTGTTAGCGGCATCTGCCAACGCGCCGAGGAAAGAAGTTCCTGCGCCCTCGGCACTAACGTCAATGAACTTCTCGGCAACGGACGAACCCGGGCGTACCTTATATATAAAAGGCGAACTGGCACTCCCAACAACCAGTACACCGCCCGGTGCCACGGTTAGGCTCTCCGGGCGCGACTTTTCGTCACCAATGACAATTTCCGCTGCAGCCGCGGTCCGTGGAAAAGCGACTGAGAGAACGATGCAAGCAGCGAAGTGGCGACCACAGAATCTATACGTAGTCATCGCAAAATCCCTTCCCCAGCTCGGAGACAGCCGATCTGGATACGCCTAGCTTAATGCGAGCGGCCAAAGTATTACCATGCAAACTACGACAAAGATGCTTCGGATTGCGACAACTGGTTATCGTTGTGTTAGGCGCGTTTAGCAGCCATTCTGTCGCGTATTGCTTGCTGGGATGCATAGAGTTCTGCTACGCTCGAAGCTGAGGGATCGCTTGCTCAAGCATTTTCGTGTCCCCGGCCGTCTCGCCGTCAAACTTCCGGAGATCGGTGTATCTGTCCAGGCAGTTCTTCGCAAAGCTGGACTCCCGCGCGATCTGTTCGAACAGACAAGGATTCTTGTCTCGACCCAGGAATTGTTCGCGCTGTGGCGATCGATTGAGCAGGTGAGCGCGGATCCTTTGATCGGAATCAAACTCGGAGTCGAAACAAAGATGGAGCGGTTCCACGCGATGGCGATTGCGGCTCTGTCCACAGAAAATCTGGTGGCGGCTTCCGAGCACATGGCTCGCTATAAGAAACTGACCGCTCCGGAAGAGATTCTGACGCAACTCGATTCGCACGAATTTAGGATCAGCTTCCGATGGCTGCTGGCCGTAGAAGCCGAGCCAGCGGTGCTGACGGACTACTACTGCTTCTCCTGGACGCGCTCCCTGGCACAGCATGGAACCGGTACCGAGGTCAACCCGGTGCGAGTGGAGTATGTTCAAGAGCGCCCAAACCGGAGGCAGATCGAGCGCAGTCTCGGTTGTGAAGCCGTGTTCAATGCACCGTCTAACGCCATAATCTTTCGCGCTTCGGATGCCACAATGCCCTTTATCACCAGAAACGCGGAATTGTTGGATTTGCTTGTGCCGCAGTTTGAGAAACATTTGAAGCAATGCGAGGCTGAGGATAGTTTTCTCGAGCTAGTGCGCCGCGCCATTCAGGACAGGCTCACGGGCCACCGCCCCTCGATCGACGAGGTCGCCCGGGCCCTGCATATAACCCCGCGTACCTTGCAGCGCCGCTTACAGAATTCCGGATCCAGCTATCAACGATTGCTTGATGAAACGCGCCACCAGATGGCCCGCTACTATCTCAGCAACTCCGCTCTTGAGTTAAATGAAGCGGCGTACCTGCTCGGCTTTGAAGATCCCAATTCTTTCGGGAGGGCATTTCGTGTTTGGGAAGGAATTCCTCCCAGTGACTGGCGAGAACTTCAGCGGACGACGCGCAGCCGATTGCAACGTTCAGGGCGACGGCCCAAGTTGAGAACGGGCTGACCGTTTTACGGTTGACCATGGACCTTTCTTCTGTTTCACCTGGGCAGCATGTGCTCGCAACGAGGCATGGCGGGGAAGCGTGGCGGTATTTTCGGTTTATGGTAGGGTAATCGCAGAACGGATGTTCTCTCTGCTAACTCGTGGCGGATTGTGCGAACACGACACCGTTTACCGCCGCTTGCAACTGCCTGTCCATACCTTGCGCCAGCGCCTCGCGGGTCAGATCAACCTCAACATCTGGCGCGACACCACGACCTTCGATGCATTCGCCGCGCCAGGTGTACCAGCCAGCAACCGGCATCCGCAGGCGGTAACCTTTTAGCCCGGTTTATTCATGAAGCAGCGACAAATTTCAATTTCGTGCTGCACGATGCCTGACTGGAAGGCTTGGCAGCGGTGGGCCATTCGATGCTCGTCATTTTCTACCATCTGTTGAAAGAGGGCACCCCCTACGCTGATCTCGGCGGCGACTTCTTCGATCGTCTCGAACCCCAACGCTTGACTCGCTATTACGTGAGACGCCTGGAAGCTCTGGGTCATAAGGTCACGCTCGAATCCCGAGTCGCTGCCTGACCGGAATTTTCAGGGCAGAAAAGTCCTGGGGGAATTTTCAGTTGACAATCACACCTGAAGGAACTGGCAAGAAAGTATCAGGTGAGCAGGGCCAGCATCTGCAAGCTGCTGAAGGATCAATGTGCCAGCCAGGAATAGACACCTCTTGCTCAGGGCAGGCCTTGACACCGCAGCGACGGAAGCGGGTTGCTGCGGCCACTGGCTTGAGTTATACTATAATATAACTATTGGGAGTGACCATGCACACAACGAAATTGCGGAAGGTCGGGGGCTCGGTGATGCTGGCCGTGCCGCCTGCCCTGTTGGATGTCCTCGGCCTCGAGGCTGGGACCAAGGTTGGCATCGCGGTCGAAAGCGACCGGTTGGTCGTCGAGCCCGAGCGGCGGCCCCGGTATACCCTGGCGGAGCTTCTTGCCCAGTGCAACCCGAAGTCCCGGCGCAGCAAGGAAGATCGGGAATGGCTCTCTGATCGGCCGTCAGGGGGAGAGTTGATCTGATGAAGAGGGGCGAGATCTGGCTGGTATGCCTTGACCCTACTGCGGGACACGAACAAAAGGGGCGGCGCCCGGTACTGATCGTGTCCCCGGAAGCCTTCAACCGGGTGACGAAGGTCCCTGTGGTTTTACCTATCACCAGCGGGGGCAGTTTCGCGCGGACCGCCGGGTTTGCCGTCTCCCTGACGGGGGCCGGAACAAAAACAACGGGCGTGGTCAGATGTGACCAGCCCCGTGCGCTCGACCTGGGCGCGCGCGCCGGCAGAAGACTGGAGAGCATCCCGGAAACAATCATGGAAGAAGTCCTCGCAAAGCTGACGACGATCTTCGAATAGGGCGGGAAGGACAAGCACCGCTCAGCGGCCGGACTAAACTTTTCCTTCGCAAAACTATCTGCAAACCTCTGAAACAGGCCTCAAAACACGAGTGTCATAAAACCACGGTTCGTCAAAGTCGCGATTGCTGATGAACAGCAGGGAAGGCCCGCGAGGCTGGGAATGGAGGCGGCAGCATCGCTACGAGAGATTGTGGATTGCCAGCGGAGAGAATTGCGGGGCGAACGGATTAACCCAACTTCCGCGGTCGGCTAAGTGAAGCGTTTGTTTGCAAGGGGTTGCGTATTTATTCCGTCACTATGTGCCCGAGCTTAACTGCACGGAGCACACGCGCGATGGCACGAGCGACGGGCGTGAGCGAGGCCACGGTGCGACGCATCTGGCGGGTCCACGGGCTGAAGCCGCATCGAACCAAGACCTTCAAGCTCAGCAACGACCCGGCGTTCGCCGAAAAGCGGGAGGATATTGTGGGCCTTTACCGGAATCCTCCTGTGCACGCTTTGGTGCTCGCGGTGGACGAAAAGAGCCAAATCCAGGTGCTGGACCGCCCGCAGCCGGGGCTGCCGCTCGCGCCGGGGCGCCTGGCCACGAGGACGCATGACTATAAACGGCATGGGATGACCCCGCTGTTCGCCGCGCTCAACATCCTGGACGGCAGCGTGATCGGTGCTGGCATGCCCCGGCATCCGCATCGCGAAGGGTTGAAGTTCCTCCAACGGCTGGAGGAGAAAACACCCACCCACCGGCGCCTCCTGGCTCAACATGATCGAGCGGTTCTTTCGCGACCTCCGCAGCCAGCGGATTCGCCGCGGCAGCTTTGCCAGCGTGCACGAGCTGATCGCGGCCATTGAAAGCTATATAGCCCGGCCTTATCAGAAGCCGAACCCTTTCATCTGGACGGCCAAAGCTTCCGACATCCTGGAGAAAGTCAAACGCGCAAGAGCCAAGCTGAATAAGTCACGATCCGTGTGACGCACTACACTAGATGCTATCCCTTTATACCGTAGAGTACTTGTCGGCCATGCAAGTTTGGTGTCCTTTTGGGTGTACCCCTCAATCAAAATCCATCGCCATTAATGGCAATTCATCATAACCCCTGAATGCGACGGAAGCCGTATAAATAGCGGGTGATCTTAATCCATCGCAAATGGTTGCAAAGGCCTGGTTTACGCTTTTAAAGTGTGGGCCCATGACAGCCGAAAACTTCTTAACGGAGACCCTCCGTTGCATTAACGTGGAGTCTTATGCGGATCAGCTATTTGGTGTGTTACGACATTTCGGACGAAAAGCGGTTGCATAAGGTCTTCAAAGCCATGCGGAACTATGGCGATCATCTGCAATATTCGGTTTTCGAGTGCCAGCTTACTCCGACAGACTTGGCACGGTGCCGGAATGAACTCTCCCAGATTATCCATCATGACGAGGACCAGGTGCTTTTCGTGAATCTGGGTCCGGCGGAGGGTCGCGGTGATCGGGTGATCACGGCGCTGGGCAGGCCCTACGTAGCTCTCGATGCGCCTTGCATCGTGGTGTGAACGCAGCCCCAGAAGACATGGAAGGAGCATCAGGTTCGACACACTCTCCTGACAACGCCCGGGGCTTGGGGCTTAGAGGAAGGGTTTCAGGGGAGCTCTTGCGGAAATCGTACAGAGAACGGAGCGTGACCTGCCAGACTATCTGCCGGCACGGATGGTAAACGAGTTCGTCTATTGTCCTCGCTTGTTCTTCTACGAGTGGGTCGATGGCGTCTTCCGGGAAAGCGTGGATACGGTCGAAGGCACGCTCCAGCATCAGCGCGTGGACGCCAAAACCGACGAACTGCCACGTCCGGAGGATGCAGGAAGCGAAGTCATCCATTCGAGGTCTGTCACGCTTTCGAGTGAGCGCCTGCGCGTCATTGCCAAAATGGACCTGGTGGAAGTTTTGGAGGGCTCGGTTACGCCGGTCGATTACAAACACGGACATCCGCGCGAAACCGATAGCGGCATTGAGCTTTGGCCGACGGACCGCGTCCAGCTTGCAGTGCAGGGGCTGATCCTGAGCGAGAATGGTTATGCCTGCGAAGAAGGCGTGGTCTATTACGTACGGACGCGCCAGAGAGTCCGCGTGGCCTTTGACGACAATTTACTCTCCGAAACCGAACGCGCCATTGCTCAGGCTTGGGAACTGGCGCGCTCCGGGGCTATTCCGTCGCCACTCGAAGATTCGCCCAAGTGTCCGGGCTGCTCGCTGGTCGGCATCTGTCTACCGGATGAAACCAACACACTGCGAGTGACGCTGGCTCAGGAGACGGCTGCCATCCAGCTTAACCTTTTCCCGGCGGAAGCTGGCGAAGCCGCGGAATGTTCGCATGCCGAGCCGCGCCGCCTTGTAACGCCGCGCGACGATCTCCGCCCCCTTTATCTCAACACGCAGGGGGCACGAGTGGGGAAAAGCGGCGGTGTGCTCCAAGTGCGCGACAAGGAGGATACACGCCAGGACGTTCGCATCGCCGAGATTTGCCAACTAAACGTGATGGGGAACGTTCAACTTACCACTTAGACTATCCAGGCTCTTTGCGAGGCGGAGATTCCCATCTGCTATTTCTCTCAGAGCGGATGGTTCTACGGCATCACCACCGGTCTCAACGCGAAGAATATTTTCCTGCGCAAAGCTCAGTTTCGGTTTGCCGATGAAGAGTGGTTCCAGCTTGCCCTGGCACGCCGTTTGGTGGCGGGCAAGATTCGCAACCAGCGCACGATGCTGCAGCGCAATCATACCGAGCCCAATTCGCAATCGCTGCGGAGCCTCAAGCAAATGGCCGAGCAGGCCGAGCGCGCTCGAAGCCTGGAGGAACTGCTCGGCATCGAGGGCAACGCGGCGCGGGCCTACTTCGCCGATTTCGCCGGAATGATCAAGCTGGAAGAGGATGGCGATAAGGGAGCCTTGCAGTTCCGGTTTGACTTTTCGTGCCGCAACCGCCGCCCGCCGCGAGACGCAGTGAATGCCATGCTGTCACTGGCCTACAGCTTGCTCACCAAAGACTTTACGATCGCTTGCTACGCGGTGGGATTCGATCCGTACATAGGTTTCTATCTCCAACCGCGCTTCGGCCGGCCGGCGCTTGCTCTCGACCTGATGGAGCCTTTCCGCCCTCTGATCGCCGATTCGGCCGTGCTCACCGCCATCAACACGCGCATGGTGACGCCGCGGGATTTCGTTCAGGCCGGCCCGGCCGTGGCCCTGACGCCGAAAGGCAGAAAATCTTTTTTCCATGCCTACGAATTGCGCATGGATACGCTTGTCACGCATCCTGTCTTCGAGTATCGTGTCAGTTACCGCCGCCTGCTTGAGATACAAGTCCGGCTGCTGGCTCGTTACCTGGAAGGTGAGATCGGTGAATACCCCGTGTTTACCACAAGGTGACAGCTTCCCAGCGCTTGTGTAGAATGTCCCCAAACCAGCTTCGTTTTTGAGGCTTCCCTATGGATGTCCAGCGCAACTGGAGGCTGAGGGCTCTGACCCCAATCTGGACCGGCGACGTAAATCGCAAAGATGACCGCACGATTGCGACGGGCCTGCTTGGTTCGCTCCGCTGGTGGTTCGAGGTCCTGGTACGCGGGCTGGGCGGCAGCGCATGTGACCCGTCGGACCTCGCTAGCCGGTGTCCCGACAACAATGGTAAGCACTGTGTGGTATGCGAGCTATTCGGATGCACGGGCTGGGCCAGGAAGTTCCGGTTCGACGTTTTGGATGAAAGCGGCAAGATCAAACGGGATCAGATCAAGAAGGATGAGAAGTTCCAATTTCGTTTCACGCCGCTTCGTCCGATGCGTGACGAGGAGTGGGCGTTGCTTGACCTCACCCTGCGCCTGATCGCGGATTATGGTGCTATCGGCGGAAAAACGGCTCTGAAGCCTTCCGATGAGAACAATCGGAGCAATCAACCACATCATCAGGATTACGGGCTGATCGCTGTTGAGCAGCGTCCTGATGTCCCGTCAATGAAGAAAGAGGCTCTCCAGAGCTACGTAGTATCGGGTTGGCGATCAGTCGACCATGGCGATTTCGGCTGGGCATCGATTGAGAACTTCTGGTGCGTTGGAGGGAAATTCCTCACACGGGAGAGTCCGACCAGTAGCACTTTCAATAGGATCCTCGACCGCGACCAGCGAAAGACGTGCACCGACTGCGGAAACATACACAACCCGCCGACAAGGTGTCCCCAAACCCGGGGACACCCGAGGCGCTATAGCGATGGGAATCCGTCTGCGCAGCCTGAGAAGTGGCTAGCCGGCGGGCAAGGAGAGAGCAAAAAGGTCTTCAGCTTCAAGAATCCGCCCCGAACATTCGGATTCGTGAAACCCGGCCTGATGACTCTGGACGCCATGCACCAGCGGTTGAGGAGCGTCTGGTCAGGCCTCGCCGACAACGAGTTCCTCACAGGTCCAACCATTCTTGACCGTCTGTTGGCCGACGCTAAGGGAGGTGCTCGATGAAGTTTGATCTGTATGCTGAACTGGCATCTCTCCAGGCATGCCCGACGACGTCGGCCTTACCGGGCGGGCTGGCGTCGGGATTCGTTGACGGCTGCACGGCTTTCAATGCGCGTGGTGGCCAGTCCAAAAATGAGGCGCGGGACTGCTATCGGAAGCGTGCGGCTGCCGGTACGCTCCAACTTCCCTCCGAGCTCAATTTGGATCCGGACCTTGGAGCACCTCTCCTAAAGCACTGGCTTGCTATCGAAATCAAGTTTAAGCTGCTTTCGCCCTGGTACTCGAAGGACGACCGCCCATTCCACGTTCTCGACAACCCGGTGCGCAAGGACCGGGTGTTTGGGGTTCCTTACATGTCAGCGGCAAGCTGGAAGGGCCTCTTGCGGTGGGCATTTCGCGTGCACACCGGGCTGATCGGTCCCGCCCCAATACAGGACGAAGAACAACGAAGGAAGGCCGAGGCCTGCGAAGTGCACTTGTTCGGCAACGAGAAAGGGGAGAAAGAAGATTTCCGGCAAGGGTCGCTGGCCTTCTATCCGACCTGGTTCGACAAGATCGGCTTTGAGGTGATCAATCCGCATAGCCGGAAGACACGCGCGGGCACGCAGCCCATTCTCTACGAAGTCGTTCCGTCGGGCACCGAAGGCGTGCTGCGCCTGCTTTATGCGCCCCTTCCAGGCGACGATGGCCTTGGAGTTGCCGAACGCATCGATGCGCTGCAAAAGCTGCTCGATGCAGCCGAACAACTCCTCACAGTCTAAGGTTCTTCCGCCAAGCGTACCGCCGGCTGGGGTATTGCAGAAGTGATAGAAGCCCGAGCCAATGGCGGGGAGTGGAGACAAGAGCACCCTCTCCAAAAGTTGAAGGACGGGCTCGATACTCTGCTTTCATCAGAGGTCGATCACAGATGAGTGTTCCGGCCCAAGAAACGATGGTCAACAAACTCCGGGAAAGCCGGTCGCTCCTGCTGGCCTGCGAAGCCATTGGCTGGCTCCACATGACCGGGAAAGCGCACCCCGATTTCCTCCGACATCACGGGGACGCCGGCGTGAGCTACAAGCCCAAGGACTGGCACAAAGCCCTTGTGCCCGCCTGGAGCGACCGGCTCGCCTGGCTCAGGTTGTCCAACAGCGGGTTATCTCTGCCCGGCAGCTTAGCCGAATTTCTGGAGAAGTACGACGCGGGGCAATCAGAGAGCAGCTTGGTCGGCTTCCTACAGGCTGCCCACGCGATGGCCTCAGGCATCGAAAAGAACCTGCCTTCCTCCACCTCGGCGTACCTTGGCCAGGACGTCACGCACATGTGGCTGGCTTCGCCGTTTGGGCATCCGGTGAGGAATCTCCTTGCCGATCCGCCGCCCATCCTGGCGCCGGGCGCCTTCGAAAGGCTCCTGGAGCGCATCGGGAAGTTGCTCGACGATTTACACCAGCTCGTTAAGACAGCAGGCACAGACGTGGATCCGTGGCAGCAATGGCGCGAGGCTGCTATCGGCTCTGACGGCTGGCTGCGCGGGGCGTTCCTTTCCACACTCGCTGAAACACGGCTGCCGAACAACGACGTGACACTGTGGGATCAATCCTACGTTGCGGCAGCCCTGTTTAAATCTGCCGTGGCTGGAGCTTTGTTGGCGGGGTGCAACGAGTGGAATAACCTGAAGCAGCAGACGCGCTGGCGCGTGCTTACGATCGGTCTTGGCAGCCGCCACTACGAAGCGCGCGCTGTGAAGATCGGCGACTGGGCAGGCGCCCGGCGTGACATCGACGGCTTCTTTGATCAAGTCCGGCGCTTGATCGAAGTAGACCTTGCGGCGGGTTCCCTGATCTACCGGGATGACGAGACGCTCGCCTTCACGTTCCCGAACCTGCGCCTCGACGCGACCAGTCAAAATTCCAAAAGCAGCCTCGACGATGCGTCCGCCGAATCACTCCGAGGTGAGATAGAAGTCGAAGTAGAAGACTTTGCAAGGGGCAAACGGTTAGAGACACCGCCACTCACGCTGCTGTCCGGCTCCACGCGATCGTTCGTCGGCATGGTAGCTGAACTTCGCAAAGCGCGCACGATTCTCGCTATTCCCCTGCACCGGACGTGGACGGTCCCGGAGCCCGGCTCGGCCAGAGGCCACGTATGTCCCGTCTGCCAGGTGCGGTTCAATCAACTTGGAACGAATGACCGAACTGAGAACGACCGTAAGCAGCGCGTCTGCGCGGTGTGCGCGGATCGGCGCAAAGGGCGGCTCGATGCCTGGCTAAATGGTGACGGGGACACGATCTGGATCTCCGAGGTCGCCGATAACAATGATCGGGTCGCTTTTCTGAGCTTCAGCCTCGAGATCGAAGCATGGATTGGCGGCGACCAGGTTGATTCCCTCCGTGCGCAAAGCATCAGCGAGTGGCGGCGCTTCAACGCCACGCTAGATAATCGCGACAACCCGATCGACCTTGCCAAACCGTTCGCATCTTTGGTTGAGTATGTTCGGGCGAAGCTTCCGAGCCTCGACACGAATGATCCGGTCCTCCGCAGCCTGCAAGAAGGCTACCGGCACGAATCGAAATGGGACAGCTTCTTCTCTAAGATCGTCGAGGACCGTTCCGGCGCGCCGGAATGGGGGCAACTTGACGATGATGCGCGAGCACGGTGGATCGTCCATCAACTCTTTCGCAAATTGCCGTCGCCTGGCCGCATCCACCGCTTCTGGCGCGCTGCTGAGACCTTCTTTGATGAACTGTTGATCCGCTTCCGTGAGATAGCCTCTGCTCATCCCAATCGCTGGAGGGTCCGGCGGCTACTGCTGGCACCGGATGGGCAGGGCGGCGGCTGGGAGGACCGGGAGACCTACGCCGGCCGGCTGGGAGACGCTCCGTTCGAGGTTCTGTACCGGGCCGACCTCGGCCGATTCGTGACGATTTGCAATCTGGCTCGTTGTCTTGACGCGGCATCGCCCGAGCAAAGCCTGCGAGGACGCTCTCTCGAAATGAAAGGCGACGACGGCCGAACGCGCACTCTCACGATTGAAAGCACTGGCGAACCCGACAGGATTGCGGCCTATGCACCGGTGATTCCTCTCGAACGCAGTCCGCAGCGGTTCCGGATGCTCGTTCCTCTCGAATGCGCTCCAGCGTGCATCGAAGCGGCGACCGAAAAATGGCAGGAAGAGTTTGGCCGCGTGTGGGACCGGATGCCTCTCCGCATAGGTATCGTCGCATTTCCCCGGATGACGCCCTTTCAGGCAGTGATCGAGAGCGCTCGCAACCTGGAAGCGGATCTTACGGAAACGAAACCCGAAGTGTGGCGCGTGAAGGATCGCCGCACAAAGGACGGGGTGACGGCTTTGACGCTGGTTCGTCCGGATCGCAACCATGAGACGGTTCTCGTGCCCACCGGATTGCCCGACGGCCGGGATGACGTTTTCTATCCGTACTTCCAGATCGAAGATAACGCGCTCCGGCACGCGCGCGACTTCCAGCATCCGAACGGAACAGTGTACCGGCATGCCGCGGCTCTCCATGCCGGCGATGGCGTCGTTGTCCACCCGAGCCGCGTCACCGCCGTCTTCCTCGATGCAACCGCTCGCCGGTTTGAGAAGGGCAAAGGTTGGTACCTTTCCGATTTTCGGCGCATGCGGGACACCTGGACTCTGCTGGAGCTCGTGACACCGAGCCTGGGCGCCTTGCGCGGAGCGTGGGCCGAGTTGGAAGAGCGGCAGATTGCCTGGCGCAACGCAGACGGGAACTGGGTAGATGGCGCAGACAAGGAGTGGATCGAATTCGCGCGTGCTGTGTTGAGCGACCGGCTGGGTGTTTCCGGGGCGGCGCTGGAACACCTCGTGGAAGCGGCCCGCGATGGCATTCTGGAATGGGCCATCGAATGGCATCTGGGCTGGCTGAAACGAGGAATGGAGGATTGAGCATGGGAGAAAGCTTCAAAACGCATCGCATCACAGGGATGGCAGTCGACCCGATTCACGTCGGCACGGGCGGCGGGCGGCTCGGCCGCGTGGATCAGTCGATCGTCCGGGATCCGGTCACCCGCGTGCCGAAGATTCCCGGCTCGAGCCTGGCGGGCGTTTATCGGGCCTATGCCGCCATGGCCAAAGGGAAGTACCCCGACTGCGCAGGTCAGGGACAGCCGGACAAGCAAGGCAAGGGAGGCCATTGCGGCAAGCCTGACTGTCCCATCTGTACCGTGTTCGGTTTCGCCCGAAGCGCGGGCGGCGGATTCGCCGGGCTTGCCGCTTTTGCCGACGCTCAGGTGTTGCTCTTCCCGGTGGCGACCCGTGAAGGGCCCGTGTGGATCACGTGTCCAGGAGCGATGAGGCTCATCGGCGCCGAGATTAGCGGACTGAGCGACGCAGTGGTGCATCGCCCGACCAAAGGACAACCCTTGAACTTAGGCTGGTTGCTGTTGCCTGTCGAGAAGCTTCCCGAGGGGAATGATCTCAAACAGTGGTTGAATTCAACGATTCCCAGCTTCATCGGTGACCGCCTCGCTGTGGTCTCCGACAAGCTCTACTCCCACATCGTCAACAGCAATCTGGAGGTGCGGACTTCCGTGTCCATCAATCCGGAGACCGGGGCAGCCGAGGAAGGCGCCCTGTTTACCTACGAAGCGCTCCCGCGCTCTACGGTGCTCCTGTGGGAGGTGATCTCGAAGAACCCGGCACACTTCAAGGTGGGCAATGCCGCGGTTGACGCAGTGAAGGACACGGATGCGGTCTTCAATGTGGTGGCCGCAGCACATCCCTATCTGGAATGCCTCGGGGTCGGTGGCATGGGCACGCGCGGGATGGGACGACTCCACGTGCTTTCGGCGAAGGAGATTTCGAAACAGGCTTCGGTTTCCGGAAACCAGACAGGAGGCGCCTGATGCAGAACCTGGACGTCGAATGCGCGAAGCTCGGCCGGGCGCTGGCCGAACTCGATAGCGATGACAAGACGCTGACCAGCGCGTTGAGCGTGCTGGAAGAGCAAGGCGTCTATGCCTGCTTCCTCTTTCTCCATGCCCAAGGCGGGAAGGCCGGCAAAAAGGTCAGCAACGAGCTCGATAAGTTCCTTCGGAAGACCCCCGCGGAGTCGCCTCTGCTCGGCGACGGCGACTTGTTCACCGCCCTTCAAGCGCTTGCCGCGGATCTCGACAACTTGCTCTTCGCGCGGGACCTGCTCCGCCAGGCGCTCGTCTATGGCCGCTATCACGCCAAGGCCAGGGAGGCGAAGGCGCAGTGAGCTGGACGCTCTATCGCTGGACGTGGCGGCTGGAGTCTCCCTTGTTTGTGGGCGCACCACCTGCAGGGAGCCTGAATCGTTGCCGGCTCTACGTGCCTTCGCGCGCTCTATGGGGCGCCCTCACGGCTGAGTTGGCGCGACGCCGTGCGAATGCTTCCCCGAGTTACGAAACGGAGGGCACAACGCTCCACGAGAACGCCCGCTTCACCTACCTGTTTCCCGCGGAATGCGACGGGAAACATTGGCGGGCCTGGTTGCCACGCTATGAAGAGAACAATGGGTTGGTCTGGCGGCGCGAGGACCGGCCGGACAGCAAGCACGACATCACCAACCGTCAGATGCGCCTGCGGCTGTTAGATGCCCGCCCGGGAACCGCAATTGATCCCGATTCCGATAGCGCCGAGGAGGGCAGTTTGCGCGAAACCGAGTGCGTGTTGCCCCGGTGGCGAGACATCGAATCTCCCGTCGCCTTTGTGGGCTACGTATTCTTTAAAGAGGGCTTCTCAGACCTGCGAGACGTCAAGGTCATCTTTGTGGGCGGCGACACGCGCTACGGGCTCGGCCGGCTGCGTCGCGTCGGAGAGTTAGCTTCCAGTTCCGATCTCTTTGGGGCTCAGGTGTTGCTTGACCAAGATGCTCCCATGATCCAGACCAGTCATCTCCTGGCGCATACTCATCTGAGCGACCAGGCCCCGAAGATTGTCGGTAGCCAGGAAGTGCTTGCGGGTTGGGACCGAACGAAAGCCGATGCGTTTCGCCGTACCGCGGAAACACCCCTATGGACACCGGGTTCACAGGTCTGCAATGGAGATGTGCGAAAATGGAAAATCAGCCGGGACGGAGTTTGGAAATTTGCGCCGGAGGGTTCAGGGTCCCATCAGGGGCGAGGGTGAACGGAAAGATACCTCAGAATGCGGCGAGATGGAATTTCTCTCCTCGGCAGCTTTTCGCCCGCGAGCGGTGAGGTGGTGGCGATAAGCCGGGAGCCGCTCGCAGCATATAAGGACTTTGGATGCCTGGAGTTTGGTGACAGGACGTAGCAAGGCACTGAATCGTGCCGGTGGCGACGGCCCAACCGCTCGCAAACCGAGCCGCAGATCTTTGAAAACTGATAGGATAGAGAGGCGCTATTTCCGCGATCATTTGATCGCGGCCCCATTGAAGCAACAATTGAAGTTGACGCAAGCAGGGGACTCTTTAGCTATTTCCGCGATCATTTGATCGCGGCCCCATTGAAGCCAGTTCAGGTCCGCACCGGCGCGACAGGCCGCATAGATTTCCGCGATCATTTGATCGCGGCCCCATTGAAGCACGTTTGTCGAAATGACAAAGTCAACACCCGCAAGCATTTCCGCGATCATTTGATCGCGGCCCCATTGAAGCGGGTTTTGAACGCCGGTTGTGTAATCACCGCCAGCCGTCATTTCCGCGATCATTTGATCGCGGCCCCATTGAAGCCGGGATTTTTAAGTCGTTCCGTCACCACCCACAAGATTTCCGCGATCATTTGATCGCGGCCCCATTGAAGCCATGATAAAATTTGGACCGCCATACGGCTTGCACTATTATTTGAGACCGACTGGGGAAGTAAACCAGTGCTGAGACGGAATGCTGTTGCAAAAGGGCACAAGCCTAAAGAGTCTCGCGTTTGAGTACTGTGTCTTAAAGTGCTATTTTCCCCTGCGGTAAGTTCATCGCGTCGAACCATGGCCGCCCATGACCCTAAGTCATTACTACACTCGGCGCTCCGACTAGAGGACGACCGTTCACCATTTCCATGGCAAGAGGTTCTTCTGGAGAAGATGTGCCGGGGCGAGCTTCCGGATGGGCTGGACATACCGACGGGCCTGGGAAAGACGTCCGTTATGGCGGTCTGGCTGGTGGCGCACGCCTGCGGCGCTCGCCTGCCAAGACGGCTGGTTTATGTGGTAGACCGACGAGCCGTAGTAGACCAGGCAACGGAAGTCGCCGTAGGTCTCCGAGATTGGATCGGACAACAGTCGGACCTCGATCGGCCATGTTCATGCAGACCGCGAGATCCGGCGCGCGTTAGTTGAAACTCCGGCCGCGTGCCTCCTTCACCCGAAGGACGTCCAGTGGGCGTTTTCCGGCCTTGATCTCGTCGAGCCTGATGGTGGCGAGGTTCATGCAACGCTGATTCGGACGGACAACGACAGTTTTCTCAGGCATTATGGAGCGGCGAAGGAAGATCGCGCATACCGTCTTTGGCGCACCGTTACGCCAGCCGTGCTTCCCGAAACGGCCCGGCGACGCCGGATCGACCCAGCGCGTAAGATTGAAGAAGCGAAAGCAGGAAGCGAACGCCGCGCCGAGCAGGAACGTGCTGCCGCAGCCGTCACGCAAGCACTGCGCCATGCTCAGGTTCGCGAGGGCGTAGATGCGATTCGCGTGCAACGGGAGCCATTCGAGGCAAACGGGCGAAGCGCCGAGGACTTCGCTGAAGGAACCCGCTTCGAGAAACACCGCCTCTGGCATGTTGAAATCGAGTTTTCTGCACCAGTTCAGGGTCCGCTGACGATGGGTGACGGTCGCTTCCTTGGCCTGGGGGTAATGGCGCCGGTGATTCAGGCGAGAGGAATCTACGCCTTCGCGGTTGCATCTGGACTGGTGGGCTCACCGGACCCGGAAGACCTCGCTAAAGCGCTGCGGCGGGCCGTGATGGCACGTGTACAGGAACAGATACAAGGGTCCCTGCCGAGGTATTTCTCTGGCCATGAAGCAGACGGTTCGCCCGCACGCGCATCCCACAGTTCCCATCTTGCCTTCGCTTTTGACCCAGCCCAGGGAAGGCTGCTCGTCATCGCTCCGCATGTTTTAGACCGGCGCCCTCCAGCGGAGGATGAGGCAGACAATCTGGCAATCCTCGACCGTGCGCTTGAAACGTTGCGGGAACTCCGAGCAGGCGAAGTCGGTATTCTGTCCCTCAGGCCTACCGTGATGGTTATGGAAGAAGATCCGTTGTTCGCTCCCTCACGACAGTGGAGCACGCTCACACGATACCGGGTGACGCGCCATGTGCGCGCTGCGGATGCTCGACAAGCGCTAGCGATCGATATCCAAACTCAGCTCCGCTTGCGTCAATTTCCCGAGGCGGAGGTCACGGCTTTTGAGTGCAAAGGGATCGCTGGCAAGGGGCTAGAGGGAGGTGCAACATTAAAGTTCAAAGTAGCGGTCACGGGACCTGTGCTCTTAGGTCGGACCCGCTTTCTGGGCGGGGGTATGTTTGTAGGCCAAGATACCGCTTCGCGCTAAATCCCCTTTAGCAAGGTGCTGCAAAAGCGATGATTTTTAAAATGCGGAGGGGTTCCCACGCGAAAAAGCATGACTGCGGAGCGGGATGTCGCTCCTCGTTGGTGTTCGTTTTTTCGTTTGACATCGCCTCTGCCTCTCCGTTGGGGCTATGCAGTGGCCTCCAGGTGGGCCAAGCGCAACAGATTAACCCGAATTCGTAAATTGAGGGGCACTGTTCCGAGCGTAATCCGTTAGATTGAAGTTGATTAGACAAAATCTGCGGAGGCACAGAACAGTGCAGAGAAAAGTTAGCTCACTTTGGGGCAGAAAGAAAGTGGTTTTGCGCCAGACGCCACGGGCGGTGACACCGTTCGGGGGCTGAGCGTTTTCATCGAGTTTCTGAAACAGATCGGTTTTCCGGAGCAAGTGCGTCGGGACCTGCCGTTTTGTTTGAGCTCACCGAATGCCATTCCGGCCGAAGAGACCTTCACGGCGTTTGTGATCTCGGTGGTGGCGGGGGCGCGGCGTTTTGCGCACAGTTCGATGTTGCGGGCCGACCGCGCGCTGGGGGCGCTGTTGGGGATCAAGCGTTTTCCAACCGACGGGACGATCCGGAATCTGTTCAAGCGTTTCACGCAAGGGATGGTGGTGCGGAGGTACGAGCCGCTGTGGGTCTGGCAGGTGGCAAGGTTGCCCAAGCGCGAAGAGGGTTACAGCCGGGACCTGGACTCGACCGTGTTCGAGCGCTACGGGAAGCAGGGAGGCGCGCGCAAGGGCTACAACCCTCGGAAACACGGACGGGCCTCACACCATCCGTTACTGGCGGTGTTGGGAGAAGCCTATTTCATTCTCCACGGCGGGTTGCGGAGCGGGAACACGACGGCGGGGCGCGGGGCGGTGGAGTTTCTGAAAGAGGCGCTGGCCAAGCTGCCCCGTCTCGGATGGATTCGGGTGATACGGGCCGATGCCGGATTTTTCGGTCAGGCCCTGCTCGCCTACCTGGAAGCGCAAGGGTTGTCGTACATCGTGGTGGCGCGCCTGACCCGTTGGCTGAGGCAGGAGGCGGTGCGGGTTCGGGAGTGGCAGGCGCTGGATGCGGTCTACGCGGTGGGCGAGTTTCACTTGCAACTGTGGGGATGGAATCGTGCCCGAGGCTTTGTCGTGGTGAGAGAACAGTTGCGGGAGACGTAGGGCTCGCTGGGCAAGAAGCTGTTCGAGGTGCCGGGCTACACCTTCCGGATTTTCGTGACCAATCGAGCCGATCCGCCGGAGGAGATCTGACGCGACTACAATCAGCGGGCTTCGATCGAGCAACGCATCGAGGAGTTGAAATCGAACCTGGCGGCGGATGGTTTCTGCCTGAACCAGTTCTATGCCACCGAGGCAGCCTTCTTGAGCATTCTGATGCTGTTCAACCTGCTGGCGGAATTCCAGTGCGCGGCTGGCCTGAGCGGCTATCGCCAGCCGGCCAGCTTGCGGGTGCAGGTCTTCCTGTGGGGGCGATTCTGGGCCGCGCCGGACATCGCACGGTGCTGCATCTGTCCTCGGCCTGGGGCGGTCTCGAAAAGCGCAACCCGTTGTTGGACAAACTCTTACACTATGAAATCCCAACTTCGCGCAAGTTGGACCTTCAGCCCAAAACCGCAGGCTGACCCGAGACTCTCATGATCCAATTCCTCTCTCGAAAATGCACTTCAACTTACGAATTCGGGTTTATTGCTGGTCAGGATCATCGACCCGTGCTCGTAGCGGTCGCTGACCAGTTGAAACAGGCAGGTGGCCCCGAACGGGTCTAAGGCCAGGTAGCCAATTTCGTCAATAAATGTTGAGCTCAAAATTTGATTGACGAGTTGGGCTATCTGGCCCTCGACCAGGAGACCTCGAACCTTTTCTACCAGGTCGTCTCCACCCGTCACGCTCGCAAACGGAGCACACTGATCACGACCAACAGCGCCTTTTCCGAATGGGGCAATATTCTCCACAACACCACCATCGCTGCTGACCATCAAACCGGCAGAACTGCTGCTCTTTTATTCCGGCGCGGACACTCCATCAATCGATGGTCCGCCGGGTGGTACATCCCACCGTTTATTCGAACCGCCGGAGGCCACTTCCAGCACAAGCCTGGGGGACCGCAAGTTTCGTCAGTTTCGGCTGCTTAGAACTCCGCCTTGGCTGAGCTTTTGAAACATATGGAATGCCTGTTGTGCCTTATCATCTCTCCCCTGCCGGTGATAGATGCGGCCGAGTGCGTAGTAGGGTGCGGCAAAAGAGGGCTTCAGCGACACTGCATGTTCAAGCTGGAGCATTGCTTCCTTGTCTTTACCCTGTTTTTCCAACATCAATCCCAACTGATAGTAGGCATCCGGAAAATGCGAGTCGCAGTGGAGAGAGTTCTCAAGGGCAGCCGCCGCCTCAGCAAATTGATTCATCTTGATGAGCAGGGCCCCAAGGTTTAATCCCGGCCATGGAGAGCAGACTTCCTGTTGGTTCAGCTGCAAGCCTTGACGAAATACTCGAACCGCCTCATCGTATTTGCCCAAGGCCTCTAAACAGAGCCCAAGATCCTCGTAGGCATTCACAGAGCGGGGATTGAGTTCGATGGCTCTATGAACTTCATCTATTGCCTTCGCATAGTGCATTTCATCGTAGTCCAGGCGTGAGAGCCAGTAAGGGTAAAGAAAATTCTGCGGGTCGGTCCTCTCAAGCTTTTCAAGCTCTGGCCGTGCCCAGTCGCGACGTCCCAGGACGATATAGCTCATCGCAAGGGTAAATCGGCTCCGTGGATCGAGCGGTGCTATCCTTTCTGCCTTCTTGTAGGCAACGGCAGAGTTCAGGTATTTCCCGTCAAGGAAGAAGATCCCTCCCAAGACGATAAGCAAATCATGTGACCGTGGCCGGTTGTTGATTTCGTGAACCAGCAATTTCTCCGCCGTTTTATAATCGCGGTTGTTAATGGCTTGCTCGACGTTCGTTCGCAACGGCTCGGTCAATGAGCGCGTCAGAATGTCATTCGCAGTGACTTCATGGGGGAGTGGCGGTTCCTGGCATCCGGCGACAGCCGTGACCGTGAACACGATGGCGAGCATTGCGGTCCAGACATGGAACTTACAGCCTCTCATGACCTCGCCCATGAGAATCCGCGGGGGTATCGTGCTTTCATCGGGCCTCCTGTTTAAGCCTGCTTTCGAGGGCAAGTGCAGCAGCACTTTGTGGGACCAGGGCCAATTCCTTCCTAACTTCTGCAAGGGCAACCTGCGTGTTCCCCTGCTGCAAAGCAATTTCAGCTATTTCAAGATGCAGGCCGGGAAGTTTGGGATCTTCACGAACTGCGCTTTCAAGCAGGGTCTTGGCGCGATCCAGTTGGCCCTGGGCACGATATCCTTCCGCCATGACTTGAAGCAACCGCACGGACCTCGGATCGATTCGCTGAATATTCCTCGTGCACCATTCAGCTAACTTTAAATAGGCTATCCCCAGTTCATATGCATACTCGGCCGCATCCGGAGAAATTCGGCGCAGAATCTGGAACTGTTCTACTGCCTTCAAGGGTTGGTCCGCATCCAGGTACGCTTTCCCGAGTTCGAGCCGGGCTAAGGGTTCATTTGGGGCGATGAGGGTAGCTTTATTAAGCTGGCGAATCGCGTCAGAAATCTGCCCGAGAGACAAAAGACTCGCACCCATCAGAACGTATGGAGACTCATCATCGGGGTCAAGCCGAATTGCACGCCGAAACTCCGCAATTGCCTTTGTGTGTTCATGCTGCATTTGGAAGACAATGCCAAGATTCGTGTGGACAGCGGTTGTCTCGCCGCCAGCGCGAATGACCTCCTCAAAGATATGCTGCGCGTCAGTTAAACGGTCGGACTTCAAGGCCTGAACTCCTGCGCGGAACCGGGCCTGGAGATTCACAGGCAGCGGGCTCTGCGGGCTATTGCTATTCTGTGCAGCTATGACTCGTGGAATAAGAACCATCGCGGCCATCATGATGCCGAGCAACAGAGCATTACCTCTGGCTGGGCGTTTCCACGCTCCTGCGGCAGAAGGAGGGTTTAGGTTTGGCCTCGTCCCTTTCTGTCTATCTCGGCCCAAGTGGAATAATAGTGTCATTGTCGATGACCCGCTGGCGAGATTTGATCTCCTCCTGCGAAAGCCGCTCAGATGCCGCCAGCGCTTTCTGCGCCTGTGATAACATTCCCATCCTTCCGTAGGCCCTTGCGAGAAGCGAGTATGCCTGGCGCATCCGAGGCTCAAGCCGTAAGGCTTCTTCAAGCTCAGCTACAGAGCCCTTCAGGTCACCTATCCTCAAGAGCGCATCTCCCAGACCAAAGTGAGCCGCTGCTGATCTGGGATCGCACACGAGTGCTAATCGGAAATATGGAATTGCAGCGTTCGGCTGCTGAAGGTACAGGTAGGAAACTGCCATTCCATACGCGCTAACATAGTTACGCGGGCTGACTTTGAGCGCTTGTGAATAATACGTGGTGGCGGATTGAAAGTGAAATTGCGAGCGTTCCAGGTCCGCGATTGCTACAAGCAGTTCCAGGGAGTTGGGAGCAAGCTTGAGAGCCTCCTTGTATTCTTTAACAGCATCGGCTATGTCCCCTCTGGAGCGATACGATTCCGCCATTAACTGGTGAACTCGGAACGAATTCGGATTCAGCCTCTGCAACTCGTGGAATTCCTGCTGGGCCATCAGGGCGCTTATTTGACTGAGAAAATAGAGCACGTCGACATTCTTGGGGTCGATCTGTGTGGCTGTGGCGAGTAGCTTTAGTCCCTGCTGATAGTTGCCTTCGGCGATTACAGCGCGGGCAAGCAGAGTGAGTCCGGCGGTCGAAGATCGATGCAGCTTCAAATAACTCTCGGCCAGCGATTCCGCCTGCCGATAGTCTCCCCGATATAAGGCTTGAGTTGCTCCAGCGAGTTCGCATGCGTCGTCCTTGGAGGAAACTCCGCCTGCCAGTGTCACCGAAGCCACGAATGTTATGAGGCAAGCAGCTACAATAATGGATCGAAGGTTTTTCCAAGCAAACATCTAACGTCCGTCGTTCTCTGCTGTATACCGTTCAATCCTGATCGATCGCAGGAATTCCCTGGCTGTTTGGGAACGGGTTTCTTCCAGCTTCATGAAGCGTAATCTCTGTGATCTTGCACGAGAATCGTGCGTCCGCTCGTACAACATCATCAAGTTAAGATTGGCACGATAGTTCGTGGGGTCTTTTTGAAGGGCGGTTTCCAGGGCCGCCTCAGCCGCCCCATATCGCTGTTGCTTCATGCACAGGATGCCACGCTCTGTCAGAGCATCAGGATAGTCGGGGTCTTTCCGCAGCGAACGGTTGATTTCAACCTCAGCCTGATCCAGTTTACCCTCCATGTTGGCAATCCGCCCGAGAAAATAATGTGCCGCCGCGGATGTCCGCTCATATCTCGTCGCCTTCTCAAACTCCTTCTTTGCTGAGTCGAGGTCATGGCTATAGAAGTAGGCAACGCCAAGTGCAAGCGTCCCTCGGGGATCCTGTGGCTTCGCCAGGCAGTATTTCTTGAAGTACGCCACTGCAGGGTGGGGATCGTCGCGCACGAGAATTACAGCTCCAAGCGCGAAATCGTAATACGGGTTCTGAGGATTAAGTTCGACGGCCTTCTGCAGGGAGCGATAGGCTTCTTCGCCCAAGTTGGCTTCAACGCAGACCAGGCCAAAAAAGAAATGAATATTGGCATCCGACGGATCGATGTCCCGAGCATGAGCTAGATATCCAAGCGCACCATTGTAGTCCTTTTGCTGATCCGCAACTCGTGCCAGTCGCAGAAGAATCGGTATCAAGTTCGGAGCGGTCTGGACCGCTCTTTCAAGCACAGACCGCGCTTTTTCAAGTTGCCCCACGCTCTCGTAAAGCATTCCCAAGTGGTAGAGCCCGGCCCATGATGCCCCCCCATTCCGGTCAAGGGCTTCGAGCAGTTTTATTCCCGCCCTCTGCCCCCGCGTTCCCCGGAGGAGTGGGAGAATCACCAGGATGTCCGACTCCGCAATGGATTGATCAAAAACGAAGTTTGCCACTTCACGGTTCACAATTGTCCAATTTCCTAAACCAGCATTGTCTGCAATGCGCACGAGCCGCGTGCGAGATTCGGTCTGCAGCGCAGAGGGCAGCCGGTCTAAATGAACCAGGGAAGCCCGGAAATCATGTGCCTGCTCGAACAATAGAGAAAGTTGGAAGTTCGCTTCGATGTTGTAGGGATCAATCTCAAGAAGACTCCGGTAGGTGGCAGAGGCCTTCTCCTTCATGCCATCCTTCCGTCCAATCTGTTGCTGATAAACATGAGCCAGATTCAGATAGGCCCCGACTAAGTGAGGGTCCAGTTCGATCGACCGTCTGAAGTCATTCTCTGCTGCACTAAGGTTTCCTTCGCTGGCCTCGACGACGCCTAGGAGATCAAAAAGATCCGCCGAGTTCGGCTGTTTTCGGATCGCCAACTCCAATTCCATGCGAGCTTGCTGAAGATCTTTGCGACTAATGAGATCTTTCAGGCGGTTTATGTCAACTGGGGTTAAATCAGATGGGTAGGCTATGATACCGCTGAGGCAAAAAAACGTTATAAGCACGATCAAAGTCTGGGAGACGTATCGGGATATCCCGAGCAGCCTTTCATATATTAAACACGCGCCGGATTGTGTCCTGCGTCTCATAACCAGACATGCATACTTGTCTCCCCAACGGAACTGCTCTTTTCTGACAGGAGCTTCCTTGACAGTCGTAAAACCGAACCCTGGGGTGTCTCCAAGGCAAACCATCCATTCATAGGACAACGAGTTGCGCTTCAGCGAACCTGACCTTGTTACCTTTCCTAACCTTGTGCGATAAATTTGAAGTCTGGTGCGCCGTTTGGCAAACCCAGACAGATCTCAGACATTCTGAATTATGAGCTCTTTCCCCCGCTTTGCACAACCGGGTTCTGACGCTGCGAAGCCTGTTGCGTTCGGCAAGCTCTCAATATCTTAGCGGGTCGGTTTGGTTATCCACAAGGATGGGGATTGGCCAGGCTCGCGGCGCCAGATGTCCCCATCTGGCCGCTACCTCAGACTCTGAATTCCCCTGAGACGAAGCCGATTAGATCAACAGGCTTGGCCCTGCCAATTGCGCTTAAAAGTCAATCCGGGCCCCAACCTGGATGTTGCGTGGATTGGATACGCTTCCGTTCCATTCTCCGAAACTCGGACTGGCAATATCGTTGTTGAAGGCACGTCCTCCCCACTCGCCGGAATTTTCAAATATATGCCAGTTCCAAACGTTAAAGAACTCAGCCCGTATTTGAAAGTTGAGGCGCTCCGTAATTTTTGTGTTCTTGATAAATGCCAAGGATTGGTCGTGATAACCGAACCCGCGAATGGTTGTTATCCTCGATCCGCTCCCCGCATAGAAGTTGAAACTCGTGGCCGGCTCAAACGCATCGACGTTGAACAGTGGCCCCTTCGCCGGATCAAAGCTCCCCTTGCTCTGCGCGAAGACATTCCCCCCGGGAACAATCCCAGGGATGCAGCCCATGCGGAATTCGTAAGGGATGTTGCAATAACTCGATCGGAAGTAATAGGGAAGACCACTGGAGGCGTGAAAGATACTGCTCATTTGCCATCCACCCACCAGCTTGTTTACAACTCCCGATGATCCACCCAGGAATCGCTTGCCGCGACCGAAAGGAAGGTCATAGACGAAGCTGACGGAAAGAGATTGTGGGACATCATCCTGGCCTAAGCCCTTTTCGCGATTTCGTTCATAGGGCGAAAGCACTCCGCTCACCCCGCTCCATGTTGTTGCGTCAGCCTGTGTGTTGTCAACGGCTGTAGTGAGAAGCTTGGACCATGTGTAAGAACCCAGGAGGAAGAGATTTCCGGAAAACCGCTTCTCCACTTTCATCTGTAACGAATGGTAAGTGGAACTGCCGGCGTTTTCATTCAGACCCTGCAGATTTCCACAATATTGCGGGTAAGGAAGCAGCGCCTGAGCGACAGTCGGCGCGCAGGACTGCATTTGTTCAATCCAGCCGGAGTACGGAATCGGCACACCATCAAGGCTTGTCATCCCTGGCTGGAATTGGTCATTCAGCGCGCTTCCCATGGAAAGGAGGCTTGGGTTTAAAGCATTCAGAGGAGCCAGGCGCGATGGGAGGCGGGTGCCTTTGTTTGCCACGTACGCTGCTGACACCATCATGTTATTCGTGAGTTGGCGTTCCAGGGAAAGGTTCCACTGCTGCGCATATGGCAGGCGGTTTGCGTCAAACGGCCGGTAGAGAGGCGCATTCTTACCGTTGTCAAAGGCAGAATCAATGAACGGGGGCTTCTGGAAATTCTGGGGGAATCCCTGACTCAGAATCATCGCTGGCGTCATTCCGTAGGGAGTGGCTGAAAAGGCTACGTCTTTAGTAAAACCATCCTGGGACATCCCTCCGCCCCAACCGGGGTAAAATGCTTGCGAGTAGAAAATCCCGTACCCGGCCCGAAGCACTGTTTTAGGGCTCAATGTGTAGGCTATCCCAAGGCGGGGAGCAAAGCCGGTTTCCCAAAGAGTCTCCGGAGCCCTCCTTCCGAAGCTCGCAGGCCCCCACTGGTTTCCAGCAAAGGCAAGCCGGCCCGCCCGATTGTCTGCACCTGGATTTGATCCGAGCGGATCAAAAAAGGAAAATCGGTTCCACTTTTCCACCGAAGGGGTGTACATGTCCCAGCGAACACCATAATCTACAGTAAGCTTGCGCGTAAGCCTCCATGTATCGCCGGCGTACCACGTCCAAGCATGCTGCCGGGGGTAATCCGACGCGACGCTGAGGAACAGCGAATCGGCCGAATCAACCTGTTCTAACAGGAAACTTGCCATCGAATTTCCGCTGATGATGCCGGGCAATCCGGTCTCTGCATCAGAGAAATTGAATGTTCCGGACTGACCGCCATCGGTATGCACGTTTCCCGCAATGTAGCGAAATTCAAAGCCAAACTCGAACTGGTGCTTGCCCCGTACCCACGTCAACATGTCATTCGTTATAGCCGTTGGACGTGTTGTGATATTTCGCTTATTGATACCTGCCCCACAGCCGAATCCCTGATAACCATCTCCAAAATTGATCACCGGAGGAACATTGTGGGCGGCCACGCCGGATATTTGGGGTATTGTATCGACGTACTTTGCGTCAACACAGCCGTAGCCTTCATTGCGATTTTGATAGCCAAATGTAGCATGGTTCAGCAAACTCGGGCTGATGGTATAGTCCCAGTTAAAGCGGTCCACAAACGAATATTGGGGATCTGAGAATGTCTCCGTAGCGAGTTGTTGAGGAAGAACAGAATTGAACTTCGGCGGAGCAGCTTGGTAATAGACCGCCTCTTTGAAATGATGCTTGGACGCATAATACTGATCGGCAGTCCATAACCAGTAATTAGTTTGCGCCAAAATCGTGTCGGGAACAGGGGTGGGAACGCGGTAATTATTCACGATGCCCGGAAGGTTCGGAGCGGGTAGATACTTAAGCCACTGGTTCGCAAGGCTATTTTGCAGCCTTGGGTCCGACGGACAAATCACGTTGGGGTGTTGACCATCGCACCCCATAAACTGTTGTCGCGTGAAGGGTTCATTCCCAGGTCCGACTGGCAAGTTCGGGTTGAAATTGGGATTCGACTGGGTCGTCGCGGGATCATAAATCGGAATCAGGTTGCCCTTGGAGTCTTTCCAGTCGCTGAAATCACCATTGCGTTCCTGCATCGTTGGAAGCGTAATGACAGGCTGATTAACCCCTCCGGCAATCCTGAATGCTTCGAAGTTTACGTAAAAGTAAGTCTTGAAACTGTTTGACCACAACAACGGTAACTTGGCCGGACCGCCGACATAGGCGCCAATATCATGCTCAATGTCCTTGGGACGCTTGTCAGAACCCCACGGGCGGGCGTTCAGCACTGTGTTTCGGTGATATTCATATGCGCCGACATGAAGCGTGTCCGTGCCTGACTTTGTCACAGCGGCGAGAACGCCGCCAGTCGTAGAGCCATATTGCACGTCGTAGTTTGAAGTCAGGACCTTCACTTCGCTCACCATGTCTGGTGTCATCGGCCAGTCTTGGTAAAGTGAAACCATGCCATTCTGGCTCATGAAGCCTTCCTGCATGCTTACGCCGTCAAGTTGAGCCTCATCGCCTGATTGCAAGCCGCCATTGATCCGCGCGTCGAATGGATTGCCCCCTCCGCCCGTCGTGACTCCAGGTTCAAGAATGGCAAACGCAATCGCAGAACGAGGATTCCCCGCAACCAGGAGAGGAAGCTCTTGCAAAGTCTCGGGCGTTATTCCGCCTCCCTGCGTGGGAGTTTCATAATTGAGTGGCGATGCATTGGCTGACACCTCCACCTTCTGGACAGCTGAGCCCACTTCGAGCTTAACATCGATCCGATAAACGCCCGCCATGGCGACTTCAATCCCGTTCTGCACGTAGCTTTTAAAGCCGGGAGCGGAAACAGTAAGGTTATAGATTCCTGGTGAGATGTTCGGAAATGAATAAAGTCCCTGTGATCCACTGACCGCAGTCGAAACAGCCCCCGTCGCAACAGATACCAAGGTCAGTTTGGCCCCCGGAATCACTGCACCCGTTGGGTCAGTCACAGTGCCACTAATCTGGCCGTTCATTGTTCCGGCTTCGGTTGGCAGGGGAACCAACAGGACTATAGAAAGCACGGAGATGCCAATAAGGGAAAATGGTGATAGTGTTTTCATTTTTGTCGACCTCGCTACCCGGTTTGTAGTGTGTCTATATTAGACCAGGGAAAAAGTCAAGCAGTTTTTATAAAAATGTCTCATTACCACATCAAATGTCCGGCTGAACCCGAACTCGTAAATTGAGGGGCACTGTTCCGTTCTGATCTGCTCGATTGGAGTTGGTTAGAAACCGTCGACGAAGGAACATCTATAGCGGCGTCGGTGTTGTCAAGTGGTTTTTAGGCACACTATCGCGCTCGCGTGCCGGGCGCAAGGTCAAGAGCGGTCCCGCGCCCTTTGCCGGAGCGTTCATCGAAGACCCTTGACGCCGCGTTCGGCACCCCCCAATTGGTGGGGGACGAAGCGAGGCTCGTCGAGCGAAGCTTTGTCCCTAGGAGTCTGTCGGAGATAGGGCGCGTGGATTAATTCTTGCCGTGCCCTTGGGCCTTCGGTCCCTGGAGCGCGTCCCTACTGGGGGCTTCAGGGGGAGACGCTTCCTTTCTGTTTTATGCCCTCTGGGGTTTCCATCCGCAGCGGTAGAGTTTCAACAGGTTGTGGGCGGCACAAATCAAGCGCCACTCGCCTATAACTCGTTTCAGTCCGCGCAGCAGAAAGCGGCGGAACCCTCGTTGCTCCTTGATCTGTGCAAAAACCGGTTCGACCACCGCCTTCCGCATGTTGTAAACCTCCCGGCCTTGGGGTGTCCATAATTTGTCGCGCAGGACCTGGGCCGGAGAAGCTGTCGGAGATAAGTCTAGCGGACCGGTGGTCACGGGCACTGCCTCGCCGTGCTTCTGGCGGTCCGGCGCCACCAGCAGATCGATGCCCGCCTACTTCGGGTCCGTCACCGCCGCCTCGCTGAAGTAGCCGCTGTCGGCCGTGGCTTGCTGCGGCTGCCTGCCCGTCATCCTTCTCACTTGTTCCGGCATCGGCGCCAGTTGCCGCTTGTCGTTGGCTTCTTGCGTCACGGCCGCCGCCACGACCACCTGCGCCTGACTGTCCACCGCCGCCTGCCCATTGTAGGCTTGCACAAATCCTTTCGTCGCTCCGTCCTTCATGATCCGCGAATCCGGGTCGGTGGAGTTCCGCTCGGCGGGGGCGGGACGGGGGCGG
>Ga0209061_1001353_pt1 | contig 41730 bp, 38 predicted proteins | sample Coa_R1_10_FD_187157 | JGI IMG/M metagenome (GOLD analysis project Ga0209061, IMG submission 187157) | Surface soil microbial communities from Centralia Pennsylvania, which are recovering from an underground coalmine fire - Coalmine... | ecosystem: Environmental > Terrestrial > Soil >... | reverse complement strand
TCTCGATTCCTGACCGGCCTGGTCACCTGTGTCGCCACGCACGGCGGCAGCCCCGGCGCCGCGCGCGCCGCCCGGCGCCGGTAGGCGCTGGGCGGCATGCCGGCCAGCTCGCTGAAGCGCGTGCTGAACGTGCCCAGCGACGAGCAGCCCACCGCGACGCAGACCTCGGTAACACCGAGATCGCCCGGTCTGCGCCCAGTCTCCCGGCATCGCGGGATGCGACGCCCGTGGTGGACGGCGGGCCGCCAGGGCGGCCGTCCGGGAGGTGCGTAACGTGCCGTCGTCACGAGGACGGCCCGGAACCTCGGTGTCCGCCCTCCAGCCGCTCAGGCCGGGTGGGCTGAGACAAGTGAGGCGAAGGCCACGATGTTGGAGCGGTAGCTGCGGGTCTGGTAGTCAAAGCTGCCGCCGCAAGTGATCAGCCGCAGGGCGGCGTAGTCGGTGTTGCCGTAGACGGTGCTGGTGGGAAAGTGGCTCTTGGGGTACATGCGCACCGCAGTGACCCTGAACACGGCCACCTGGTGATCGGCCAGGGTGACATCCACCTGGTTTCCGGGCTTGAGCGCCCCGAGGCGGAAGAACACCGACGGCCCGTAGCGGGCCGAGTCCACGTGACCCTCGATGATGGAGGACCCCACCTGCCCTGGTGTGGGTGAGTATTTGTACCAGGCTGCCTCGTTGGTGAGAGGGGGATCGTTGAGGGGCGGTACCTGGATGGTGCCGTTCCGGTTGAGCCCCACGTACAGCAGCCGGGAACGGACCCCGATAGCCGGGATCGAGATCGAGACGGGCAGTGACCGCGCGAGGGTGGGGGACGGGCGAGCTGTGGTGCCCCGTGCCGTCGTGGACCGGGGTGCCGGGGTGCGCGCAGGTGCGGCGATGACACCGGCCTGGTCAGGACCGGGCTGGGGAGCGTGCTGCTGGGCGGCTGCGGCCACCCCCAGCACGCTCCCCCCTCCGGCGATCAGCACGACCCCGGCGGCAGTCGCCACCATCCGGCCTGTGACCCAGCCGCCCCTGCCGAGGCGGCCTGGCATCCTGAGCCTTGGCATTCCCCCGGCTAACTCCGGGCGCTGCTCCGCGACCGGTTCCTGCGGCCCAGGCCGATGACGCCGACACCGGCCAGCAGGGCGGCACCACCCAGGCCGAACAGCACGGGATCTTGCACCCCGGCCGTGCTGCCGCCACCGGTGGCAGGCGCGCCGCTCGGGGTCTTGCAGGCCGCGCCGATGGCGTTCGCGTCCGACGTCAGCTTGGACACGTTGACGTGGCCCGAGCCTGCCGCCTTGAGGTCACCGATGAACGTGTTGACCGCGCTCTTGACCGCTGGCGAGGCCGACGCCGACTCCTGCCCGAGCTGGCTGGCGAAGGTGCCGATCTTGCTGCTCAGCGCGCTCGGGTTGGAGGCTGCCTGAGGCAGGGTGGACTGGATGCTGGACAACGTGCTTTCGATCTGCTGGCAGGCCGCGCCGCCGCTGGCCGTCTGGGCGCTTGCGATCCCTGCTCCGCTGAACACGAGGGCGCCTGTGCCAAGCACGAGGCCTGCCGTCCCCATGAGTGCTCTTTTCATCTGCTACCCATCCTTATTCGGAGGCCCCCGTTACCGACGGCCACAGCGTAACTCGCGGGTAGCTGATGTCAATGGGCACCATGACATGCTTGTCACTTTATTTAACATCCAGATGACATAACCCAGGAGATTTGCCGGGGGGATTCGGGCTAATGGGTACCGCCGGGCGGATGGGGCTGGCTGCGTAGCCGGAATGCGACCGGCTGCGAATACGCGGCCGGGGCCCTGCCCGCCGCCAGGGTCCCGGCCGCCAGGAGCTCAGGGTGCGGGGAGCTCAGGGCGCCGCATGGACGATCACGCCGCGGATGTTCTTCCCGTCACGCAGGTCCTGGTATCCCTCGTTGACCTGGTCGAGGGTGTAACGCTTCGTCACCAGCTCATCCAGCTTCAGGTGCCCGGTTTCGTACAGGCGCAGCATCTTCACGATGTCGTACTGCGGATTCGCAGAGCCGAACAGCGTTCCCTTGATCGTCTTCTCGAACAGGGTCATGATCCCGCCCGACACGTGCACGGTGAGCTTCTCCGGGTTGGCCAGGCCGGTGATGACCACGGTGCCGCCTTTGCCGACGACGTTGAACGCGTCCGTGACCACCTGCTCGTCCACCGTGCCGACGGTGACCAGCGCCTGGTCGGCGCCCTGCCCCCAGGTCAGCTCGTTCACCTTCTCCGCGGCCTCGCCAGCGGTGGCGAACGCGTGCGTGGCGCCGAACTTCAGCGCGGTTTCCCGCTTGAGCTGCACGGGGTCGACAACCACGATGTACTGCGCTCCGGCGTGCGCGGCGCCCTGCACCGCGTTGATGCCGATTCCGCCGATGCCGTAGATCACGGTGGTGTCCCCGGCCCGCACGCCGCCCGCGTAATTCGCGGTGCCCCAGCCGGTTGGCACGCCGCAGCCGACCAGGACGGCCGTTTCCAGAGGCAGCCAGTCGCCCACCTTGACAAGGGAGTGCTCGGAGATTGTCGCCCGTTCGGCGAACGTGCCGAGCATGCACATGGTCCCGTAGTCGGTACCTCCGGAGTGGAAGCGGAAACTGCCGTCGGGCATGGAACCGTTGAGGATCGTCATGCCCATGTCGCACAGGTTCTGCCGCCCGGTGGAGCAGTACCGGCAGTGACCGCAGTTCGGGATGAAGCTGCACACGACGTGGTCGCCGGGCTTGACCTTCGTGACACCGGGCCCGACATCCTCGACGACACCGGAGCCCTCGTGCCCGCCGATGATCGGGTACCGGGGTACCAGGTCACCGTCGATCAGGTGGAGATCCGAATGGCACAGCCCCGCCGCCACGTACCTGATCAGCACCTCACCCTCGCGCGGGCCGTCCAGATCCAGCTCCATGATCTCGAATGGCTTGTGCACATCGTGCAGGACCGCTGCCCTTGCCTTCATGGGAGGACTCCTTTCACGGAACGACATGCCTCGCTGCCGAGGCGGCGCGCCTTCCACAGGATGTGATACGCCTCCAGCGGGGCGGCACACCTCATCATGGCATGCGGGCGCCTTCCCGCCGGGTCCCGGCGTGGTTCTCCCGCGGCGGCGCACCGCCGCCCGGTCCCGCGGGCCGGCCCTGGTTTGGGAAGATACGCCGGGCGATCGTAGTGTGCGCATACCGGCCAGTTGGGTTCGGCGTCCCCGGGCGGCGGGCGGAGGACACGGCCCGGCAGGCGGGGAACGGCTTCGAGCGACGGACGAGACGGATGAGGATGGCATGGGTGAGCGGAACCTGGCCCGGCAGGCCGAACGCATGCTGGAACTGCACGGCGACTACGACTCGCTGTTCTTCGAGGGCACCTGGTACTCCAGCGGCTCACAGGCCGACCGGGCATCGCGGTTCGCCAGCGGCCTGATCCGGCTGGGCGTCCGGCCGGGGGACCGGCTCGTGGTGCTGATGGCCAACTGCCCGGAGGTGTTCGTCACCTACACGGCGGCGTGGCGGGCCGGGGCGGTGGTGACCCCTCTGATCTTCCTGGTGAGCGAGGACGAGCTGCGGTACGGGATCACCGACTCCGGCGCGGTCGGCGTGGTGACCACGGCCGAGTTCCTGCCGAAGGTGAGCGCCGCGGTCAAGGGCGCCGAGGGCGTCCGCTTCATCGTGGTCGCCGGCGATGCCCCGGGCGGGCCCGCCGGCCCCGGGGCCACGGTCCCGGTGCTCGGCTTCGGCGAGGTGGCTGCCGCCGGGCCAGGCTCGATCGTGGACCGGGACGACGACGACCTGGCCGCGCTCCTCTACACCGGCGGGACCACCGGCAGGTCGAAGGGTGTCCCGCTCACACACGCGAACCTGTACTGGTGCGGGTCGTCCTCGCACCAGGCTGCCTCCGCCGACGAGGCTTCCACCACGCTCCTGCCGCTGCCCCTCGCCCACGCCTACGGCCTGCTGGTCACCTGCGTCGGCATGCACCAGGCCGTGCCGGGCAGGACGGTCCTGATGCGCTGGTTCGACCCGGCCGGCTGGGTTGACCTGGCGCAGCAGCACCGGGTCCAGCGCACCACCCTGGTCCCCTCCATGATCCAGATGCTCCTCGCCCAGCCGCTGGAGCAGGCCGACCTGTCCGCGCTGACCGTGGTGACGTCGGGGGCCGCCCCCCTGGCAGAGGAGGTGCGGCAGGAGTTCGAGGCCAGGGTGCCCAGCGCCACGATCTACGAGGGGTACGGCTGCACGGAGACCGCGTCCATCATCTCGGCCAACCCGCTGGGCGCGCGCCGGGCCGGCAGCGTGGGGCTGCCGGTGCCCGGCTGCGAGGTCACCATCCGCGACGAGGCGGGCCGGGTGCTGCCGCCCGGGGAGGACGGCGAGATCTGCGTGCGCTCGCCCGGTGTGCTCTCCGGCTACTGGCACGCGCCGGAGGCGAGCGCGGCGGCGCTGGCGGGCGGCTGGCTGCACACCGGTGACATCGGCCACCTGGACGCCGACGGCTACCTGTACGTCGTGGACAGGAAGAAGGACCTGATCATCCGCGGCGGGTTCAACGTCTACCCGCGGGACGTCGAAGACGTGCTGCTGGCCCATCCCGCCGTGGCGCAGGCCGCGGTGGTGGGGCGCCCCGACCCTCGCCTCGGCGAGGAGGTCGTCGCCTTCGTCTCGCTGCGGCCCGGCGCGGCCGCCACCGCTGACGAGCTGATCAGCCATGCCAGGGCGCATCTGGCGGCCACCAAATACCCGCGGGAGGTCAGGATCGTGGACGCCGTGCCGCTGACCAGCGTCGGCAAGCTGGACAGGAAACAGCTCCGTGAATTGGTGCGAGCAGAGACCAGGGCGGGGACAGGAGAGGCCGGGTCCGGGGGGCCCGGGGCACGGGCCGCGAAGGACACCAGCGCGGCAGGAGATACGGCTGGGCGCACGGGGGGAGACGCGGAAGGGAACCTGGCACGATGACGGACAAGCCGGACGGGATCCAGCCCGGGGAACGGTTCGCGGGCATCGGCCACCTTGACGGGGCCCGCACGGAAGGGCCGCACATCTGGCGTACGCTCGGCTACCGCAGGATCGCATGGCAGCCCGGCGGCACGACCCTGGAATGGGACGCCCCGCTGGAATACTGCTTCCCGGCCTCCGGCGGCCCCGTCGTGCAGGGCGGGATGGTGACGGCGCTGCTCGACGCGGCGATGGGCGGCGCGTGCTGGACCGTGCTCAACGAGGACGAGGTCTTCCTGACCGCGGACCTGCGCGTCGAGTTCCTGCGTGCCAGCCGCCCCGGGACGCTGCGTGCCAGCGGCGAGGTGGTGCGGCGCGGGCGCCGTGCGGTGTTCTGCGCGGCCGAGCTGTTCGATGAGGCAGGATCCCTGCTCGCGGCGGGCCGCTGCACGCAGGTAGTGCTCCCGTCCCGCGGGCAGGCCGGGCGGTATGACGCGCACCCGGACGACGGCGGTCCCCCGCTGGACGCGCGCGGCTAGTACTCCTGCCCGGAGTTACGCCGCCGTGCAGCGTGGCCGCCTGCACCGGCGTGAACGAGGGATGCTCCCGGTTCACTGCCGGTGGCGCCAGCGGCCACGCCGGCAGTTACACACGCCGGCGCTTACCGGCACGAGCACTAGCGTTCCGGCCGGTGCCCTGCGGTTCCTCAGGCTTCTGCGGTCCTTCCGTCCCTTCCGTCCGCAACGTCCCTGATGGTCCCGGCGGCCTCTCCGTCCGCGGCGTCCCCGATGATCCCGGCGCCCCCGGCAGTCCCGGCGGTTTCTGCGGGCCCTCCGCCCCCTCCGGTCCCGGCGGTCGCTCCGGCTTCCGCGGGCCTGGCGTGCCTGCTCCCGCCCAGGCGCCTGGCGGCGGAGCCGAGCCCGCCCCCGAGCAGGGTCACCAGGGCGGCGAGCACGAACGAGCAGATCGACGCCGACATCCAGCTCGCGGGCGTGAAGCCGGTCAGGTGCCGGATGCTGGTCCACGCCGTGACCCACCACGAGACGTTGCCGGGGTTGATGAGCTGGTAGGCGACGAAGCCCGCAGCCCACGGCACGAGCATCAGCCAGCGCGGCGGCGCGCCCGCCGAGAGGTTCCAGCGTCCCCGCCGCAGCACGTAGAAGTCGGCCGCGAACACGCCGAACATCGGCACGAACAGCGAGCCGAGAAGGGTGAGGAAGCTCTCGTAGTCGGCGATGTTGAGGAAGAGCGCGCCCGCCGTCGCCAGCGCTGCGATCGCGCCGGCGAGGATGCGGCGGTCCCACAGCGGTCGCAGGTTCTGCATGGACACGGCGGTCGAGTAGACGTCGGCGAAGGACTGGTCGAGTTCGCGTGCCGCGAGGATGGCGAAGCCGAGCGAGCCGAGCGGCAGCGCGATGAACGCGCCGTAGATGTCGCTCGGGTTGCGCGCGACCGTCACCAGGGCGAGCAGGCCGATGACGTAGCAGAGCACCTGGGTGACGCTGTAGCCGGCCATCGCCCCGGTGAACGCGGCCTTCTCGGTCCGCGAGTGGCGCATGTAGTCCGCGGCGAGCGGCGCGAACGAGACCGCCACCGCGACCACCGTGTCGGTCGCCGCCCAGAACCCGGACCAGGTGCCGTGCGTGAGCGGGGGCAGCGGCCGCCGGGCGAGCTGGACGAGCAGGTACACCATGACAGCCATGACCGCGGTCGTCGCGTAACGGCGCAGCACCCGGATGGCGCCGAGCGGCCGGATCGTGAGCGCCCCGGTCGCCGCGCCCGCGATGAGCACGTAGCACCACTTCGGCAGTGCCGGCGCCACGGTGTGCGCCGCCGTGGCGATCGTGACGATCTCGAAGACGCTCCACCCGATGAGCTGGGCGATGTTGAGCGCCGTCGGCAGGTAGGACAGGCCGCCGCCGAACAGGCCGCGCAGCAGCACCATGGCGGGCGCGCCCGTCCGGGTCCCGGGAAGCCCGGAGATCGCAACGGCGAGCGTGCCGAGCAGCGTGCCGAGCACGATCGCGGCCAGGCCCGCCGCAAGCGACAGCTCCGGCGTTCCCGGCCCCCCCGGCTGGAGGACGAACAAGGCGCCCGTGAAGCCGAGCAAGCTCACCCCGAGGTTGCCCCACAGGCCGAACTGGTCGAGAAGGCCGAGCGGCTGCGGCACCGGTTCCGCGAGCGTGCGGCCGACCTCGGAGCGGCGGTCTCCCCGGACGGTGGTGAACGTCTCCTGCGCCGATGGTGACGTAGCCGTCATCGCTGTCTCCCTACGCCGGCATTACCCGGACAGGTTCCAACGGTCGGTGGCACCAGGCAGCCACCCTCTCAGCCCGGTCAGCCCGAGCTCCCGTGTCGCTGTCGCCTTGATGCTACCTCCGCCCGGCCCGGCCGGGAACCGATCGTCAGCCGCCGGCGCCGTGCGGGGCGGTTCATCATGCGCCACGTCGGGCACACCCGGATGCATGCCGGAGCTGCCGGAAGCCGAGGCGCTCGCCGCCTTCCTGCGTGAGCGCGCCACAGGCCGCGCGCCGTGGCACACGCCGGCGTGGCCGCGGTGTCGGTGCTGAAGACCTATGGCCCGCGCTGGCCAGCCTCGGCGGCCTGACCGTTCAGGGCGTGGCGAGGTACGGCAAGTTCCTTGACATCTCGTGCGGCCCGCCAGCGCGCCCTTCCCCGGACGGAACCGCGCTGCACCTCGTCATCCACCTGGCCAGGGCAGGGTGCCTGCGCTGGCGCGACGCCATGCCCGCACAGCCGCCCAGGCCGGGTAAGGGACCGCTTGCGTTCCGCATGCTGCTCGACGGCGGGTCCGGGTTCGACCTCACCGAGGCGGGGACGAGCAAGCGGCTGGCCGTGTACCTGGTCACCGGCCCGGCGCAGGTGCCGGGCATCGCATCCCTCGGGCCGGACCCGCTGGACCCCTCCTTCACGGCGGAGATCCTGGCGGGCCTGCTCGCCGGGCGGCGTACCCAGGTCAAGGGCGTGCTGCGCGACCAGTGCGTCATCGCGGGCATCGGCAACGTCTACTCCGACGAGATACTGCATGCCGCCAGGATGTCCCCGTTCAAGATGGCGGCGAGCCTGACACCGGAGCAGGTAGCGGCGCTGCACAGGGCGATCGTGACGACGCTGCGCGAGGCGGCGGGCCGGTCCGCCGGGCTCGCCGCGGGCGACCTGAAGGCGGAGAAGAAAACCGGGCTCCGGGTGCACGGCAGGGCCGGAGAGCCGTGCCCGGTATGCGGCGAGGTGATCCGCGAGGTGTCGTTCGCGGACTCCGCCGTGCAGTACTGACCGAGCTGCCAGACCGGGGGGAAACCGCTCGCCGGCCGCAGGCTCTCCCGCCTGCTCGGGTGAGGCCCTCGCGGATACCGAACGGGATCGTGTGTTACGGCGCTGCTCCGCTGTTACGGGGCTGCTCCGGCGTACGATCACGGCATGTCCAGCCGTTTCTACCAGCTTGTGATCGACGCGCGCGACCCGGGGAAGCTGGCGCGGTTTTGGGCCGAGGTCCTCGGCCAGCGCATCGTGTACGAGGCGGACGACGAGGTGATCGTCGCCGCCGGCGAGCACGCCTACCCCGGCCTGTGCTTCCTGCCCGTCCCGGAGGGCAAGACGGTCAAGAACCGCCTGCACATCGACCTGAACCCGGACGACCAGCAGGCCGAGGTCGAGCGCGTCATCGGCCTCGGCGCGCGCCGCGCCGACGTCGGCCAGGGCCCGGACGTGAGCTGGGTGGTCCTCGCCGACCCGGAGGGCAACGAGTTCTGCGTGCTCCGGCCGCACGCGTCCCTTGCGGACTGACCCAGCCGCCGGCTGGCCGTGCCGCGGGCGGCCTGTCCCGGCGGCCGGCCGCGGGATCACGCCGGCCCGGCAGGCAGCCGCCGGGATCACGCCGCACGGCCGGGCGCGGGTGCCGTGCCAGCGGCCGGCCTGCTGTGTACCAGGAGCTGGCGGCCGGTGATGATGGCGAGGGCGGCGGCGCATGCCAGGGCTGCGCACAGCAGCCAGGCCGTCCCGTACGATGCCCGCTCAGCCACGATCCCGAACGTGAGCGGGCCCGCCACAGACCCGAGCCTGCCCCCCGTCTGGCTGATGCCCGTGGCCCAGGCGGGGGCCTGCGCGTAGCTGCGCACCAGGGCGAAGTTGAACACGCCGTTCCAGCCCCAGCCGACGCCGGCCGCCAGCATCACCGCGGGGACGAGGAGCGCGGCGACGCGGGCCGTCGCCCCGGCGGCCAGGAGGGCGTACCCGGCCGCGCCGGCGCCGAGCATGATGGTGACCGCGCGGAAATGGCGGCGCCCCCGCCGGTCGGCCCTGGCGCCCGCCAGCAGCCGGCCGGCTATCGCCGCCGCGCCCGCCAGGGTGGCGACAAGGCCGGCGGCGCCCTTCGACATGCCGGCCGCCACGCCGGAGGCAACGACGAAGGCGGCGAGAGAACTCGCCGCCGCCACGCCAAGCCCGAACCCGGCCGTCAGCACGACGATCGGCAGCACGGGCCCCTTGCGCTCCTTCGGGCCGGGGGAGCGCCGGCTCGCGGCGACGGCCCGGTGGCGCGGCGGAGCCTTCCGCGTGCCGGACAGGATGAGCACGCTCGCGCCGCATGCGATGGCGGCGCAGCCGAACGCCCACCGCCAGCCCACCGTCAGCGCCAGGCCCGGCACGGCCAGGCCGCCGAGCAGGGTCGCCAGCGGGATCGCGGACTGCTTGATCCCGAAGGCGATGCCCTGCCGGCGCGCCGCCACCTTCCGGGACAGGAGCGCGTTGGCCGCCGGCTGCACCATCGACGATGCCACCCCGGCCGCGGCGAGCACCCCCACCAGGGCGGCCCACGACCCCACCAGCAGGGCGGTGACCAGCACGGTCAGGCCGCTCACGGCCGCCGCCACCTGCATCAGCAGCGCGGCGTCCGCCCGCTCGGCGGCGAACCCCGACGGCAGGGACCCCGCCGAGGCGGCGAGATAGTAGGCCGCCACCGCGGCACCAAGCCCTGCCGGGCCGAAACGCAGCGAGTGCTCGAGCTGGACGGCCAGCGCGCCGGTCAGGAAGACGGGCAGCGCCGTGCTCGTCGTCACCGCCACGGCGGCGGCGAGCGCACGCCGGCCTCCGCGCGGGCCGGAGCCGCCGCGTGCGGCTGGCCCGGCCGGCTCGCCGCGGAGCACAGCCACGCGTCCCCCTCTCTCCGGCACGGCGTCCCCGGGGCTGGTGTGCGGCCCGGGGCCTGCCCCCGGATGTCCTGCTACCCAGCACACTGGCAGGCCGAAGACCACGTCAATGTCCGATCCGTCACAGTGCCGGCCCGGGAACGGGGCGGCGGCCGTCTCGGCGGAAGCGGCACGCGGTGACGGTGATTACCCGCCGTGACACCGACGGGCCGGCGATGGGCGCGGCCTGGCGCCGGCCGTCAGCCTGCCGATGGGGAGCTGACGGCGGCCGGCTGTACCCGCCGCTGGCGGTGGCGGCGCCGCCGGCCATGCCGGCGGCCGGGCCTGCCCACCTGGTCGGCCAGACGGCAGAACGCGCAGACCTCGGCGATGGTCGGGGAGCCGCACCGGGCACAGGGGTGCACCGCTGCCCGCTCCCCGGCTGCCACGTCTGCCAGCAGCGGAGCCAGGCGCTGGGTGAACCCGCTCAGGAACGCGGCCTTGGTGCCCGGTGACCGCTCTTCCAGGGTGTTGAGCAGCTCCTTGTAGGCCAGGTGCCGGTTGCCGGCGGCCATCGGGCACTCCTCGACGACGTAGCCGATCCTCCTGACCACGCAGTAGGCGGCGGTCTCCCGCTCGGTCAGCCCGGTCAGCGGCTTGACCCGGCGGGCGAACCCCGGGGCCTGCGGCAGCACCGGCTGCTGGCGGGCCAGGTACGGCAGGTCCCAGGTCAGCACGTTGCCGAACAGCACCGCCGCCTCGTCATCCAGGTTGTGCCCGGTGGCCAGCACCTGGTAGCCGCGCTCGACAGCGATCTTGTTGAGCATGTGCCGCTTGGACAGGCCGCACGCCGAGCACGGCACCCGCCGCGTTCCCGCCGCCTGCGGGATCGAGAACCCCACGTCGGCGGCGAGATCGACCTCGATCAGGTGCAGTCCGCGGCCCGCAGCGAAGGCCCGGGCGGCCTCGGCCGACCTGTCGCTGTAGCCGCCGATCCCCAGCCCCAGGTACATCCCGTCCGCGTGGTGGCCGAGTTCGGTGAGCAGGTCCCAGGCGGCCAGCGAGTCCTTGCCGCCCGACACCGCCACCAGCACCCGCTCCCCGGGCCGGATCATCTGATGCCGGTCCACGGCCTTCCGGACCTGGTCCCGGCAGTGGGCTGCGAAACAGCCGCCGCACAACGCCATCCGCCGGGCGCGAAGCTCGATCACCGGCGGCGCATCACACCGGGCGCATTTCATCGGGCACCTCCCGACATGACCGGGCGGATCTCCACCACCGCGTCGTCGCCGAGCACCGCGTCGCCGGTCACCAGCTCATCGCCGCAGATGACAAGGACCGACTCCCGGTTCACCCCGAGCTGGCCGCACAGCTCACGGGCCCGCAGCGGCCCGGCCACCTCCACCTCCCGGTCCGGGTTACGCAACCGCACCTTCACCGCGCATCACCTCCCAGCGTGCGGGACCCGGCCAGGCCGGCGCCCTGGCCCCGCCCTGGTCACCTACCCGCCCGGCCTCGGCATGGCCGGGGTGCTCACCACGTTCACGGACGGCCGCAGCAAACTGGCCGTAGCGCACGGCGGACCACTCCCCTGTGTGGGCCCGGCGGCACACCTCCACGGTGCAACGCCTGGCCGCCGGTATTCTTTCCCGGGCCGGAGGCCGGCCGGCAGGCGGACATGACCGCCCGCCGCCATACCGGCGGCGGTTCCGGGGCGTGCGCATCACCTCCGCCGCCTGCCGGGCACGTCCCCGGGCGCCGCGGTGGTGGCCCTCCGGCCGGGAACACGCCGCCACGCCGCCGCCCAGTGGCTATGCAGCCGGGCCATGAGCCTGGCCTGGCCGCGGCGGCCGGTGCTGATGCGGCCGCCGGGCAGGCTGGGCCGCAGGGCCGGCCCCCGGGCGGGGGACATGGTCACTCCTTCTTCCCCTCCTGGCCCGGCGTGGTGCCGGTGAGGTACAGCAGCGGCCACCGGCAGTCGACGAACTGGCCGAGCTGGCGGGCAAGCTGCCGGGAGAAGCCCTCGTCGTCCGCGCGCGTGCCCGCCACGCGCTCGATCGCGGACGGTGCCGCGACGCCGAACGCGACGGCCCTGACCTCCCCGGCGTCGCGCTGGCTGTCGTCATACCAGCGCTGGACCGTCCTGGCCTGCCCCGCGCAGGTGTCCCCGGTGATCGCCTGGCCGTAGGTACGCTCCCACTCGCGGCTCCTGGGGTGGGGCCCGGCACCGGGCCCGTCGGCGGACCTGAGCGCGTCGAGCACCAGCGCCCACTGATAGGCCGGGGCGAGCCACGTGGGCTCGTCCTTCTGGCACAGCCACGTGCCGCGGGTCACCCGTGCGCGCATCGCGGTGATGACGTGACAGGAAAGCCCGGCGGGGCTGACCCGCGAGGAGATCACCGGAGCCCGTGCCGCGACGGCCGCGTCGACGCCGTGCGAGAGCGCGCAGTCCCGCAGCCGCGACGGCATCGCCCGCATCAGGCCGAGCAGCGGCGCCTTCGGCACCGGCATCGCCCAGCCGGTCAGGTGGGCGAGGACCGCCAGCTCGGCCCAGAGCGTGATCCCCGGGTAGCGCTGGAGGGCATGCTGGGCGGCGCGCATGTCCCGCAGCGTGCACGGCCGCGCCGCGCATTCGGTGCCGCAGGTGGCGCTCCGCGGCGAGACGACGCCGGCGGGGCTGGCGCTCACCGCGCCCCCCTGCCTTCCGGCGCCGGCCCGGATTCCCGCCGCTTCGTGCCTGGTTCCGTCGGGCATCTTCACGAGCAGCGGGTAGTCCATGCCGTCGGTGAACACGGCGGCCTCGCCGGGCGCCAGCGTGACCAGGTACCGCGACTGCGGCTCCGTCATGTTCATGGTCGCGCCCACGGCCTCGCGGTCGTCGGCGGCCGGCAGCCGGTGGGTGATCTTCACGGCCGTGTTCTTGATGACGTCGGGGATGAGCCGCGCGGGGATCTGCTCGGCGATCACCAGGCCCTCCCCGTAGGCGCGGATCTCCGCGAGCAGCCCGGCGAACATCTCCACCGCGTGCGCCGCGGCGCCGCCCTCCCGGCCGGGACGGCGCAGCAGCCGGTGGGCTTCCTCGAACACGGTCAGGTGCTTGAGGCCCGCCATGCCCGCGGGCGCCGGCGCTGTGGCCGCCTCGTGGCGGTGCGCCATCCGCAGGTGCTCGGCCAGCCGGATGAGCACGGTCCCCATCAGGAACGCCTTGTCGCGGTCATCCCCGACGTCCTCGATCTCCAGCACGGCGTTGCGCTCCAGCAGCCGCGCGACGTCGATCGGATGCCCGCCCTCGAGGAAGCGGCCGGTCGTACCGAGCCGCAGGCTGGACAGGCGGACCTTGATGAAGCCGAGCACGTTGGCCGTGATGTCGTCGCTGTAGCCGATCTCGCCGACCACCGTCTCGGCCGTGCGCTGCAGGTCCGCCAGGCCCGGGTAGCCGGGAACGGCGCCCTCGGCGAGCGGCTCGCCGAGGGCGAGGTCCCAGCCGGCGTCTTCGTACACCCTGGTCAGGGCGGCGCTGAGCACCTGCGGGAACGGTTCCTCCGACTGGAACGCGGCAAGGAACAGCGCGCGGACGAGATCGGCGTGGGTCTGCAGGGGGAACCGGTTCCCCGCGTCATCGGCGGCCGGCTCCAGCGGGTTCAGCCCCGCCGCGACCGCGTCTGCCTCGCCTGGCCGGACCCGCACGACCTCGGCGCCTGTCCCGGCGAGCCGGGCGGCCATCAGCCGGTACTCCGCCTTCGCGGGCTCGACCACCAGCCACGGCACGCCTGCCCTGGTCGCCGCCTCGAGCAGGCCGCGAATCGTCTGCGACTTCCCGGCTCCCGTGGCACCGCAGACGAACACGTGCCTGTTCAGCGACTCCAGCGGGAACCTCAGCTCCCCGGCCGGCATCCGGCTCCCGTCGAGCACCTGGCCCAGGGTGATGCCGGGAGCCGGGCCGGGTGCGGTGGCCGGGCCGGGTGCGGTGGCCGGGTCCAGTGCGGTGGTCTCCGGCGTGACGTCGAAGCCGGGGCGGAGCGTGAGGCGTATGCCGGGCACCTCGGTTTCCGGCGTCCTCGCGAGCGCCGCGAGAAGTTCCGTGCTGGCGTGGAACGGATACCCGGCCTCGCCGTCCCCGCAGGACGCGGACGCCATGGCGGATACGGCGGCTTCCGCGGTGTCAGCCGGGACAGTGCCGGCCGGCGCCAGCGCGTACGGCAGCCCGCCCAGGTCGGCGGAGGCGCACACCAGGCCTGCCACCCGCGCGGCGGCCCGCGGGTCCTCGCCGCCCGCCAGCAGGCGGACCTGCCACAGCCCGGTGGAAAACGCCTGGCGCAGTTCGGCGTGCCGGTGCCGGAGGCGGCGTGCTTCCACCTCTCGTTCGGGGAACCGGTCCGCCATCCCTGCAGCACGCTGCGCACGGCCGGCGGCGTCCTCGGCGAGACGCTGAAGCTCGCCGGGGGCCACGGGCTCGGCGATCACCAGCCAGCCGAACGGCCCGGCCCACGCGGGCAGCAGGCACTCCTCCAGCGAGGGAGCCATCCGGCCGTCCCTGTCATGACCTGACGCCAGGAGCCCGTCGCTGATCCCCCCGATCGCCCGCCAGCAGGGAAGCCGGGACATCATCCCGGCAAGCGCGCCGGGCGGGAGAACCTGCCCGCGCGCACCGCCGGGCAGCGCGAGCATCGCCGTGCCGTCCCCCCTGCTGCCGGCGACCGCCTCGCCGGCCGCGACCACCTGGACGGGACCGCCCCCGGCCAGCCGCATCCACCCGACGGCCACGAGGCCGGGCTGGCTTCCGCCGTCCATGGACGGCGCAGCGGCGGGCCCGGAGGCGTGGTAGGCGGAGACGAGCGCCGCGATCCGCTGCGTGCGCCCAGGGTCCCCGCCCGGTTCGCCGCCGTCCGCCCGGCGCGGGATCTCCGTGATCCGGTACGCGCACAGACCGCACAGGTGCTGCCACACCGGCGTCACGTCGGCCCGGTCCCGGAGACGAGCCGGCCATGCCAGGGGCCGATGCGCCGTATGACGGGGGTGAATCCATGCATCAGGTGTTCCGCGGGTGCCTGCTGTGGTTTCTGCTTGCAGGGGTACCTTAGCCAGCCGGCGGCCGTGCGGCGGGGTTGCGGCGGCTATGCCGCATGGCGGCGGGGGAAGCTGCCCGTGACTGTGCTGCCTGACGACGGCGGATGGTCCGGCCCGGGCGAGCGGAGCCGGAGGTGCCAGCCCCAGGAGCCGGACAGGCACATCCAGGCCAGCGCCACGGCGGCGGCGAGACCGATGCAGGGCACCAGGCTGTCCCCGGCCCCGGCAAGGATGTCATCGAGCACGGGCGGCAGCCTGCTGGGGACGCCCGGCATCTCGGCGAACGTCTCCGCTGCCACGGGTATCAGGATCAGCCAGTCGAGCCGGCAGGCGGGATAGAGCGCGAGCAGGCAGATGACCATGGCGTCGTACCACGGGCGCTGGTACGGCCAGGCGAGCAGCCAGGCGAGGCTGACAGCCAGGGCGGGGGCGAGCGCGGGAAAGCCGCCAGCGTCGCGCGGGAACCGCAGGAAGGCCAGCGCGGCAAGGCCGGCGAAGGCCAGTGAGGCCAGGACGACCAGGCCGGGGGGCGTGCGGGTGATGCCGAAGTACGTGTACCCGAACGGCCGGTAGAAGAGCTGGTAGAAGCTGTACCAGCTCATACCCTGCCCCCGGCTGAGCAGCGCCGCGATGGCGGGGCTGCCCGCCGCCGCGTACGCGGGGACACTCACCGCGAGGAAACCCGCTGCCGCGGCGGCGAGGGCGCGGGGGGAACTCCTCACCCCCCATGCCACGCCGAGGCCGGACAGCGCGTACGGGATCTTGACGGCGGCGGCGCAGCCGATGAGCGCGCCCGCGGCAAGCGCCCTCGTGACGCCGGGTGCCCCGCCATGGCGCCGTACCCGCAGTACCGCGATTCCCGCGAAGGACGCCAGCGCGCTGAGCCCGTCGATGTGCCCGGCCGCCACGATCAGCCACAGCAGCAGGGGGTTCGCCGTCCACAGCAGGTGGCCGCGCAGCCGCCGGTCCGGGCGGGAGCGCAGCATCCTGTCCAGGCCGAGCGCCACCGCGGCGAACGCGAGCGAGTTCGGTAGTTTCAGCCAGAAGGCGAGCCGCGCCGCCGAGGTCCCGCTCACCCAGGCGGCCGCCTGCTCCTCCGCCGTCGCGAGCGGGCCGTAGATCGACACGTTCGTGTCCCAGGCGTGCGGTATCCACTGCCCGATCGGATCGCCAAGCCGCTTCAGGTGCAGCGGCGTCATCACGTACGGGCTGTGCCCGAGCAGGGCGATCCTGCCGTCCGCGGCGTAGTCGAGGACGTCGGTGGAACCGGCCGGCGGCAGGACGGTGAGCACCGTGATCGCCAGGACGGCGAACCCGAGGAGCGCCCGTGCGGAGGGCCGCGCCCCGCGCGCCACGGCGAGGAGTCCCATGAGCACGCCGGCGCCGCCGGCGATGGCGGCCGCCCACAGGAGCAGGGTGACGAGCCAGGCAGCGGGGTGCAGCGGGAGCTGCCATGGCGGCCCCGCGGGCGGGTGCGGCAGGCGCGGGACCGCAGCGCCCGGCCCCGCCGCCGCTACGGCGATCATGGTGAGGGCGGAGGCGGTGATGCAGGCAGCCGAGGAGCGCCACAGTGCGCGTGCCGGCCGGGGCGGCCGGGGACCGGGACCCGTAACCGGCCAGAGCCGGGGCAAGGCATCCGGCGCCGCGGGAAACAAGGACACCGAACGGGCCGTTTCGCTGCCGCGCTGCACGATGCTCATGTGCCTGCCGATCACGATCTGCGGATGACAGCCGTTGCGGAGCACGCGTGCACCTTCCCGCGGCACATACGCCCATGGACGGCCGCCAGGGATACGGCCGTAACTATACGGAGGCCTGTGGCCGTGGAGCGGCCTTTTGGCCAGGGGTCTTCTGTGCCGGCCATGGCCGCGGCAGCGCCTGTGAACAGTTGTGAGCGAGCCGTTACATGGTTGTGCTGCGGTGTCCTTGACGTGCTGGCCTACTTAGCGGTAACTTCTTCCACCGCCAGGGTGTGACCCAGGGCACGGATGCCGCTGCGGGGCGGTGACGGCAATCCGGTGATGGCAGAAGAGGTGATCTGAGGTGCGGCCACGGATCAGAAGGTGCTGGCAGGTGATCGCCCTCTCCGGCCTGCTCGCAGGCGGGGTGGCGGCTGCCCCGCTCGTGGCGTCCGCGTCCACCGGCACGTCCAGGCCTGCCTGCGCGGGGGCTGGCTCCTCCGGGATTGTCGGCTCCGTGCTCGGCGGCCTGGGCAGCCTGCTCAGCGGCGGGTCCGGGACGTCGTGCTCCGGTCAGGGCGGCCAGGTGGGCCAGGGCTCGCCGTACCCGTCCGCTACCGCCACGGGCAGGGCCACGGCACAGCCGGCGGCGGGAACGAAGACATCCCGGGCGGCTACCCCTCCTGCCAACCCGCTGTGCCCGGCCGTCTCCCAGCTCAGCTCCGGCGTGTCCCAGGTTCCCGGTGCGGGCCCGCAGCTCCAGGGCCTGGCCGGGCAGCTCAGCAGCGGCCTCGGCTGCCCGGGCAGCAGCGGGGGAGGCTCCCCCCTGAGCCAGCTCTGCCCGATCCTCCAGCAGCTCTCCTCCTCCCTGTCGCAGGTCCCGCAGGCGGGATCGCAGCTCAGCGGGCTCGTCACCCAGATCGGCACCTCGCTCGGGTGCGCGGCCCAGCAGACGCCCACGGCGGCCCCCACCCCGGCCAGCACGCCGTCAGGATCGGCACCCAGCACGGCACCCCCGGCCCATGCCGTCACAGCACCAGCGAATTTCACGGGCTGACCCGGAGCCAGGGGAAGGCCGGCGCCGGCGCCGGGCGGGCAGCACCGGGCCCGGGGTCATCGGCGCCGCGGTAGCTGCCGCCTTGCTCATCGCGGGCTGCTCGGGCGGGACGCCGCAGGGCCAGGGCGCGGCCACTGCGCCGGCGCATGCCCGCATCGCCGGTCCGCCGGCGGGGACCACGCCGGCGCGCACCTGGCTCGTGGCCGTGGCGCACGTCCCTGCCGTCCACCTGTACCGGACACCGCAGGCGGCAGGCAGCCCGTCGGTCTTCCCCGGCCGCAGCCCGCTCGGCGTGCCCGCCGTCTTCCTCGTCAGGCAGGACGACGGTGCGTGGCTCGACGTGTACGTGGCCAGGCGCCCGGACGGCTCGGCCGCCTGGATCAGCTCCTCGGAAGTGTCGCTGGAAAAGGACCGCTACACGGTGCTCGTCAGCCTCTCACGGCACAGCCTCACCGTGCTGGACGGCTCACGGGTCCTGGTGCGCACGCCGGCGGCGACGGGGAAGCCGGCCACCCCCACGCCGGCCGGCACGTACTTCATCACCGAGCTGCTCCGCCAGCCCGACCCCGCGGGCGCCTACGGTCCCTACGCCTACGGGCTCTCGGCCTTCTCGCCCGTGCTGTTCCGCTTCGGCGGCGGCCCCGGCCAGATCGGGCTGCACGGGACCAACGAGCCAGCATCGATCGGGAAGGCGGTCTCGCACGGCTGCATCCGCGTGCCCAACGCGGTCATCGAGCGGCTGGCGCGGGAACTGCCCCTGGGCACGCCTGTCGTGATCGCCTCGTAACCCTCAGGCGGCGAACTCGTCTCTCCTCATGCGACGCAGGGGCAGGGTGCAGCTCACAAGTTCATAAAGATGGCAAAACAGTGAGCGGAGGACATTAGCATCTGGTTACCGTGCAGTAACGGAAGAAGCGCCGGGGCGCGACCGCGACGTTATACTGCGTGGCCATGCTCACAAGCGGAGGGCGTGAGGCAAGTATGACACGAATGCAACGGGGGCTGACGCCGGGCGCTGCCCGGTGACCGGCCGCCTGCGCCAGTCCCTCGCCGGGCTGGGGGAACTTACCCTGCTGTTCGGCGCTGCCTTGCGGGGCGCTGCCCGCCGGCCTTTCTACTGGCAGGAATTCGTGGAGCAGTGCCGCTCCATCCTCGCCGCCAACTTCGTGCCCATCCTGCTGACCGGCGCCGGCCTGGGCTTCTTCGTGTCCATCGACGCCGGCCAGTTCTTCAAGGCGTTCTCCAGCCTGTACCGGCTCGGCGGCTTCGAGGTGATGTCGAACATCAGGGAGCTCGCCCCCGTGTCGACCGGCCTCATGATCGCGGGCGTCAGCGGCACCGCGATCGTCGCGGACCTGGGCGCCCGCCAGGTGCGGCGCGAGCTCGAGGCGCTGAGCGTGATCGGCCTGTCCAACGTCCTGTTCATCGTCGTCCCGCGGGCCCTGGCCCTGATGCTCATGACCGCCCTGTACAACCTGCCGATGATCGCCTTCATGATGATCTCCGGCTTCCTCGCGGGCCACCTCCTCATGGGGGTCAACACCGGCGGGTACCTGGCCAGCTTCTGGACGCAGGGCACGGTCGTGGACGTCGTGAGCGGGGAGGTGAAGTGCATCCTGTTCGGCGCCATCGTCGCCGCCATCTGCATCTACAAGGGCGTCACGGCCCACGGCGGCGCCGAGGGCGTGGCCAAGGCCGTGCACTCGGCCGTGGTCTGGTGCTTCGCGGTTATCGCGGTCTTCGAGTACATCTTCACGCCGACCGTGCTCGCCCTCTTCCACACCCAGCTCACGTTGCGGTAAGGCGGCGATGGCAACCAGGACCCCCTCTTCCGCTCCTGCCCGCTCCCGCAACGGGAACGGGCAGGATCTCAGCCGCGCGCTCGTCCCCTTCGACACCATCGGGGCCATCATCGCCTTCGCGGGCCGGGTGCTCGCCGGCATCCCGCGCTCCTTCAGGTACGTGCGGGAGATCTGGTGGTACGCGGCCTTCCTCGCCATCGGCTCGACGCCGGTCACCCTCCTCATCACCTACACCAGCGGGTCGGAGTGCTCGGTCGAGGGCTATTACTCGCTCCACCAGCTCGGCGGCGCCCAGTCCCTCGTCGGGATCTTCACCGCCCTCTGCGACACCCGCGAGATCACCCCGCTGTTCTTCGGCTTCGCCCTCGGGGCCAAGGTCGGGTGCGGGATCGTCGCGGAACTCGGCACGATGCGCATCAACTCCGAGATCGACGCCCTGGAGACCATGGGCATCCCCTCGGTCGTCTACCTGGTCTCGACCAGGGTGACGGCATCGCTGATGGTGCTGCCGCTCATGTACATCTTCGCCCTGGAGGACAGCTACCTGGCGAGCTGGGTCGTCCAGCACTTCCAGTTCGGCGGCCAGGTCTCCGACGGTGCCTACTACGACTATTTCTGGCGCTTCTCCAACCTGGAGGACCTCGGGTTCTCCATCGTGAAGGCCGCCGTCTTCGCGATCATCATCATCCTGGTCGCCGTCTACTACGGTTACCACGCGAGCGGCGGCGCGGTCGGCATCGGCCGCGCCGTCGCCAAGACGATGGCCCTCAGCCTGGTCATGGTCGTGGTCTTCAACGCGGTCATGACCGAGCTGTTCTGGGGCCACAACCCGAACTTCCCGATACCCACGTAGGGAGGAACATGGCGCTGTTCCTGCGTGAGGAGCCCCGCCCCGCCGGCGACGCGGACCCGGCGGCGGTGGTGAGCTGCCGCGGCGTCGTGAAGTCCTTCGGCAGGCACAGGGTGCTCGACGGGCTGACGTGCGACATCCCGCGGGGCCAGGTGACGGTGATCATGGGCCCGTCGGGCACCGGCAAGTCGGTGCTGCTGGCCCACTTCGTGGGCCTCGAGATGCCGGATGCCGGTGACGTGATCGTCAACGGGTTCAGCGTGCCGCGCATGAACGAGAAGAAACTGCTGGACCTGCGGCGGCAGATCGGCATGCTCTTCCAGGACGGGGCCCTCTTCAGCTCCATGAACCTCTACGACAACGTGGCGTTCCCGCTCCGCCAGCACACCCGCAAGTCGGAGCGGGAGATCAGGCAGATCGTGATGGCGCGCCTCGCCGAGGTCGGCCTGGCCGGCGCGGAGGAGCGGATGCCCAACGAGCTTTCCGGCGGTATGCGCAAGCGGGCGGGCTTCGCCCGCGCCCTGGTTCTCGAGCCGCGGATCCTGCTCTGCGACGAGCCGGACTCCGGACTCGATCCGGTGCGGACGGCGCTGCTGTGCAAGCTGATCAAGGAGGTGCAGCAGCGGCACCACTGCAGCGCCGTCATCATCAGCCACGACATCAAGACGGTGTTCGAGATCGCCGACTACGTGATCCTCATCCACGGCGGCCACGTGGTCGAGGCGGGGACCAAGGAGCAGCTCAGGCAGTCATCGAACGAGTTCACCCGGCAGTTCCTCGAGGGTGCGGTGCAGGGGCCGCTGAGGATGGACTGATGGCCGTTGCCGGCGAGCTGATGAGCGCGGGGCGCACGGGCCCGCCGGGGTCCCGGCGCCCCCGGAGGGGCGTGGCGGGCCGGGTGGCGCGCAGGGCCGTGCTCACGGCGGCTGTCGCCGCCGTCATCGCCGCCGCCATCGCGATCCAGCGGGCGGCCGCACCCGGCAGCTACGTGCTCCGCATCCCCACCGACGACGCGAGCGGGATCTACGCGGGCAGCGACGTCATGATCGCCGGGGTCAACGCGGGGACGGTGCGGAGCGTGTCCCTGGGGCCGGGCGGCGAGGCCGTCATCACGGCCGCCATCAGCCCTTCCTTCGCGCCCGTGCACTCCAGCGCCACCGCGCAGCTGCGGCCCAAGAGCCTGCTCGGCGAGATGTACGTGGACCTCACCCCCGGCACATCGGGACCGGTCCTGCCGTCCGGAGCGGCCCTGCCGGAGCTGCACGTCAACAGGTCGACAGACCTCCAGCAGGTCATCAACACCTTCAACGGGCCGACGAGGGCGAAGCTCCGCACCCTCGTCGACGAGCTCGGCGGCGGCCTGACGGGCCGCGGTGACCAGCTCAACCAGTCCATCCCGTCGGGCAGGAACGACGTCAGCGACCTGGCCTCGATCACCTCGACGCTGAACGCCAAGGACGCCGAGCTCAAGACGGTGATCTCCACCCTCAACACGGTCACCACCGAGCTGGCGCACAGCGACCGCCGGCAGCAGCTCGGCTCCCTGATCAGCAGCGCCGACCAGCTCGTGGCCAACCTCCGCACCGAGCAGGCGAACCTGCAAAGCGCCGTGGTCTCCACCGACCACTCCCTCGGCAGCCTGCAGCAGGGACTGCAGGGCACGGCGCCGGCGCTGAACCAGATCGTCTCCGCCCTGCCGGAGACGGTGCAGGCCGGCACGCTGCTGCTCGCCCCGCTGGACGTCGGCACGGACGTCCTCATGCCCCAGGTCGGCACGCTCGTCCAGGGCATCAAGAACGGGCCCGTCGTCTTCGGCGGCCGCGACGCCGACGGCTACGCGACCCGCATCTCCCTGGTCCTCGGCTGCGGCAGCATAAGCCTGTGCCCCCAGCTCACCAGCCCGCTGAGCGGCGCATACGCCGCGAGCGGCAGCCCCGGGGGCGCGCGGGGCACGGCGGGGAGCGCCACGTCCCCGGCAGGCCGGGGGAAGGGCTCCTCCGGTGACCAGGGCATCCTCGGCTTCCTGCTCGGCGGCTCCGGCAGCTCCGGGGGGACGCCATGAGAAGCCGCTGGAACCTGCCCATCTTCATCGGCTACGCGGCGGCCAGCCTGGCTGTCCTCGTCTACCTGTTCGCCCATATGGGCGGCTCGTTCGCGTTCCAGTCCTCCTACCAGGTCGCCGCCGACTTCACGACCGCGAACAACCTGGTTCCCGGTGACGACGTCACCATCTCCGGCGTCACGGTGGGCCGGGTGGCCTCGGTGCAGCTCGTCCAGGGCGGCGCGCGCGTGCACCTCCAGTTGCGCGAGCAGTACGCCCCGCTGTACCGGGACGCCCGGGCCATGATCAAGATCAAGAACCTGCTCAACGAGTCCTACGTCGAGCTCTACCGGGGCACCGCCGCCAGCGGGCCACTGCCGCAGGGCGGCACCATCCCGGCCAGCCGTACGCTGACACCCGTCGAGGTCGCGCAGGTGCTCGACGTGCTCAACCCGGACACCAGGCAGCAGCTTGCCTCCCTCATCGACAACCTCGGGGAGTCGGTCGCCGGGCGCGGGCAGGACCTGAACTCCATGGCCGGCACCCTGAAGACGACCTCCCAGTCCCTCGACGGCATCGCCCACGCGATCGCCAGCCAGCAGGCCAATCTCGGCTCGCTCATCACCTCCCTCAGCAAGGTCCTCGCCACCCTGGCCGCCTGGCACACGCAGCTCAGCGGCCTCGTCACGAACTGGAACAGCGTGATGCAGGCGCTGGCCGCCCACGAGCAGGAACTCCAGGGGCTCATCGTCAACGAGAACCGGGTCATGTCCGTCCTCGACCAGGCTTTCGCCCGCAACTCCGCCGCCCCGGGCATGTACTCCTCCCTCGGCCTCGGGCCGCTGACCTCGCAGGAGCTGGCAACCGAGCGCAGCCTGGGTGAGCAGGGCCAGGTGAGCGCGATCCTCGGCCAGACGCTGGCGGGCAACACGCCCGGCCTGACTGGTTCAGCGGCGCTGGGCAGCGATGCCGAGGCCCTGCATGCGGCCATCCAGGAGCTGCCGCAGCTCGTCAACAGCGCCAACCACTACGCGACGAACGGCGGCTACATCTTCGGCAAGGTGTCGCAGCAGACGCAGGCGATCAACGAGCTCTTCTACGAACTTGCCTCCGTCTTCAGCGCCACCGACAGCCAGGGCAACCACTACTGGCGGGTCTACCCGGTCAGCGGCGGCCTCGGCACGCTGAGCCAGCCGCTTCTCCCCTCCGCCCCGTCCTCCCAGCACGTGAAGAAGGGCAAGTCATGAGAGTGCGGAAGCGGGCCATGGCCGACCTGGCCCTCCTGCTCGCCTTCGCCGTGATCTGCATCGGCGGGCTCGGGTACCTGGCCAGGGGGATGGGCATGCCCGTGCCGTTCGCCGAGCGGGGCTGGATCCTGAAGGCCAGGTTCCCCGAGGCCGAGGGGGTCGTGCCCCAGGACGACGTCTACGTGTCCGGGGTGCACGTGGGCACGGTACTCAGCATCCAGCCCGACGGCTCCAAGGGAGCCCTCGTCACCATGCGAATCGACCCCGGCGTGCACCTGCACACCGACGTCGCCGCCTACGTCACGCCCAAGACCGCGATCGGTGACACCTACATCGACCTCGTCCGCACGCCGGACTCCACCGCGCCCATGGCCACCAGCGGGTACGTGATCCCGGCCTCCCGTACCGGCCAGGCCGTCCAGCTCGACAAGATCCTCAACACCATGAGCCCGAGCGTCCGGGCCGCCATGAGCCACTCCCTCCAGGATCTCGGCGCGGCGGTCTCCGGGCGGAGCTCGGACATCCACGCCACGATTCCCCAGCTGGGCCAGGTGCTCGCGAACCTCCAGCCGATCGTGCAGGTAAGCGACGCGCGCGCACACGACCTGAACCAGATCCTGCAGGACCTCGCGGTGATCATGCGCTCGCTGGCCGACGAGCAGACCTCGCTCGGCGCGCTGGTGGACAACGGCGACGTCGCGATGGGCGCCATCGCACAGCGCGACTCCGACCTCAGCGGGACGGTACGCCAGGCTGACACGCTGATGAACTCGCTGGACACCATCCTGCGCGGCCTCACGCCCGCGGACCGGGCCTCGCTGGAGCGGTCCCCGTCCACCCTCAAGGCCGGCCAGAAGCTGCTGGCCCAGCTCAACCCGGTCATCGACCGGCTGCTGCCCGAGCTCCTGCTCGCCCAGGTCAACTACCCGAACAACCAGACCAGCGTGGCGAGCAAGGGCGGCCTGACCGTCGCCCAGGAGTGGATCTCCATGTTCTCCCAGCGGGACGACCTGGGCGACGCCATGCGGATCACCCCGGTCATACAGCCCGGCAATGCGGTGAAGCTGCCGATCCCGCTGCCGGGCAGCACCGGCAGCCAGCAGGGCACTGCGCAGGGCAGCCCGGGAAGCGCCTCGTCCGGCGGCGCGGCCCAGCCGCCTGCGAGCCCGCAGATCCCCTCCAAGGACGCCTCCGGCGACACCATCCCGCCGGTCGCCCAGATGCTCATGGAGCTGCCGTGAGAAGCAAGGCACTCAAGGTGCTCCCCCTGGTTGTCCTGCTCGGCTTCGCCGTGGCCGGCGCGGTGCTGGTGGCCGGCAGCGGCAGCGGCCCCTATACCGTCCGCGTCAACCTCCTCAACGCCGAGCGGCTGGTGGCCGGCAACAACGTGGACATGGGCGGCGTCCCTGTCGGGCACGTGAGCTCGGTGCAGCTCGCGCCCGACACCGGGGCGGCGGGTGCGATCGTGACCATCCAGCTCGACAGCCGGTACGCGCCGCTGCGGCAAGGGACACGCGCCGTCATCCGGCCGAACGGGGTGGTGGGGGAGAACTTCCTCGAACTCGACCCCGCGGCGTCGGGGCCGGCCATCCCGTCCGGCGGCAGCATCCCCCTGCAGGACACCCAGGTCCCCGTCACGCTCGACCAGGTGACCGACATTCTGAACGCCAGCACGCGCCAGGAGCTGAAGACGCTGATCCAGCAGGGCAACAAGGCACTGGCGGGCCGGAGCGGCGACGTGAACCACGTGCTGAGCAAGCTGCCGTCGATCTCCTCCGACCTGGCCGCCACCACCGGCTCGCTCGACCAGCAGACCCAGCAGCTCAATGAACTGGACGCCGAGTTCAGCCGGGTCGCCGCCATGATCGCGGGCGAGCACAAGGCACTGCAGGGCGATGTCAGCAACGGGGCCAGCGTCCTGTCCACGCTCGCCAGCAACCAGGCCGCCCTCCAGCAGGAGCTCTCCCACGCCAACAGCTCACTCGGCCAGGCCAACAACGCCCTGGCAGGACGCCAGCAGGACGTGCGCAAGCTGCTGCAGGAACTTCCTGTGTTCCTGCAGGTCCTGCAGGCCTTCGAGTCGCACGCCACCACCTCGGCGTCCATCCTCAACCCCTGCATGAGCAACGTGCTGACGACGCTGTCCGAGCTGGCCAGCGCGGGCAACTACAAGCAGGCCGCGGGTTCCACCGACGGCGCCGGCTACATGCTCCGCATCAACCCCCAGGTCGTCGGGCCGGAGAGCGGCAGCTTCTCGCCCCACGCCGCGTGCTCCGGAGGCTGACACCGATGCGCCTGACCAAGGGGAACCCCTACCTCGCCGCCGTGGTCCTTGTCGTGGTCGTGGCGGCGCTGATCACGGCCGCCATCGCCATCAACCTCAGCGACGGGCTGCCCTTCAACCTCAGCCTGGGCGGCCACGACTACACCCTGTCCGCCGTGTTCACCGACGCCAACGGGGTCAACCCCGGGGCGAACGTGGTCATCGCCGGGGCGGAGGTGGGCCAGGTGACGGGTATCCGCATCTCCCACGGCAAAGCCGTCGTCACGATGCGCGTCGGCCACAAGTACGGCCCCCTGCACCGCGGCACCGTCGCCGCCATCCGCTACTCGACCCTGCTGGCCGACAAGTACATCGAGCTGACGCCCGCCTCGGGCACCCCGGCGCTGCCCAGCGGAGCCACCATCCCCAGCACCGAGACGGTGACCCCCGTCGACTTCGACCAGTTCCTGTCCAGCCTGGACGCCCCGACACGGCAGCAGGTCCAGGTCCTCGTCCAGCAGCTCGGCGGCGGCGTCACCGGCGAGGAGGCGGCCATCAACGCCCTCCTCGACAACCTGGCCACCCTGAGCGAGCAGTCCCCGCCCACCCTCGACGTGCTGAAGGCGCGTGACCCCCAGCTCGCCTCCATCCTCGCCAGCCTGGACGTGGTCGCCTCCCGCCTGGCGAGCAGCCACCAGCAGCTCGGCCAGCTCGTCGGCAACACCGCGGACGTCACGCAGACCCTCGCCCGCACCGATACCAGCCTCGACGGCCTGCTCGTGCATCTCGCCAACGTCAGCCAGGACACCAGCCAGACGCTCCAGGGCAACGAAGCCAACCTGAAGGTGACCATCGAGCGGCTCGACCCCTTCCTCGTGGACCTGAACCCCAACCTCGCCACCGCGGCGAAATACCTCACCCAGGCGAGCCCCACGCTCCAGGCCGAGGCCAGGTACCTGATCCCCGAGGTCGTCAGCGCCATCTCCCAGCAGGACGCGGGCGGCAACTACCTCAGGGAGTTCGTCGTCGTCAACACCTGTTACGGCACCCTCGACTCGAAACCCGCCAAGCCGGTGAAGAACAGCCTGACGGGCGGCTGCACGCTGCAGGCGATCACGGGGCTCACCAACCCGGCCACCTCCGCGCCCAAGCCGGAAAAACCGGCGAAGCACGCGGGCCCCTGCCCGTCCGCCACGCCCTCGCCCAGCCCGCTCCTGAACCTGCCGCGGCCCTCGCCGAGCCCGTCCTCCTCCTGCGCGACCCCGCAGCCGGGCACCACGAGCCCGTCTCCCTCGCCCACCACGCCGAAGCCCACCTCGCCGGGGCTGCTCGGCCCGCTGTCCAGCTTGTTCGGGGGCTTGTGATGGTACGCAACCGCATGATCGGCCTGGTTGTGAGCGCCCTCGGCGCGCTCGCCCTCATCGGGGTCTTTCACCCGCCCACGTTCCCCTGGCAGTCGGTCTTCTACTTCAAGATCGCCGCCCCGCCGTTCAGCCAGCTCGGCCAGAACGCCACCGTGGACCTGGCGGGCAAGCAGGTCGGCAAGGTCGACGACGTGACGATGCAGGGCGGCACGCCGCTGCTCACGGTCCAGATCGACGGCAGCGACGCCCACCTCATGCACGCCAACGCCACCGCCACCATCGAGCCACACGGCCTGCTCGGCGCGCAGTACATCAACCTCAACGGGGGCACGACAGGCGCCTTCCCCGCAGGCAGTGTCATCCCCACCTCCCGTGTGCAGGTCGCGGTCACCCTGGACCAGGTACTGAACGTGTTCCAGCCCACGGAGCGCCAGAGCCTGCAGACCCTGATCGACCAGCTCGGCGTCGCCTCTGCCAGCCGTGGCCAGGACGTCAACGCCAGCCTGAAGGCCCTCGGCGACGCGAGCGACTCCCTCGCCCAGGTCACGGGCACGCTGCGCACACACGACCAGGGGCTCTCCTCGATCATCGACAGCTCGCAGCAGCTCAGCCAGAGCCTGCAGAACGCGCCGCTCGGCGCCCAGCTCAAGTCCACGGACCAGGTGCTGTCCGGGGTGGCCAGCGTGGACAGCTCGCTCGGCCAGGGGATCAACCACACGGCATCCGTGCTTTCCGACATAGATATTGTTTTGCACGACAATGCCGGGAACCTCAGCTATACGCTGAGCAAGGCGCCGCAGGTCACGGCGAGGCTGCACACGCTGTTCGCGGAGGGGAGCTCCTTGCTCAACGGCATCAACCCGGCACTGCCCGCCCTGATGACCTCGGTGGTGGAAGCCGGGTCGGCGTTCAGCGGGAAGGACGCCAACGGGCACTACGTGCGTGTGATGAGCGTTCTCGGCACCTGCACCCTCGGGCTCAACACCGGCTGCTCCGGCGGCCCCGGGCAGGGCGGCCCGCCGGTGAACACCTCGGGAAGCACGGGCTCCCCGGCGTCCCCGAAACCCGCGCCCACCATCTCGGACAAGGGGCTTGCGAACCTGCTCTTCGGGGGCGGCTGACATGGGCGGCTGGAAAGAGGAGTACCCCGAGGACTGGCCGGTGGCGCCCTCCGCCGGGGAGAGCGAGCCGGAGCCACCGGAGAACGCGCTGACGGGGGCACACCCGGCCAGTACCAGCGGGGAGCGTGGCCTCCCCGGCCTCCGCGGCTTCCGTATCAGCGATCCCGGCAGGGCCTGGGAACCCGGAGGCTCCGGCCCCGGGGACGGCGAGACGGTGCCGGCGGGGCATCCGCGCCGGCGCGGCAGGGCTGGTGGGGAAGAACGGGGCGGCTGGTTCCGCAAGCCCCTCCGCCCCGGTGAGGAGGACGCGGGAAGCAGCCCGCAGGATGAGCCCGCCGTTGTCACGGGTTCCGGCAACGAGGCGGACCCGGGCGACGAGGCTTCCCTGGAGGAAGGCCAGGAAGCGGCGAGGACCAGGCCGCCGCGCCGCCGGGGACGCGGGCTGCGCAGGATCGCCGGGCAGCCGGTCACCCTGCTCCTCGTGGCGGCGGTGATCACCGCCGGCCTCGGCTTCGCCGCCACCCGGCTGCAGACCGACGCCTCAGCCAGCCTGCTCATGGACACGAACTCGGCCGCCGGCGCCGAGCAGGCGCAGTTCGCCGGGATCTTCGGCGGTGATCCTGTCGTCGTGCTGGCTGAGCCCGCCAAGGGCCAGTCGCTGCTCACCCCCAACCACGTGGTCGGCCTCGCCCAGCTCGAGGGCACGCTGTCGCGCCTGCACGGCGTCAGCAAGGTGTACGGCCCTGGCACCCTCGTCAACACGTTCGCCACCGTGGTCACCCAGCGGGCGCTCCAGCTCTGCACGGCCGAGGCGCAGAAGGCGCAGCAGCAGGCCGAGGCGGCCGCGAAGAAGAAAAAGGAAAGCTCCTCCGGCCAGAGCAAGGCGGGCAGCAAGGCCTTCGACGCCGCGGCCAAGGCGTGCGCGCACGACCTGGCCGCCAAGTACCCGTCGCTGAGCCTGCCCGCGCTCAACAACCCGGCCTTCTACGATCAGCTCCTGCTGGAGTCCAACGGGCAGGTGCGTCCCTTCTGGCGCGCGGTGCTGCCCAGCAAGGACCGCGCCCTGCTCACCGTCCGGATGGACCCCAGCGCGTCGCTGTCCGACGTCACGGCCGTCGAGCGCACGGTCAGCCAGGCCGCCAGCGGGCCGAAGCAGCAGACGGTCACCGCGGGGACCGGGCAGAAAGCCCAGGTCCCGACCATGGCGGGCAACCTCACGGGCCTGACGTTCACCACGTCGGGCACCCCGGTCCTCATGGCCTCGCTGGCCAGCTCCGTCCGCAGCTCGCTGAGGTACCTGCTGCCCGCCGCCCTCGCCGCCATGCTGGTGCTGACGCTCCTCGTGCTGCGCGTCCCCTTCCGGCTGCTCGCCGTGGGCCTGGCGGCCGTGGCGGGTATCTGGACGGCGGGCGCCGCCGCCCTGCTCCACCTGCCCCTCACCCCCGCCACCCTCGCCGTGCTGCCTGTCGTGCTCGGCCTGGGCACCGACTATGTCCTGCAGAGCGTCAACAGGCTCGTGGAGGAGGACGGTGAACCCGCCGCCCGGCTCGCGAACATGGCCCGCGCCATCCTCCCCGCGACGGGCACGGCCGCGATCGCCACCGCGGCGGGCGTCCTCGCGTTCTCGGTGTCCGGCGTGCCCCTGGTCAGGCAGTTCGGCCTGTTCCTCGCCCTCGGCGTGGCCATGAGCTGGCTGGCCGCCGTCGTGGCCGGCCTTCCGCTGCTCGCGCTGCTCGTGCGCAGGCCCCGCAGGTCCCGGCGCCCGGCGAGGGTCCCCTCGTGGAACTGGCTGGCGCGGCCCGCGCGCATCCCGGCCATGGCGCTGCTGCCCGTGATCCTCGCCGGCGTGGCGGGCTGGGCCGCGCTCTCGCTGACCCGCGTCCAGACCAACCCCGCCAGCCTGCTCCCCCCGTCGTCGGCGGCCCTGACCCACGCGCGTGCCGTCGCCAGCCAGGTCGGCTACGCCGGGGAACTCGACCTGGTCGTGACGGGCCCCGACGTTACCCGGCCCGACGTCGTGGCGTGGATGGCCGCGGCGGAGCAGAAGCTGGACGGCGAGGACCTGCACGTGGTCAACGGGCTGCCGGGTTTCCTCCTCGCGTTCAACTACGGCAAGCCGCCGAGCGCGCAGACCACGAAGAACATCCTGGCCCGGCTCCCCCGCTACTTCACCCAGTCGGTGGTCGGCCCCCACGACCACACGGCCCTGATCACCTTCGGCCAGGCCAAGATCACCTCGCTCACCAGGGACAGGCAGCTCATCAACCGCATCGACCAGGTGGCCGCACGCGCGCCCAAGGGCTATCACGCCTATCCGGCCGGTCTCGCGGTGATCGCCTCGTCGGCGCTGACGGCCCTGCTTCACGATCAGGTACTGCTCAACCTGCTGGCCCTGGCCGTTGTCCTCACGGTCCTCATCGCCGCCTTCCGCAGGCCCGTGCCCGCGGCCCTCGCGGTCCTGCCCACGGTGGTGGCCGCGGGCTGGGCGACGGGCGCCGAGTACCTGCTCGGCATCGAGGCGACACCGATCACGATCCTGCTCTCCGGCGTGGTGGTCGCCTTCGCCACCGAGTTCAGCGTCTTGTGGCTCTCCCGCTACCGGGCCGAACGCAGGGAGGGAACGGCACCCCGTGCGGCGGCCGAGGTCGCGAGCAGGCGGATCGGGCCCGCGATCGTGGCAGCGGCGCTGGCCCTCATCGCAGGCTTCGCCGCTCTCGCCCTGAGCCCGGTACCGATGGTGCGCGGGTTCGGCATCTGGTGCGCGGCTGACCTCGCGCTGGCGGCGCTGGCGGTCCTGCTCCTGCTCCCCTCGCTGGTCCCGAAGCTGGCCCGCTGAACGGGAGCTATGCCCGCTCCGGCGGCGTTTTGCTGCGATGCGCCGCAGCTTCCCCGAACGGCCACACGATTCCCGAATACTTGCCCAGTAACAGATGATTAAGGACAGATGATCTGGTTAATCATCCTCCGCCCATCTTGACACAGTTACTTACTCGCTGGTAACTTAACTGCAGTGCAGCGCGGAGGCAAGCGTTTTTCGCCCGGCTGCGGGCCCGCCAGGGAGCTTCCCGCATCAGTACGGCGGGCCGGTGCCCGCGCCGCTGGGCGCGCGGGCACCGGCAGAGGGCGCCGTGCGGACGCTGAGCAAATCCAGCATCCAGGTGACGCACCGTGTAAGTTGCGGCAGAATGGGTACCGGACGGTGACCGGCTGCCCACGGTGCGCGCGTACTCCGGGGCTGCCACCACGGGGGAACGTGGCAGGAGGTGCCATGTCGCCGGAAAACTCACAAGCCAGTGCCCGGTCGCCGTGGGGGCACGTAAGGTGGGGGCGGTTCGCTGCCATCATGGTGCCCTCCGCCGTGGCGGCCGCGGTACTGATCGGGCTTACCTCAGCGGGAGCCGTCGGGGCCTCCATCTCAGTGTCGGGCAGGGCCTACGAGGTTACCGCCAGCCAGCTCCGAGGAAGCGGGTTCGAGCAGTTCGGCAAGGTTGTCACGTCACGTAGCGCGGACCACCCCGTCGCCCTCTCGGCCATCAGGTACGCGAAGATCACCAACCTCTGCCAGTCCGTCTCGGTGGGCGGGTTCACGATGCTGCTGCGGGCCGGCACGGGGAAGACGCCGGTGTCCGCGGACAATCTCATCGTCGACGCCGACCAACTCAGCGGCACCGCCACCTTCCACAACATCGCCATCGGCCAGGATGCCAGCACGCTCACCGAGGACCCGGGCACTACCGGCCAGGCCGGCGCATTCGGCGAGCAGGCGGACAGCATCACGATCGATAACCTGCGCCAGCACACCTGGCTGACCACCGCGGGTACCTTCACCCTGCCCGGCCTCAGGCTGACCGTCAGCCATGGCGGTACCTGCTGATGGCGCGGGACATCAGGGGAACGGCAGGACGGGCACGGGAATCCCTGCGCCGGTGGCGGCGCACACGGCCGTTCTGGGGCGGGCTGCTCCTGCTGCTCGCCGGCATCGAGCTGCTGCTGATCCCGGTGGGCAACCTGCTCCTGCACGGTCCCATCAACATCGTCATCTACATAGGGATCGGCGGTGTCTTCGGCATCCTGTTCGGTGCCCTGCTGATCGTCTGCGGCCTGGCGCTCTGGGCCGACCCGGAGCACAGGACGTTCTACGCGGTCGGTGGCGTGCTGCTCGCGCTCGTCTCGTTCATCACCACGAACCTCGGCGGGTTCTTCATCGGCATGCTGCTCGGGATCATCGGGGGATCGCTCGCGTTCGCATGGGTCCCCGGCACCAAGGGGCCGCCGGAGGGGGGCACCGGAGAACTTCCCCCGCCCGGCACGCCGGATGACGGATTGAGCTTCGTTCTCGGCCCGCCCCCATCCGGGGCGGCCGCTCCACCTGGCGGCCCGGTGGCGCCGCCGCGCCGGATGCCGGGATGAGCCGCACCCCCGGGCCGGCCCCCTTCAGTGAGGACCCTCCCAGCGGCGGCGAGGACTCTCCCGGGGCGGGCAGAAGAAACCCGCATGAAGCGGGCACGGCAGGCACCGGGGCTTCCCATGGGCGGAGAACCCCTGTGCCATCTGCAGCCTGCGTCCCCCCCGGAAACCGCGCAGGCCGTGGCCGGCGCGGCCACTGCGCTCCCGGCGTAGTCGCGGCCGCGGTGGCCCTCCTCGCAGGCGGCTCCCTCACGCTGGCTGGCCAGGCGCCGCCGGCCCTGGCGTCGCCCGCCCCGGCGCAGCCCGGCCAGGCCTGCACCCTGATCATCGTCTGCCCTCCCTCGCCGTCCCCTTCCCCGCCAGCCACGCCTGCGGGGCATGCGGGCACCGCACCGGCGGCGCCGGGCTCTCCGCCCCTGGGCGGTCTGCTTCCGCTGGGCCCCTCCGCCAGCCCGTCCCCTGGCATCTCCGGTCCCGCTGGCCCCGGATCTGCGAGCCTGTCACCTACGCACGTCCCTCGCACCGCTGGCGGAAGCAGCACGGGAAGGCCCCTCAGGGCCGCCGCTTCCCGCCGCCTCGTGGTATCGGTCGCGGCCTCCGTCCAGAAGGCGGGGACGGTCACGCTGACAGGCTTCGCCTACCGGGGGGTAGCGCGCGTCCCCACCGCCTACGGCTACACCCTCACGATGATGAAGTTCACCGCCAGGTCGATCACGCTGACCGGCGGGGTCACGCTGACCGCGAGGTACCACGGCCTCACCCTCGTGACGAGGGACTCCTCGATCCATATCGCTGGCAACGTAGTCCTCTACGCGACAGAGCTCTCCGGCCTCGCGCTGGGTATCGTGCCCATAACCCTGACGCCAGGGAACGCGCTTTCCGTGCTCCTGGAGCTGCTCGGGACCGTCACCCCCCTCGTGCCGCTGACGCTGACGAACGTCACCACCGTTCACCCGCTGCTCAGCTCGGATTCCCTGCGGGCCAGCAGCTTGCTGATCACCGTGAGCTGAGGCAGGCAGGCCCCGTCAGTGCGAGCTGAGGTTCGCGGGCGTGCCGCTGTCCGCCGCGGGCGTGCCGTCGGACTGCTGCTGGCCGCTGGATACCGGCTTGACCAGGGAGCCGTTGCGGCGGCGCATGACGGCCGCAGCCGCTCCCGCGGCCGTGACGACGCCCGCGGCGCCCAGCATGGCACGCCAGTCCGTCAGGGTCCGGGCCACCCATGTGCGCCTCGGCCTGGGCTCGAGGCGGCGGGCGGTGGCCTTGAGCGCCGCGGCGACCCTGGGCGCGACCGTATCCGTCACGGCGTCTGCGGCATCGTCAAGCCGCGGTGCCGCCCATTCCCGTGCTTCGCGGATCGACTGCGCCGCCGTCTCCCCGGCACGCTGGCTCGCCGGGACCACCTGCGTGGCGACCTCGCGCGCCTTGTGCGCCACCGACCCTTCCGCCAGGTAGGCTGTCATTTTCGCCGCGGACTTCGCCGCCTTCGCGCCGAGCGGGCCCGCTGCGATCTTCGCCCCGGCCTTCGCTGCCCTGCCGCCGGCCTTCGCCGCCTTGGGCGAGGCCTTGGCCGCCATCCGGCCGGCCTTGCGCTGTGTCCTCGTCGTCGCCACAGTTGACCTCCCATGTGAGTTGCCGGCGGACACACTTCCCATGGCTGTCATCCTCAATCCTCTCCCGTGGCTGGCGTCCTCAATCCTCGGCTACGGTGGAAGCGCACGCTTCACTACCCGCCACCAGATGGCCGGCTCCGCCGGCCGCACGAGGATACCCGGCATGACCAACACACTCACCGCGTGCCTGCGGACCAGCGAAGGACCCGTGACGGTCCGGCTGTTCGCCGAGCAGGCGCCAGAAACCGTCCGCAATTTCGTCGGCCTGGCCGAGGGGACCAGGGAGTGGACCCATCCCCGCACCGGGGAGCGGATGAGCGGCAGGCTCTACGACGGGACAATCTTCCACCGGGTGATCGATGGCTTCATGATCCAGGGCGGTGACCCGCTCGGCACCGGAACCGGTGGCCCCGGCTACGCCTTCGCCGACGAGATCCATCCGCAGCTTACGTTCGACAGGCCGTACCTGCTGGCCATGGCCAACGCGGGGCCGGGCACGAACGGCTCGCAGTTCTTCATCACGGTGGCCCCGGCCCCATGGCTCAACGGGAAGCACACCATCTTCGGGGAGGTTACCGGCGGTACCGGGGTCGTTGACGAGATCAGCCGGGTCAAGACGGACCGGCGGGACCGGCCGGTGCAGGACGTGGTGCTCGAGTCGGTCACCGTGCAGCGCTCCGGGGACGTGGGCGCGGAGCCAGCAAGGTAGCACCGTTGAGCGCCCCCTCCTCCCCTGGCAGCCCCGCCGGGACGCCGCCGGCCTGCTTCCGGCACCCCGGCAGGGAGACGTATGTTTCCTGCGTGCGCTGCGGGCGCTACGCGTGCCCCGACTGCCTGCGCTCGGCCGCGGTGGGCCAGCAGTGCGTGGAATGCGTCCGGGGAGCCAGCCGTCAGGCGCGCGACGCGAGGACCGTGTTCGGCGGGCGGGTTGTCACGGGCGCCGTGGTCACCTGGGCGCTGGTCGTCGTCAACGTCGCGCTCTTCCTGCTCGTGCTGGCCCGCCCGTCCCTCCAGCAGGACCTGGGGATGCTGGGGCTCGCGCGGAACGATCAGGGCGGCCTCATCGGCGTCGGGGCAGGCCAGTGGTACCGGCTGATCACGTCGGCGTTCGTTGCGCCGGCCGGGCTCGGCGGCCTCGGGTTCGCCGACATCGCCTTCAACATGTGGGCGCTCATCGTCGTGGGGCCTGCGCTCGAGCGGATGCTCGGCTCTGCCAGGTACCTCGTGGTCTACCTGCTCAGCGCCGTCGGCGGTGCGGTGCTGCTCTACTACATAGCCCCGCTGAACGAGCTGGCGCTCGGCGCCTCCGGTGCCGTCTTCGGCCTCTTCGGCGCCTGGTTCGTCGTGGCACGGCGGCTGCGCCTCGACAGCCGCTGGATCGTCCTGATCATCGCCATCAACCTGGTGTTCAGCTTCGTGGTCCCCAGGATCGCGTGGCAGGACCACCTCGGCGGCCTGGTCGCCGGCGGCTTGCTCACCGTGGCCTACGCCTACGCGCCGCGCGGCCGTCGTTTCCTCATCCAGGGCGGCGCCACCCTGGCGATGCTCGCCCTGCTGGCTGCCGCCGTCCTCACGCGGAACGCGCAGCTCGCCGCCCTGACAGGAATCTGAGTCCGCCAGGCTGCTTTACCTCCACCTGGTGGACAGTGCTATACCCGCGACGATCAGGGCGAAGCCGATTGCCATGTTCCAGGCGCCGAGCGCCGCCATTCCCGGCACGTGGGTATAGACGGTGTAATACGCCACGATCCAGGCGAGACCGAGCAGCAGGCAGGCCACCATGAGCGGCGCCAGCCACCGCGGGCTCGGCTTCGCCTTCGCGGGCCGCGGCGGCGGTGTGTACACGGCCTTCTTGCGGACGCGGGACTTCGGCACGGGTCCAAGCGTACCGGAGTGCCCGGCCAGGGGGAGGTGCGGAAATCATGGTTCCCCCGCGCAATTGATCACTAGACGCTAGTATTCAGCAACGTCAGGTAATCACCGCATGCTTTGGGTAAAAGGTTGCGAGCAGTCATCCGCGGTACGGGCGAGCTCCTGCTCAGCCTCGGCGTTGTCGTCCTGCTATTCCTCGCCTACCTCATCTGGGGGTCTGCGTGGCATGCCAGCAGAGCCCAGCACCGGCTGGCCGGCGAGCTGAACAGCCAGTGGCCCGCCTCGGCCTGCGCCCATGACGCGCACGTCCCGGCCAGGCCCGACCCGATCCACCCGGTAACCGGGCGGCCGTTCGCGATGATCCGGATCCCGGCCTTCGGCCCGCGCTGGCAGTTCACGATCGTGCAGGGCACCAGCCTCGCCCAGCTCAACGTGAGCCCCGGCCACGTCCCGGGCACGCAGCTTCCCGGGCAGCTCGGCAACTTCGCCGTCGCCGGGCACCGCGTCACCGCGGGCAACCCGTTCTGGGGGCTGCCGTCGCTGAAGGCCGGCGACCTCGTGTACATCGACACGAAGGACAACACCTACACCTACAAGGTGACCGGCAAGCAGCAGGTGCTGCCGGGCGAGGTCGCTGTCCTCGACCCGGTGCCCGGCCACCCCGGACAGCGGCCGACGCAGCGCCTGATCACGCTGATCACCTGCAATCCCGCGTGGACGGGCACGCACCGCATCATCGTGACCGGCATCCTCGTGTCGGCGGCGGCGCGCACCTGCGCCGCCGGCCCGGGCGTGGCGGCCGGCTAGGAGGAGCGCACATGTACGGATGGCTCTGGCGGATGCTGCCCGGCCGCTCCGCCTCCAAGGCGGCCCTGATGACGCTGATCCTCGCCGCGGCCGCCGCGGCGCTGTGGATCTTCGTGTTCCCGTGGGCACAGGCGCACATCCCGATCGACGGAAGCAGCATAGGCGGCTGATCCTTCCCCGGCGCCGATCGGGTGATCCCGCGAAGGGGGTAGCGCGCCACGGCGGGGACCGCCGCCAGCGGCGGTCCCCGCCGTGGCGGTACCTGCCGTCAGTGGTGGTGGTGCCCGCCGCCACCGCCTGGGCTGCTCCCGATGGGCAGGCTCGGCAGCGGGGACGGGCTCCCGCCCGACGGCCCGGGGGACGGGCTCCCGCCCGACGGCTGCGGGGACGGCCTGGCCGTGGGGGTGGCCGCGACAAAGATCGTGACCGTGCTGCCCTGCGCCAGCGTGGTGTTCGCGTTCGGGGTTTGCTGGAACACGTTGCCCGGCGTCGAGCCGGCCGGCCCGGGGACCGTCTTGGTGTTGACGATGAACCCATCGCCCTGCAGGATCTGCTGAGCGGTCGACGCCTGGTCGCCGATGACGCTCGGCACCGCGACGCCGCCGCCGGAGACGTAGATCGTCACCGTGCTGTTCGGGGCGACGTGGCTTCCTGCCTTGGGATGCTGCTTGGTCACCGTTCCCTGCGGAGCGGTGGAGGTCTTGTCCGTCTTTGCCTGGACGTTCAGGCCGTCCTGCGAGAGAACCTGCTGCGCGGCGGCCTGGGACTGCCCGACCACGTCCGGCACCGCGACCAGCTTCGGGCCCGTCGACACGTACAGCGTGACGACGGTGCCCGCAGGCACGTTGTTGCCCCACTGCGGGCTCGTGCTGATCACATCACCCTTGGCCACGGTGGAACTGGACTCGTCCTTGACGGCGGGCCGCAGGTGCGCGGAGGTGATCTCGGCCTCCGCCTTGGCCAACGGCTGGCCCTGCACGTACGGGATCGCGTAGGTCTTGGGGCCGCTGGCCAGCATGAAGTAGGCGAGGGCGGCGATCGCGCCGAGCACGACGAGAGCGCCGATGACCCACAGCAGCGCCCGATGCCCCCTGCGCGGAGGGCCTTCCCCGCCGCCTTCCTCCTCGGCGGCGTAGTCGTAGGGCGGGAGCGCGCCCGTCGGGGACCCCACCATCGTGGACCCGCTCATCCGCTGGGTGGCCGGGTACATGTCGGCGCGGGTCGGCGCGGCGACCGGCATGCCGGAGAGGGCGCGCCTGACGTCCATGCGCATCTCGCCCGCGGTCTGGTACCTGTCGGCCGGATCCTTGGCCATCGCCTTCAGTACGATCGCGTCGGCCCACGCCGGGATTTCCGGGTCGATCGCCGACGGCGGCACCGGGTTCTCCCGCACATGCTGGTAGGCGATGGCGACGGGCGAGTCGCCGGTGAACGGCGGCCGTCCGGTCAGCAGCTCATAGAACAGGCATCCGGTCGAGTACAGGTCGCTGCGGGTGTCCACCCGCTCGCCGCGTGCCTGCTCGGGCGACAGGTACTGGGCGGTGCCGATCACCTGTGCGGTCTGGGTCATGGTGGCCTGCGCGTCGCTCATCGCCCTGGCGATGCCGAAGTCCATGACCTTGATGTCACCGTTCGGTGTCACCATGACGTTGCCGGGCTTGATGTCACGGTGCACGATCCCGGACTGGTGGCTGTACTCCAGGGCACCCAGCACGCCGTCGATGATCTCCAGGGCGCGTTCGGGGAGCAGGCGGCGGCCCTCGGCAAGAAGGTCGCGAACCGTACGGCCCTCCACGTACTCCATGACGATGTAGGGCACGGGGACACCATCCGACACGTCCTCGCCGGTGTCGTAGACCGCGACGATGGACGGATGGTTGAGGGAGGCCGCCGACTGCGCCTCCCGGCGGAACCTCGCCTGGAAGGTCTGGTCCCTGGCAAGATCGGCGCGGAGCGTCTTGATCGCGACCACACGGTCGAGACGGATGTCGTGTGCCCGGTACACCTCGGCCATGCCGCCGCGCCCGACGACGGTGTCGAGCTCATAACGTCCGCCGAGCAGCCGGGGTTGTGTCATGTCTCGCACTCTGCCAAACCACCCTGGGTAATGTCATTCATGGCCCCGCCACAGGACCTATCGCGTTCGTCACCGACGCCGGTGACTTACCGCCAGCCGCCGGTTCCCCCTGCTTGGGAGACGCTGATGATGTTGTCGGGGAAGGGCTCGTTCTCGGTGGGCTGGCCGGCGGGCTGGTGCTGGCCGGCGGCGTGGTGGGTGCCGGGGACGCGGTGTGTCCGTGACCCTTCCCCGGTCCCGGGCTGTTTGCTCCGGGCTGGGGGCGCTTGCTGGGAGTGTGATCCTCGCCCGGGGGGTTGTGGCCTCCGGTGGCCGGGCTCGCCGGGATCTGAACGGTGGACGGGCTGCTGGGCGCCGGGGACGCCCCGCTCGGGGACGAGCTGGGGGGGGCCGGCGTGCTGGCCGGCGTGCTGGGAGGCGCCGTATGGTGGCCGGGGAGCATGAACGCGGCGATGACACCGGCGAGGCAGGCCAGCGCCACCCCGGTGCCCGCGGCCACGAGCCCGCGATGCCGGCGACGGGAACCACCACCCCGTTCGGGAGACGTGGGCGTGTCCCCGTACAGCCGCTCCCCCTGAGTCGCCGGCACCCCGTAGTCCTGCCGTGTCGGGGCGAAACCCGCGCCACTGGAGTCCAGCCGCGTCGGGGCGGGACCCGCACCACCCGGGCCGGCCTCGTCGCCGGACTCCTGTGCCGTGCCGTTCAGCAGGTGCGCCTCACCAGCGACCACCTGGGCGCTTCCCGGGCGGTCGGCCGGGTTCTTGGCGAGCATCGCCATGACGAGGGCAGCCACGGAGCCCGGCACGCTGGCGGGCAGCGGGGGCACGGGCTGGTGCATGTGCGCGACCGCGATGGCGACCGGCGTCTCCCCGCCGAACGGAGGGTGGCCGGCCAGGCATTCGTAGGCGACCACGCCGAGGGAGTAAATGTCCGACGCCCCCGTGATGGTGCCGCCGCTCGCCTGCTCGGGCGAGATGTAGGCGGCCGTGCCCATCACGGTGCCGGTCTGGGTGAGGTGGGAGGTCTGCGAGCCCTCCAGCGCCCTGGCGATGCCGAAGTCGGTGATCTTCACCCGGCCGTCGGGGGTGACGAGCAGGTTGCCGGGCTTGATGTCGCGGTGCACGATCCCCGCCTCGTGCGCCGCCTGCAGCGCGCTCGCGGCCTGGCCCACGATATCCAGCGTGCGGCCGGGGTCCAGCGGGCCCTCGCGGGCGATGATCGCGGAGAGCGGTTCGCCGTCCACGAGCTCCATGACCAGGTAGGGTTCCCCGGCCCCGCCTCCGGTGCCGGGGATCTCCCCGTAGTCGTACACCCGCGCGATCCCCTGGTGCGACAGCGACGCCGCGTACCGCGCCTCGGCGCGGAACCGCGCGCGGAACTGCTCGTCGGCCTGGTACGCCCTGGACAGCAGCTTGACCGCGACACCGCGGCCGAGCAGCTCGTCGGTGCCGCGCCACACCTCGCCCATGCCGCCGGCCGCTATCCGGCTGGTCAGCCGGTAGCGCCCGTCGAGAAGCTGGCCGTTCACCCGCTGTGCTCCAGGTAGGACTTGAGGACACTGACGGCGATGGGGCCGGCCGCGCTGGCGCCGAAACCACCCCCCTGAATGACGACGCCCACGGCGATCGTCGGGTTGGCTGCGGGCGCGAAACACGTGAAAACCGCGTCATCGAGGCCGGTGTTGTTGACACCGTTCTGCGCGGTGCCCGTCTTGGCCGCGATCTGCACGCCGGGGATGACATTGTCCGCGACCTGGTGCGCGGTCCCGATGGGGGAGTTCACCACCTGGACCATCATCTGCTTCACCTCGTTAGCCACCTGCGGGGTGACCGGTGTGGACAGCACGGACGGCGAGGCCTGCTGGACCACGCTCAGGTCGGAGGCCTGGGCCTGCTGGACGAGGTAGGGCTTCATCAGCGTGCCGCCGTTGGCGATCGCTGCGGCGAACATCGCGTCCTGCAGCGGCGTCACCGTGTCGCTGTACTGGCCGATCGCCGAGTCGGCGGTGAGGGCGGCGCTCGGCGGGACCACGTAGTTGCTCTGCGCGACCGGCATCGGGACCGTGAGGCTGGGGCTGTTCATGCCGAACTTGTCCGCCATGCTCTTCAGCGCGTTCCCGCCGAGCTTCATACCGAGATAGCCGAAGGTGGTGTCGCAGGACTGGGCGAACGCGGTGATCAGCGGGGCAAAGCCGCTGCCGTTGCCGCAGGCCTCGTGGTTGTAGTTAGGAAGCTCGTGAGTGGTCTGCGGCAGCTTCAGCACGTTCGGCGAGTAGACGGACGTCTGCGTCGTGTACTTGCCCGTCGACAGCAGGGCCGAGCTGGTGACGATCTTGAACGTCGAGCCCGGCGGGTAGGTGGCGTCGATCGCGCGGTTCAGCAGCGGCTGGGCGGGGT
>Ga0209061_1001352_pt1 | contig 41741 bp, 29 predicted proteins | sample Coa_R1_10_FD_187157 | JGI IMG/M metagenome (GOLD analysis project Ga0209061, IMG submission 187157) | Surface soil microbial communities from Centralia Pennsylvania, which are recovering from an underground coalmine fire - Coalmine... | ecosystem: Environmental > Terrestrial > Soil >... | reverse complement strand
TGGACCATGTGCTGCTGCTCGACATGGCCATCCACACTTTCGATGCGGCTCGCCATCTCAGCGGAGCCGACCCGGTTTCGGTGTATTGTGAGGAGTTCAACCCTTCTTGGAGTTGGTACCGTGGGGCCGCCTGCGCCAACGCCTGCTTTGAGATGACCGGGGGGTTGCGCTACACCTATCGAGGCTCTTGGTGCGCCGAGGGCCGAATGACCTCGTGGGAGGCGGAATGGCGCGCTGTGGGGCCAAAGGGCACCGCGACCTGGAACGGTCACGACCAAATAGTGGCGGAGGTGGTGGTTCAGCCGAATGGCTTTTTCTCCAAAACCGAAGAACGCACCGTACCCATCGAGCCGGAACCGGGGGGCATCGCAGGCTCGTTAAGGGATTTTCTGCGCGCCCTCGAAACCGGCTTGCCCCCTATGGGCGAGTGCCACGACAACATCAAGAGCCTTGCCATGGTGTTTGCGGCCATCGAGTCGGCCACCAAGGGGCAGCGCGTCGCGGTGACGTTTTAGCCTTTGCTTAGGGGGCCGAGCCAGGCGGATCGGTGGCCTGCGCGGCATCGAGCAGTGTGTCGCGCGGGACGCTATGCCCATCGACAAGCAGGGCATAGCCGGTGCCCTCGCGCGACCAGGCGTAAAGCACAGGGCCTTTTGAGGGCATGAGGGTATAAAACCGCTTCCGTCCTAACGCCAAGGGGCTGAGCGAGGAGCCGAATCGTCCGTGACGGGGCACAATGTAGATGCCCACCAGCCCGTGCGGGGTGCGATAGAGCAGGCGAGCGGCGGCCACACCGTCGAGGGAGACAACATCGGCCCCCAACAGTCCACCACGAGAGAGCGAAAGGTTAATGGGGGGAATGTTCGCATGAAGGCGATCGCGCAACCAAACCGCAGCGCGATCGGGGTTGGACTGCGCAAAGGCCGGTTGAACCACCTGGTGCTCCACCTGTTCAAAGTCCTGCAGGGCGGCGCGTACGGGGAAGATGTCGGGGCTGTTGAGGCGTGCCCAAACAAAACTAAAAATGGCAAGCAGCAACATGGAGAAGGCCAAGGCCGGCCGCCATGCAAAACGCGCGCGCTCGAGACGTTCTCGGCGTCTCCAGACACGTTGGGCTTCCCGCCACACATGAGGAGCCGGCTCGATGTAGCGTTGATGCACACGAAGAGCACGCAGTTGTTGACGTATCTCGGCAAAGCCTTTTGACTCCTCACGACAGAAGGAGCAGGCCTCTAGGTGCTTTTTCACCTGCTCATGGAGGTCTTCCGGTAACTCCCCATCCACATAGGCAGCGAGGAGGTCGTGCATTTCCTCGCACGAACCTTTCATCGCCTCGGCCTCATTCTCGTTGTGACTCATGGTCTTTTAATTAGCTACGTAATAGTGCGCGCTTTCTTCTAATATTTTATAACTTACGATGGCTTTCGCGCCGTTGGCTCCGTGCCGGTAAGCATCTGGCGCAGCAACGCCCGTCCTCGCGACACACGCGAACGCACCGTTCCCACGGGAATGTTCAGGGCATCCGCCGTCTCCTGATAGCTCAACTCCTCCACATCTACCAGCAGCACCGCCGTTCGGTACTCTTCCGGCAAGCTATCCAGCGCCTTTTGAAGCTTTTCGTCCAAAAGGTTCTCCGTGAGGAGGACGGCCGGGTCGCTCTGAGGCGGTGCGGGAAAATCCCATGTGCTGCCCTCCACTCCCGAATCGAAAGAGGTGGTGAGCGGCCTTCGCTTGCCGCGCTCATAATCGTTAATATAAACTCTTGTCAGAATAGTAAACAACCACGCACGAAAATTGGTTCCCTCTTGAAACTGATCGAAGCGTTCGTAGGCTCGAATCAGCGTTTCTTGGGTTATATCTTCCGCCCATTCTCGGTTGCGGGTCATTCTAAGAGCCGCCTGATAGAGTGGCTTAAACAGCGGCTTGGCCAACTGTTCGAAACGACGGCTTCGGCTTTTGCTAAAAAGGTCCATTCCCTATTGCGTTCCTGCTATCGGCCTCACGCAAGCCTATTTCCCCTGCTTCAGCTGGCGACGCCACGCCTCTATCTTCATCAGCGCCTCCATCGGGGTCATGGTGGTGATGTCAAGCGCCTCCAACTCCTCAAGAATAGGATGCGTTTCCGGTTCAAACAGAGTGAGCTGCAATTTCTGTTTGCGTTCTGGAACCTGTTGTCCGCTATCCACAATATCGCGCGTGACCCCGGCACTCCCCTTTTCGAGGCTTTTGAGTATCTCTTTTGCCCGCTCCACCACCTCCAGAGGCACACCGGCCATGCGGGCTACTTGAATGCCGTAGCTCTTATCGGTTCCACCCGGTACTAATTTTCTTAACCAAATAATATGCTCCCCTTGTTCCCGAACGGCCACCCGAAAGTTCTTCACCACCGGGTAACGATTGGCCAACTCGTTAAGATGATGGTAGTGGGTGGCAAAAAGCGTTTTGCACCCGATCTGCACAAGATATTCGGCTACCGCCCACGCGATAGAGAGACCGTCGTAGGTGCTGGTGCCGCGCCCTATCTCATCGAGGATCACGAGGCTGCGGGCGGTGGCGTTGTTCAAGATGTTGGCCGTCTCGCTCATCTCTACCATGAAGGTGGATTGGCCGCTGGCAAGCTCATCGTGTGCGCCCACGCGGGTAAAGATGCGGTCTACGATGCCGATGGAGGCCGAATCGGCGGGCACAAAGCTGCCGATTTGAGCCAGAAGAACGATCAGGGCGGTTTGGCGAAGGTAAGAGGATTTGCCGCTCATGTTGGGGCCTGTAATGATAAGCAGCCGGTTCTCCTCGTCGAGGTGGCAATCGTTGGGGATGTAGTCGCCTCCAAGGCCGATGCGCTCTATTACGGGATGGCGTCCGCCGAGAATATGGATCGAGTCCCCATCATGCACCTCCGGGCGCACATAACGGTGGCGCACGGCCGTTTCGGCAAAACTTGCCAGTACATCCAGCTCGGCCACCGCGCGCGCCACGGCCAGCACTTCGGGAGCCGCCTCTCCAACCCGCTCCCGCACCCCTAGAAACAGCTCGTACTCCAGCTCTATCGCCTTTTCGTCGGCCCCCAACACAAGCGCCTCGTACTCTTTGAGTTCAGGGGTGATGTAGCGCTCGGCATTCGCCGTGGTCTGCTTGCGGAGGTAGTTGCTGGGCACTTTGGAGAGGTTGGCCTTGGTCACCTCGATGTAGTAGCCGAATACGGCGTTGTAGCCGACTTTCAGCGAAGCGATGCCGGTGCGTTCCCGCTCGGTGGCCTCTAAGTTGGCGATATAGGCTTTCGCATCGGCGGAGACGGAGCGTAGTTTATCCAGCTCCGCATGATAGCCGGGGCGAATAAGCCCTCCCTCGCGCAGGCCGGCCGGGGGGTCGTCTTGAATAGCGCGGCCGATCCGCTCCACGATGTCGAGCGGGCAAGCGAGGCGCGAGGCCAGATCGCGCAGTTTCTCACTGCGCGCACCGGCGAGCGTGGTGGCGATGTTCGGCAGCCGAAGCAGCGCGTTGCGCAAGGCCACCAGGTCGCGGGCATTGGCCAGCCCGGCCGCAGCACGGCTTACAAGGCGCTCGATGTCGCCCATCCCTCTCAGAAGGTCGCGCAGGTCTCCTCGGCGAATGGGGTCACGCGCCAGCTCCTCCACGGCCTCTTGGCGCCGTTGAATGCGCCCCACATCCAGCAGCGGCTCCTCGATCCACCGTTTCAGCAGGCGTCCCCCCATGGGGGTGAGGGTCTCGTCCAGAACGCCCAGCAACGTGCGCTGCTTGCCACCCTCGCCCATGGGCGCGGTAAGCTCAAGATGACGCCGTGCTGCCGAGTCTAACGTCATAAACTCCTCGGTGGAGTAGGTGGCGAGGCTGCGAATGTGCGCCAGTGCCCCCATCTGGGTTTGGCGAAGGTAGCGCAAAATAAGCGCGCAGGCATCTATGCCCGCAGTATACTCCTCGCAGCCGAAACCGCGCAGCGACTGGGTTTGAAAATGGGCCAACAACAGGCGCCGACTGTCCGCGCCGGTGGAGCGCTGCGTTCCTTCGGAGGACGGCACAACGGTCACCGAACCGGTGCAGGTGGCCTTAATGGCCTCGATCAGCTCCGCATCCACCCCCTCCGGCACCAAAATCTCCGCCGGCTCAAGACGCGCGATCTCCTCAAGAAGCCGCTCTTTGCGGCGCTCTCCTTCGATCTCGGTGGTAAGAAACTCACCCGTAGAGACATCCACCACGCCCACCCCGGCCACCGGGTCGCCGATGACGGCCGCCACAAGGTAGTTGTTGCTGCGCGAATCGAGCATGGCGTCTTCAAGCACGGTGCCGGGGGTAACCACGCGCGTGACCTTGCGTTTCACCAGCCCTTTGGCAAATCGGGGGTCTTCTATCTGATCCATGAGAGCCACACGATAGCCGCGCGCAATGAGCCGAGCGATGTAGCGTTCCACCGCATGATAGGGCACGCCGGCCATGGGCACCCGTACGCCCCCGTCATCACGGCCGGTGAGGGCGATCTGCAGCTCACGCGCAACGGTCTCTGCGTCCTCTCCGTAGGCCTCGAAGAAGTCGCCCACACGCATCAGCAAAATGACGCCCGGGCGCTCGTTACGGGTAGCAAAATACTGTTTTAACAGCGGCGTGCGTCCTGCGTAGTTCGACGGGAACGGTTCCCCCATCGCTTTTTCCGAAGCAGGCAAAGCATTTGAGTCCGACATGTTGCGTATTCTACTTATTCGCAAGGAAAACGTCAAGGTAGGAGCGCGGATGCAGGCTTTTGCCGATGAATAGGCTTTCAAAAACTTGACAATCGGATGCAGGTGCGTTACAATGATAGTGTGATCGGTTTTGGAGCACTTTTTCTATAAGGCATAAGGGTGCTATTATCCTAATCGAGCTGCTTTAACCAACGCTTCTCTCGCACTTGCCGGAGGTCTCCGTTCCGAATCGGAACCCCGCAAGAGGATTGAACAAGGAGGAACGATTATGCAGGATCCGGAACTGCTTTCCCATCTTCGTGAGAAGAGCAAGGAAAGACCGCTAACGCGACGTGAGTTCATGCGCGCTCTCACGGTTGCAACCGCTGCCGGCCCTGGCCTCATTTCGGCCACGCTCTCCGGCATCTCCCTCACCCGCAGCCAGCGCGCCGAGGCTGCAGAGGCCATTGTAGCCGCCTTCGGCAAGCTGCCGAAACGCCCCTTCGGCACCCGACTCGGCCACATGATGGTGACCCCCGTCTGTATCTGCTACGACTGGAACCCAGAGCTTTTTGCCCCGGCGCTCGCCTTAGGCATCAACTTCATTCACAAAGCGGGCTACTGGGGGCAGAACATCCCCGATGTCATTAAGAGGCTGCCACGTGAGTCGTTCTATTGCGACATCACCGTAGACAATACCCCCGATCATCCCGACGACTACGACCGAGCCTACAACCAGGTGGTTTCGTCGCTCGAGCAGAATGGGCTAAAGTACTACGATATTTTCCGTGCCCACTTTGGCTGGAAGACGGTGGATGCCTACCGCATCAATAACGTCTCCTATCAGGTCTTCAAACGGCTGAAGAGAGAGGGCAAGGTGCGCTACTTCGGGGTTTCTCAGCATCCCTATGTGCCCTACCCAGACATCATTTCGGCCGAGATCGATGGAGGCAACATTGACGCCATGCAGGTGTGGTTTAGCTACGGCACGGCGCCGGAGAACGAGAAGGTGTTTGCCGAAGCGAGCAAAGCCGGCATCGGCATGACGGCCATGAAAGTCTACGATCATGGTCATGGTCGAATCAACGATCAGTTCATGCAGGAGTGGAACGCACCGGAGCAGCCGGGGCGTGCGCTGATTCGCTACACGCTTTCGCGCAAGCGCCCCGACGGCAAGCCGATCTTCCATACCTGCGTTACCGCTCTGGGCAACTTGCAAACGTTCGAGGAGAACATCGGGGCGGTGAGTCCTCAAGTCTCTCAACGCGACGGTTTCGACATACAGAGAATCTACGCCTAAAGCTTATTCGTGATGGTTCTGCCCCCTCATCGCACAGATGAGGGGGTTTTTGCTATCTCCTACGTCTACCGCCCCTTCCCTGCCGGGCAGGGGGCACCTAGCGATGGACTCCTCAGCGGCCAGTTTTATTGCCTTCATCGCCTATCTCGCTGGCCGCTGCATCGCCGTCTGCAAGACGGAAAGGAAGGGATAGGGGGCGAACAAGATAAGCTCACTTTGCTGACTTGCTCTAGAACTGTGAGATTGGCAGTCTCACCAGCCCCAGCCCCTATCCCTCAGTACCGTTGGGAATGGAGATTCAAGATTTCTCGCCTTCGGCTCGAAATGACAGTTGTGTGACCGGCTCGAAATGACAGTTGTGTGACCGGCTCGAAATGACAGTTGTTCATCTCACCGTTGGCTCTTCAAGCCCCCACCCCCACTCCCCTCCCCCAATTTGGGAGAGGGGAGACCAGCAAGTTCATTGGCGGTTTTCTATGATAAGCTGTCATCTGGAAGCTAACCACACTAGCCCCCTTTTTCCAATGCCTCAGCGGCCTACGATACTTCCTTAACCCCCTACTTCCTGGCCGCTGCGTTGCCGTCCGCGAGGACGAAAGGAAGGGATAGGGGGCGAACACAGTCGGCTTGTTTTGTAAACTACCTCTAGAGCCACAGAATTGGCAGTCTCACCAGCCCCACCCCACCCCTCCGAACCGGTAGAGATCGAAATTCAAGATTTCTCGCCTTCGGCTCGAAATGACAGGTGTTCATCTCGCCTTCGGCTCGAAATGACAGTTGTGTGACCGGCTCGAAAGGACAGTTGTGTGACCGGCTCGAAATGACAGTTGTATCACCGGCTCTTCAAGACCTATGCCCTTCTCCTCAGTGAGAACGAAATGAAAAGACCTCTCCGCTTCGCTTCGCGGTGACATGGGCGCCGACGGTGCTGCGCACTACGCCCTTCCCCTCAAGGCTGATACAGGGGTCTCAGAAAATCTTGTGATTTTCTGAAGCAGGGCGCCCTTCCTTTTATTCTATGCTAAGATTCTTTAGGGAGTGCTTTGATGGAAACATTTGGTGGAGAATGAATATGATTGCCATTGTGGACTACGGCATGGCCAATCTGCGCAGCGTGGAGAAGGCGTTGCAGCGGGTGGGAGGGGAGGCCAAGATCACCTCCGACCCCGATGTTATTGCGCGTGCGGAGAAGGTGGTGTTGCCTGGCGTAGGAGCTTTTTGCGCCGCGATGAGCAACCTGCAGCGCAGCGGCCTGCAAGAGGCTGTTTTGCAGCACATCCGCAGCGGCAAACCGTTTTTAGGTATCTGCCTTGGGCTTCAGATGCTGTTTGAGGAGAGCACAGAGATGGGCACAACGGCCGGTTTGGGGGTGCTTCCGGGTCGGGTAAGGGCTTTTTTTGAAGACGGAGGGCATCCCGATGCGTCGAGATTAAAGGTGCCTCATATCGGTTGGAACGCGCTGCACCTTACGCGCCCCTCGAAGCTGCTATGCGGCTTGCAGGAGGGCGATAGGGTCTATTTTGTGCACTCCTACTTTCCCTGCCCGGCCGATCCTTCCGTGATCATCGCCACGAGCACCTATGGAGAGGAGTTCTGCTGCGCCATCGAGAAAGAGAACGTGGCCGCCACGCAGTTTCACCCGGAAAAGAGTGGGGCTGTCGGGCTGCGCATTCTGCAGAACTTCGTGAACTGGTAGATTTCAACAGACAAAAGAGAGGGTTTAGAATGGACATCTATCCGGCCATTGACTTGAAAGGTGGGAAATGCGTGCGCCTTAGCCAAGGGCAGTTCTCGCAGATCACCACCTATTCGGAAGACCCCTTAAAGATGGCCAAACGGTGGAAGGCGGAAGGCGCTCAACGGCTGCATATTGTAGACCTCGATGGGGCGCGCAAGGGCAGTCCCGACCCCACCAACCTCGAAGTTCTGCGCCAGATCGTTCGGCAGGTGGGATTGCCTGTGCAGTTCGGTGGCGGAGTACGCAACGGGGAGGTTGTGGAAAGGATGTTGCGCCTTGGCGTGGAGCGCGTTGTGGTGGGAACGACCGCGGCCACCGAGGAGAAGCTCATCGAGGGGTTGTTTACCGTGTATGGTGAGAAGATCGCCGTGGGGGTAGATGCGCGGGACGGCATGGTGGCCATTCAGGCATGGCAGATGCAGGTGAACGAACCGGCCCTCAGCTTCATTGCGCGAATGGTGAAACTGGGTGCCAAACGATTCGTCTTTACCGACATCTCAAAGGACGGGATGCTTGATGGGGTGAATTTAGAGGCCATTCGCAATGCGGCCCAAGCGGCGCAAGGACGGCCGCTCATCGCCTCCGGCGGCGTGACCACCATGAGGGATATCGAGGCCCTTCTGCTGCTGCGCCAGCAGCATCCTAACGTTGAGGGGGCGATCATCGGGAAGGCGCTGTATGCCGGCACGTTGTCGCTGCCGGAGGTCATCGCCCGCGTGAAGGCAGGATAGAGGAGACGACCATGTCGGAGAAGATGCTGGCTTTGGTCAACTATGCGGAGCGTGCGGGCGCGGTGGAGCTGCGTGAGGTGCCCGTGCCGAGCCTTGGCGAAGAGGATGTCCTGCTGGAGGTAAAGGCGGTGGGCATTTGCGGCAGCGACCTTCATCAGTACCACGCCACGCACAGCTGGAAGGTGAACTACCCTGTGATTTTGGGCCATGAGTACGCCGGCGTGGTGGTGGCCAAAGGGGCGCGGGTTCGCCGTTTTCAGGAGGGCGATAGGGTGACTGGAGAGACCGCTGCCGTTGTTGATCCCGATTCGCCGTTTACTCGACGCGGGCTGTACAATTTAGACCCCGCAAGACTTGGTTTTGGTTATGGGGTAGATGGCGCCATGGCGCGCTATGTGCGGGTACCCGAACGCTGCCTTCATCTTCTCCCCGATGCGCTCCCCTTCGAGCGTGCAGCCCTCACCGAGCCGTGTTGTGTGGCCTATAACGCCGTCTGTATGAACGCCCGTATTCGCCCAGGCGACGCCGTGGCCGTGCTGGGGCCGGGGCCTATCGGCATTCTCTGCACGCTTATAGCGCGTCTCAACGGCGCCAACCCGCTTGTGGTCTACGGTCTGCCGGCCGATAGGCATCGTCTTGAAGCCGCGCGTGCCGTAGGGGCAACGCACGTGTTTGCGCTGTCGCCTCAAGAGATGGCCGATACCGCCAAACATTTCGGCGATGGCTACGGCTTTGATGTGGTGGTGGATGCTTCTGGGGCCAGTGCCTCGCTGCAGACCGCCATGCAGTTGGCCCGCCCCACCGCTCAGATCGTGAAGGTGGGCTGGGGGCCGCAGCCCTGCGACTACTCGCTCGACCCCGTGGTGGCCAAGAACCTAACCATACAGGGTTCGTTCAGTCATAACTGGCCGGTTTGGGAGCGCGTGTTGGCCATGCTGGCCTCCGGTCAAATTGATCTGCAGCCGGTGTTAAACCGCGTGGCCCCTCTCCCTCAATGGCGCGAGTGCTTTGAAGCCATGGCGTGCGGAGAGGTGGTAAAGGCCGTGCTTATCCCTGTGTAGGCGCTAGGGTGTACCTGAATGTGATGCTTTTTGCAATAGGGTGGACAGACTGTCAACAACCTCCTACCTAAACGGGGTGGCTTGCCCTCGCCGTTGTAAGCGGCGGCTTCGAGGTCGGTTGCCGACGCCCCATAAGGGGAAAGGTGTCCTTGTGGGGCGGGGGGGCTTGAAGAGCTGGCGATACGGCTGTCATTTAGAGCCGATGCCACAACTGTCATTTCGAGCCGGTCACACACCTGTCATTTCGAGCCGAAGGCGAGAAATCTTGAATCTCCATTCCCAACGGTATTGAGGGATAGGGGGAAGAGCTGTCGAGACTGCCAATCTCACGGTTCTAGAGGCAGTTAACCAAGCAAGCCGGCTTTGTCCGCCCCCTATCCCCTCCTTTCCCCCGATTCGGGAGAAAGGGGGCGGTTGTGCTTAGTTTTTAAGGGAAAGGTTATCAAAGGAAACCGAGAGTAAACTTGTTGGTCTCCCCTCTCCCTGATAGGGGGAGGGGAAGGACGCCCTACCCCAGAAAATTGTAAAGATTTTCTGTAGGCCCCTAGCTCGGCCTTGAGTCGTGGCTTGATAAAGCAGGAATCGAACCTGTTCCATTTGAACATGGTTTGTGCAACGGAAGTGTACACCAAGCACATCGCAAAAGAAAGGAGGAGTGGACTGGGGGATAGGCCGGCCGGGGCTGTCTTCTGTCGTCTCAAAAGCGACGAAACAGTTCCCTGTGACGGCAACAGCCCCTTGTCTCGATTTTTATGGCACAACTGGTCGTTATGCCCCAGCTTGGCAACACGATGGAAGAGGGCACTATTCTGCGTTGGTTGAAAGCGGAGGGGGAAACGGTTCGTAAAGGTGAGCCTCTGCTTGAGGTCGAGACCGACAAGGCCTCGATGGAGGTCGAGGCGGAGGCCGACGGCGTGCTGTTGAAGATTCTCGCCCCACCTAACACCACCGTTCCCATTCGCCAGCCCATTGCCGTTGTGGGCGCACCTGGGGAGGACTTCACTTCTCTCCTCTCCCCAGAGCCACGGCAAAACGGTGCTCCGGCCGCAGAGGGGGCCGCAGCCGCGCCGGTCGAGCCTGCCGCCGAGTCTTCTGCATCTGTAGTTGCCGAGAGAGGTTCGCTGCGCATCTCTCCCAGAGCGCGACGCCTCGCCGAGGAGAAGGGCGTGCCGCTGGCCGAGTTGGAGGGACGAGGCACGGGGCCGGAGGGGCGCATCATCGAGCGCGATGTGCGGGCCTATCTCGCTGCGGAGACGCAGGTATCTGCCCCGCGCCCACCCCGGTTCACCCCTCTGGCGGCTCGTCTCGCCGACGATTTGGGTGTTGCGTCCGAAGTGGTAGCTACGGCGCCCTCCGGCGCCCGCGTGCGAAGCGACGACGTGAGGCGCCATGTGGAAACGCTCCAGAGCCGCCCCTCAGAGGCGGAGCGAACGCAGGATTTTGAGGAGATGCCGTTGACGGGCATGCGACGCCGCATCGCCGATAACATGGTGCGCTCCGCCTTTTCCGCACCCCACGTTACCTTGGTGACCGAGGTGGATATGAGCGCGTGTTCGGAGCTTCGCAGCCGTCTCTTACCGGAGGTGGAGCGCCTCTATGGGGTGCGTCTCTCATTTACCGATATCTTGGTGAAGGCGGTAGCACGTGCCCTCGAGGAGCATCCGCGCCTTAACGCTACTTTGGAAGGTGACGTGATCCGTCTGCATAAGTCGAAAAATATCGGTGTGGCCGTGGCACTAGAAGAGGGTTTGGTGGTGCCCGTTTTGAAGCGGGTAGAGAGCTTGACGCTCGGCCAGGTGGCAGCCCAGCTAAAGCCTCTCATCGAGCGTGTGCGCAGCGGCAAATTCAGCCCAGACGATGTAAGCGGCGGAACGTTCACCATCACCAACCTCGGCCCGTTTCGCATAGATAGCTTCAACCCGATTCTGGTGCCGGGGCAGGCTGGTATACTGGGGGTAGGGCGCATTCAGGAAAAGCCGGTGGTGCGCAACGGGGCCATAGAGGTTCGCGCTTGCATGAATCTCTGTCTCTCGTTCGACCATCGTCAGGTGGACGGTGCACCGGCGGCCCGGTTCCTTCAGCGGCTCTGCGAAATCCTCGAATCGCCCTACAGCCTGCTCATTTAAGGCGGTTAAAGTACCCCTCTCCCTGATAGGGGGAGGGGCACCTAGCAGGGGTGTCCTTGCAGACGGCGCCGTTGCGGCCTGCGTCATTCCCTCAATCGTCTCTTTCTCTGGCCGCTGCATTGCCGTGTTTGTAGCCCCACCCCTATCCCTCAATATCGTTGGGAATGGAGATTCAAGATTTCTCGCCTTCGGCTCGAAATGACAGTTGTATCACCGGCTCGAAATGACAGTTGTGTGACCGGCTCGAAAGGACAGTTTGTTCATCTCGCCGGCTCTTCAAGCCCCCACCCCCCCGCCCCTCCCCCACTTTGGGAGAGGGGAGACCAGCAAGTTTATCGGCAGTTTTCTATGATAACCTTCCCTTCGGAAACTAACCATAATAGCCCCCTTTCACCCGAATCGGGGGAAAGGAGGGGATAGGGGGCGAGCAAGATAAGCTCACTTTGCCAACTGGCTCTAGAACCGTGAAGCCGGCAGTCTCACCAGCCCCAGCCCCTATCCCTCAGTACCGTTGGGAATGGAGATGCAAGATTTCTCGCCTTCGGCTCGAAATGACAGTTGTGTGACCGGCTCGAAAGGACAGTTGTGGCATCGGCTCGAAAGGACAGTTGTTGATCTCGCCAGCTCTTCAAGCCCCCACCCCCCCGCCCCTCCCCCACTTTGGGAGAGGGGAGACCAGCAAGTTTATCGGCAGTTTTCTGTGATAATCTTCCCTTCGGAAACTAACCATAATAGCCCCCTTTCTCCCGAATCGGGGGAAAGGACGGGATAGGGGGCGAGCAAGATAAGCTCACTTTGCTAACTGGCTCTAGAACCGTGAAGCCGGCAGTCTCTACCCACCCCATCTCTCAGAACATACGGGAATTGAAACTTAAGATTTCTCGCCTTCGGCTCGAAATGACAGTTGTGTGACCGGCTCGAAAGGACAGTTGTGGCATCGGCTCGAAATGACAGGTGTTGATCTCGCCTTCGGCTCGAAAGGACAGTCGTTGATCTCGCCTTCGACTCGAAAGGACAGTTGTTCATCTCGCCTGCGGCTTGAAAGGACTGTCGGCTTCTGTGCAGTTGGCAAGATGTTCCGCTCTTAGAGAAGATCGGGCTGGTGGCGTGCTTATAAACTGTTTTGAACATTTCCCGTCCTCTTGCGTCTCTATACTCGGAACGGCCACGAAAGAAACAGAGCGAAGAGGATGGCCGTTCAACAAAGCGAAAATCCAGATGAGAAAAAGGTAAGGAGGAAATTCCAACAATGTTCTCTACCCAAAAGACGCGAATGCTACTCGCAGGTGCGGGTTTGGTAAGCCTGTTAGGGCTTGGTGCGTTCGTTCAAAACTCTTTCGCTCAGGGCCAGCCGCCGGCTCCTCGACCCAACCACCGCCCAATGGCCCGAACGGAGAAGCACCCTGAGATTCGCCATGCGCTTTTCGCGCTCAATCGTGCCAAGATGTTCCTGTCCAAAGCGCAGCACGACTTTGGAGGCCATCGGGAGAAGGCGCTCGACCTCACCCAGCAGGCCATTAGGGAGTGCCAACTCGCCCTGCAGTACGACAAACACTAATCCGGAACAACCACTCAGGCCCTCGGCGCCCCTGTAGAAAATCTGTTCTGCAGGGGCGTCTGTTCGCACTTTTTACCCCCTATCCTCCGTCTATCTTTTTGGAAACACCACTTTAGGCACGAGCGGATCACGTTTCCTCCTCGGTTTCGTTAAACCATACTAAGCCTGTAGGGAGACAGGCATCCCAAGCAAGGACGCAGAGGGCTAAGTCGTGCCTTTTTACGTCTATTTGCTATTAGTGTAATCAGTGTGGAAAGGGCCAGAGCGTACGGTATGTGGTTAAACGGAGCGACAAAACGCACAGGGTGCGCCCTCGTTCGCATTTTAGGGGCTGGCTGCTGCTATCTGCTCTTCTGCTTGGGGGGTGCCCGCGCCGATCTCGTGTTCGACTCGAACACGCCTCACAAGGAGGTTTGGCAGCAGGTCTACGATTCGCTTCCAAGCCCCTGGAAGACTCAGAAGCGGGTCGTGGTGGAGGTGGTATCGGCTCAGAGGATGCAGCGGCTGTTTGAGGAGACGATGGGGCAGCCCTGTTCCGATGTGGTAGATGGCTGTTACTATTTGGGAGGAGATCGCATAGATGCCGATGCCACCATTCTTCTATTAAATACCCTTCAAGGGGATCAGGCGCGTACGGTTTTCGCCCATGAGTACGGCCATTTTGTTTGGGATCAGCTTCTTACATCGGCCGAGCGTGACGCTTACAATGCGGTTTGGAAGCGTCAGCTGCGGAAGCACTGTTTGGTAAGCGCCTATGCTTCGACCTCGGTGGAGGAGGGTTTTGCCGAGGCCTTTGCGGAGTATATTTGTGCTCGCCAAAAGCTCGATGCCTGCGACGTGCTTTCCGAGAAGTTCCTTAACAAGCTGGCCTCGCGTATAGGCGATAAAGATCAAGTGGCCACCTCCTATTAGTCTAAGCCTTGACCGAGATCGCCTTGTCCTTCTGTTAACTAGGTACTGCTAGATGGGTAGAACGCCTGCGAATACTGTATAATACACAGAAGACTTCCCCCGTAAAGGCGATAGCAGGCGATGGATGAAACCGTAGAATCGGCAGAAACCCCTTTTCCGCAACCCGATGCGGCCTCGAAGGCCGCACAGGAACGACTGCTGCAAGGGCTAAACCCCGTTCAGCGTGAGGCCGTTTTGCACGGTGAAGGGCCGCTGCTGCTCTTCGCCGGAGCCGGCAGCGGTAAAACGCGTGTCCTTACCCACCGCATCGCCTACCTAACTGCCGTGCGTGGGGTGCCCCCTCAGCGCATTCTGGCCGTCACCTTTACCAATAAGGCCGCGAAGGAGATGAAGGAGCGCCTCGATCATCTCGTGGGGGAACAGGTGGGCAAAAAGCTGTGGGTGGGCACCTTCCACGCCATCTGCGCACGCCTCCTACGCGAGTTCGCCGAAGAGGCCGGTCTCTCGCGCGAGTTCGTAGTCTACGACGATAGCGACCAGATGAGCCTGGTGAAAGAGTGCCTGCGCGCCCTCAACCTCGACGAAAGCAAGTTTCCCCCGCGCACCATGCTCGACAGAATCGGGCGGGCGAAGGAAAAGCTGATCCCGCCGGAGGATTGGGCTAAGCACTATTCGGGCTATCTTGAAGAGATAGCCGGACGCATCTACCCGCTTTACCAACAGAAGCTGCGCCAAAACAACGCGCTCGATTTTGACGACCTGTTGGCCGAGACGGTTCGGCTGTTGCAAAACAACACGACGGTGCTGCAACACCTACAAAATCGCTGGCGCTACCTGCTGGTAGACGAGTACCAAGACGTTAATCTCGTTCAGTATCTGCTCTTGAAGTTGCTGGCACAGAGGCACCGAAACCTTTGTGTGGTGGGAGACGACGACCAGTCCATCTACAGTTGGAGAGGGGCCGATGTGAACCTCATTCTGCGCTTTGAGAAGGACTACCCGGACGCCAAGGTGCTGAAGCTGGAGCAGAACTATCGCTCCACACGCCGCATTCTCGATGCGGCCTATGCCGTCGTCAGCAACAACAAAGGGCGCAAAGAGAAGCGGCTTTGGACGGAAAACCCTGAAGGGCTGCCGCTCGTGAAATACGAGGCGGCCACTGAACGCCTGGAAGCCGAATGGGTGGTGAACACCATGGTCATGCAGGTGCAGGCCGGCAAGAGAAAGTGGTCGGATTTTGCGGTGCTCTATCGCACGAACGCCCAGTCGCGCGTATTAGAGGACATGCTTCGGGCTTGGAACGTGCCCTATCGTATTTTAGGTGGGCAGCGTTTTTACGACCGTAAAGAGATCAAGGATGCCCTGGCCTATCTTCGCGTTATCCATAACCCTAACGACAGCGTGAGTCTGAAACGGATCATCAACGTGCCTGCCCGGGGCATTGGAAACACAACGCTGACAAAGCTGGAGGCAGAGACCCTTTTTACCGACTCCAGCTTGTGGGAGGTGCTGGAAAATGAGCAGGTGCTTACGGAGTTTGGCGCGCGTAGCCGCAAGAAGCTCGCCGAGTTTCGCGAGCTTATTTTGGAACTGCGGGCTTTACGCGACACTTTAAGCGTGCACGACCTGCTTAAAACCACGCTGGAGCGTTCGGGCTATCTGCAGGCGCTGCATGAGGAGAACTCGTTGGAGGCGCAGGGACGACTTGAGAACCTCGGTGAACTGCTACAGGCGGCTGCCGAGTTTGAGGCCAACACCGAATCGCCCACGCTTGCCGCTTTCTTGGAGAGCACGGCGCTTATCTCCGACATAGACAGTTTAGAGGAGGGAGCGCCCGCGGTGACCCTTATGACCCTGCACGCGGCGAAGGGGCTTGAGTTTCCGGTGGTCTTTCTTACCGGTTTGGAGGAGGGCGTCTTTCCTCATATGCGTTCGTTGGAGAAAAGGGAGCAGCTTGAGGAGGAGCGACGCCTATGTTATGTGGGCATGACACGGGCTAAAGAGGAGTTATATCTGAGTTGTGCGCGGCAACGTTCCCAGTTTCTCGGCACCGCCTACAACCCGCCCTCGCGCTTCTTAAAAGAGATTCCCGAAACGCTGTTTGCCTTTACCCCATGTCATCTCGAAGCGAAGCGGCGAGACCTTAGGCCTTCTGGGTCACCGCTCTCCACTTTCGACCCGGATATCGCGGAGGGAGGTCGGCAGAGAAGCGTGTCCGAGCGCCTTTGGCACGAGGGGCCGCGTCCTCCACGCGAGGTCGAACGGCAGAAAGGGGAGGCCTCGTATAGGGCGGGGCAGCGTGTGCGCCATCCCCAGTTCGGCGAAGGGGTGGTGTTGAGGGTGAGCGGAGAGGGCGATGAGGCCGTCATCGAGATCGCGTTTCCCAACGTGGGGCCGCGGAAGCTGATGCTCTCCTACGTAAAGCTAGAGAGGGTGCATTGATGGTGGCCGGCAAGGAAAAGGTCGTTACGGCGCTACGGGCGGCCTGGCAACGCGAGATAGAGGCCGCGCGGCTCTATCGTCTGCTTGCAGAGCAACAGCAGGACGAGCGGCGCCGACAGCTGCTTATGCGCCTTGCCCATGCGGAAGAGGAGCACGCCCGGCGCTTTGCCGACCGCATTCTCGCCTTGGGCGGCGTTCCCCCTTCTGAGAGTTTGGAACCGACTTCGGCCCAGCGCTTTCTCGTACAGACTTTGGGGGTGGAGGCGATGCTGCGCCGCATTGAGGTGGAGGAGCAGCGCAACGCGCGACTCTTTGCGCACCATGCGCAAGCGCTGCAGGAAGATGCCGAATCGCACGCCCTTTTTCGCCAAATAGAGGATGAAGAGGAGCAGCATACCCAGCTTCTGCAACAGCTAAAAACCCGTGAAGAGCCACGCACCCGGCTCGAGGCCATTCTCAAGGGGGAGCGTTGGCATGCGACCACCGGCAGCTGGATAGGCGACGCTATCTACGGGTTAAACGACGGGCTAGGTGCCGTGTTCGGGGTGGTTAGCGGCATGGCCGGTGCGGCCGGGGGCGGGCGTGTGGTGTTGGTGGCCGGGCTTATTGCCATGCTGGCCTCCGCGCTTTCGATGGGGGCAAGCGCCTTTATGGCCGCCAAATCGGAGCGAGAGGTTTACCAGGCGGAGATAGGGCGGGAGAAGCAGGAGATAGAGCAGTCGCCGGAACATGAGAAAGAGGAGCTGGCGCTTATCTATCAACTGAAAGGCTTCTCCGAGCAGGAGGCCGTTGCCATGACCGAGCGGCTGGCTTCTCAGCCGGAGCAGTTTTTGAAGACGATGGCTCAGGAGGAGCTGGGTTTAAGCGAGGCGCGTTTTCCAAACCCCTTTGTTGCGGCTCTCACGGCCACCACCTCTACGGCCCTCGGGGGCTTTATTCCGGTTGTTCCTTTTCTGTTCACGCATGGCAATGCGGCGGTGCTTTGGGCTGCATTTATCGGCATGGCGGCCCACTTCGCCGTGGGGGCGGCCAAAAGCATGGTCACGGCGCGCTCGTGGTGGAAAAGCGGCCTAGAGATGACCTTCATCGCCGTTCTCTGCGGGGTGACCACCTATGCGCTCGGTCGCCTCTTTCATATTGGGTAGAGGGTTTTGTAACGGGCTCCTTGTTTGGAGTGGGACGCTTTCTCTAGCTGACGAAGGAGAACAAAATGTATTCTTTGCTTGTGGTAAAATCTATTCTCCTTGACTGTGTGGCTGTGAACAGGCTCTAGCAAGTGCGGGCTAGCTTGGGGTGGAAATACCTGAAATCTTTGCCCCATTTCTAGGATAGGTACAAGGCTAGCGCAGGCCTCGCGCCTACCCCTACGAATGGTTCATTGGCTTGTGGTTGCCGTCAGGATGGTTGTTCTGGGAGAGGAACCAATAGAGGAATGTGAAGCGCTCTACGGCGTGCCGGAAGTGGGGGGGAGGCGGAGCAGGTACTCGTTTGGACGGAGGTAGCCGAGTTCCCGCGCGGCGCGCTCGATGCCGGCCGGGGTCTGCAGCGCCTGCAGTTCCACCTCGCGTCGCTGGTTTTGGAGGCGAAGCGTTTGCAGCTGCCGGTACAGCCGCTCATTGGCCTCATGCCACTGTTTTGCGGAAGAGTAGGGAGCCGAGGCCACCAGACCAAGCCAAGTGCAGAGGGCGCAGAAAAGGAGAATCGCCAGAGCCGATAACAGCTTTCTGGCTCTCAACGGGGGCGCAACATTTTTTGCGGCCTGGTTTGACGACACACTCTCTCTCGTTGGCACGCTTAGGGGTGGTCTCCATCGCCGTTTTCTAAGAGAGGCGGGAAGCCTTCAAGGCTTCCCGATTCCTCTGCCATACCGATCAGAAGGGCGCGAATCATCGGGTCGGAGCGAACGCGCTGCTGCATCTGCGCACGCAGGTTCGGGTCTAGCGTGGCAAGCGCGTTGTTTGCCTCGGCCTCCTGCAGCCTTAAGGCGTGTTGCTGCATCTCTTGCCAATGCGCCTCGAACAGCTCGAAAGGCATCGGCTCGCGCCCCAGCCGTTCACAGCCAATGCAATACCACCGATACTCTTGGTCTAACATTTTCTTGCTCTTGGAAGGAGGAGGCGTATAGCGCCCTGCCCCTTCCGTCTTGTCGAGATTATTTCAGGTTATAGAAGGCGCTACGGCCCGGATAGATGGCCGCATCTTCGAGCATGCTTTCAATGCGAAGCAGTTGGTTATATTTCGCCACGCGGTCGGTGCGGTTGGGGGCGCCGGTTTTGATTTGACCGGTGTTGGCGGCCACGGCCACATCGGCGATGGTGGCATCCTCCGTTTCGCCGGAGCGGTGCGAGATGATGGCGGTATAGCCGGCGCGCTTGGCCACCTCAATGGCTTCCAGGGTTTCGGTGAGGGTGCCGATCTGGTTTAGCTTGATTAGAATGGAGTTGGCGCAGCCCTCTCCAATGCCGCGGCGCAGACGTGCCGTGTTGGTAACAAAAAGGTCGTCGCCCACCAACTGAACGTGGCCACCCAACCGCTCGGTAAGCAGTTTCCATCCCTCCCAGTCGTCCTCGGCCAGGCCGTCTTCGATGGAGATAATCGGGTAACGGTCTACCAAACGCGCGTAGTACTCTACCATTTCGGCGCTGGTAAGCGTTTTCCCTTCTCCTTTAAGCACATATTTACCATCATGATAGAATTCGGAGGAGGCAGGGTCGAGGGCGATGTAAAAGTCGCCTCCGGGTTCATAGCCGGCTTTGGTGATGGCCTGCACGATGATCTCGATGGCTTGCTCGTTGCTTTTGAGGTTGGGAGCGAAGCCTCCTTCATCGCCATAGCCGGCGGAGATGCCCTCCTTTTTCAGCACGTCGCGCAGCGCATGAAACACCTCACTGCCCATGCGCAGGGCCTCCGAGAAGGTCTCGGCGCCTACGGGCATCACCATAAACTCTTGAAGGTCTACATTGCTATCGGCGTGCTTGCCGCCGTTCAAAATGTTCATCATAGGAACGGGAAGCGTGCAAGCGCCCACGCCGCCAATGTACTGGTAAAGCGGAATGTCGAGGCTGTTGGCCACCGCTTTGGCCACCGCCAAAGAGACGCCGAGAATGGCGTTGGCGCCTAAATTCGCCTTATTGGGGCTACCGTCCAACTCGATAAGGCGCATGTCTATGGCGCGTTGGTTCGTCGCGTCCATATCTACAAGTTCGGGGCAGATACGCTCGTTTACGTTCTCTACGGCCGTAAGCACCCCTTTGCCGCCGTAGCGGGTTTTGTCTCCATCGCGCAGCTCCACGGCCTCATAGGTTCCGGTGGAGGCGCCGGAGGGCACCGCCGCTCGGCCCATCGAGCCATCTTCAAGATAGACATCCACTTCAACGGTGGGGTTGCCACGGGAATCGAGGATTTCGCGAGCGATGATGTCGTCAATAATCAAACCCATTCGTCTGTAAACTCCTTCTGGTGTTAACGCAAAAACGCCTTGTCTGTTGTCGAAGTGACGACCGGTATTTTGCATTATATCACATAGCGTTGTTGAGACTTAAGTTTTTTGTGTTCGGGCGCGGTTTTTCGCCGTGCTGCCGTTGTCTACATTCTAAAAACGCCGAAGCGTGTGGGGGGAATGGGGGCATAACGCGCTGCTGCCAGCCCTAGGCCTATGGCGACACGGGTTTGCAGCGGGTCGAGAATGCCATCGTCCCAAAGGCGGGCTGTGCTGTAGTAGGGATTTCCCTCCCGTTCATAGGATTCGAGGATGGGGCGTTGGAAGGCCTCGGCCTCTTCTTCGGTCATCGTTTGCCCACGTGCGGCCAGCTGGTCTTTTTTGATCTGAAGCAGCACGTCGGCCGCCTGTTGGCCGCCCATCACCGAGATACGGGCGTTTGGCCACATCCACAGCAGGCGAGGGCCGTAGGCGCGTCCACACATGCCGTAGTTGCCGGCCCCGAACGAGCCGCCGATGATGACGGTGAACATGGGCACCTGCGCACAGGCCACGGCCATCACCATTTTGGCACCGTGGCGGGCAATGCCCTCCTGTTCATAGCGTTTTCCCACCATAAACCCCGTGATGTTCTGAAGAAAGATAAGAGGGATGCGCCGTTGGCAGCAGAGTTCGATGAAGTGCGCGGCCTTCTGGGCGCTCTCGGAGAAGAGCACACCGTTGTTGGCAACGATCCCCACTAAGAACCCCATCCAGCGGGCGAAACCGCAGACAAGGGTAGGGCCAAAACGCGGTTTAAACTCGTGGAAACGGCTTCCATCCACCAGCCGCGCGATGACTTCTCGTACCTCGAAGGGCTGCCGAAGGTCTCTGGGCACAATGCCGTAAAGCTCTTCCGGGTCGTAGTAAGGCTCTTCGGGGGCAGTGTAGTCCAGCACAGAGGCTTGTGGGGTGGGCAGTCCCTCCACAATCTCTCTTACAAGGCGGAGGGCATCGGCATCGTTTTCGGCAAGATAGTCGGCCACACCGCTCAGGCGCGTGTGCACATCGGCGCCGCCAAGCTCTTCGGCATCTACCACCTCGCCGGTGGCCGCACGTACCAAGGGGGGGCCGCCGAGAAAGATGGTTCCTGTGCCGCGCACGATCACGGCTTGGTCGGACATGGCGGGCACGTAGGCCCCACCCGCCGTGCAACTTCCCATGACGGCGGCGATCTGGGGAATGCCCATGGCCGACATCTGCGCCTGATTGTAGAAGATGCGTCCGAAATGGTCACGGTCGGGAAACACTTCGGCCTGAAGCGGAAGGAAGGCTCCGCCGGAGTCGACGAGGTAGATGCACGGCAGGTAGTTTTCGCGAGCGATCTCTTGGGCGCGGAGGTGCTTCTTTACGGTGATGGGGAAGTAGGTACCTCCTTTCACGGTGGCGTCGTTGGCCACGATCACGCATTCCCGCCCGCTTACCAGGCCGATTCCCGTTACGATCCCCGCGGAGGGCGCCTCTCCGCCGTACATCTCCCAAGCGGCCAACGGGCTGAGTTCGAGAAAAGGCGTATTCGGGTCGAGCAGCGCTTCAATGCGCTCGCGTGCCGTCATTTTGCCTCGTGCGCGATGTTTGGCCACCGCCTCCGCTCCACCCCCCTGTTTGACCCGCTCCAGCGCCTCCCTCAGTTGAGCCACCAGGGCCTGGTTATGGGCGCGATTTGCCTGAAACTCGGCGCTTTGTGTCTGAATCTGCGTTAACAACCGTTGCACCGATAGACCCTCCTTACCTCTCTCATTTCGCCGCGGGCCTCGCTCCCTCCTGCTTCTTGGGTAGATCGGCAGACGCCAACATGCGAGGGCTTTGCTTTGGCACTTCTACGGTGGCCGTGTCGCCGGTGAGGAAAAGCCTTCGTTTGTTTGAAGTTGTTTTAAGCCTACTCTATGTCACACGAACAGGAGGAAAGCAGGAAAACACTATCGAATCGCATGTTGAGGTATTGTGGGTAATTTTCGGCGATGGCTGAGGAGAAGGACGGTGGAAGCGATAACCCGGCGGCAATGGATAGGGATGGGGCTTTTGTTAGCGATGTTGGCTTTGGGCGTAGCGTGGTTCGCCTTGCGCGAGATTCGCCCTCCGGCAAACCGTTTGTCTTTGCGTGGTATGCCGAACCAGGTCGGCTCTGCACCTGTAACGGCTAACGCAAACCCATTTGGGCCGACGGGTTCCTCCGGTCGCATTGCGGTGCATGTGGCCGGGGCGGTGAAGCATCCGGGGGTCTACTATCTGCCGATGGGCGCCCGCAATATAGATGCCCTGAAGGCCGCCGGAGGGCCCACGGCGCAAGCGAACACAGATGCCGTGAACTTGGCGGCCTACGTCCAGGACGCCTCTCAGCTCATCATTCCCACGAAGGGAGAGCCAAGCCCGCCCGCTGATGTGAACGCGCAAGGGGCTACGGAGGCGAGATCGAACCTAAGCGGAGGGCCTTCTCATGGCCATCGCGGAAGCAGGGGGAATAAACTGAGGTCGCCTTTGGAGGGGCAAGTTGTCCTCAACACGGCCGATGCCCAGGAGTTGGAGCGCGTGCCGGGCATCGGCCCCTCGCTTGCAGCCCGCATTCTCGCCTTTCGGCAACAAAACGGCCCCTTTCAACGACTAGAAGACCTCATGCAGGTTTCGGGCATCGGCCCCAAAAAGTTCGCCAAAATGCGCCCGTTCCTACGCCTGCATTGAGGGCATCGTCTCAGCCTGGTAGATGGAGCGCACGTCCACGACGCTTCCTGTATCGGCGGCCTGCATGGCGGCGAAGGTAAGGGCGAGGGTGTTGAGGTTGTCGCGGCCGCTGGTCTCGGGTTCCACGCCTGCCTCGATGCAAGCACGCCAATGATAGAGGTCGTAATGGTGCCCGGCAGCCCCAATCGGTGGCGCCCAAATCGGCTCTCCCCACAGCTCCGGCAGGGGGGTGAAGAAGTGTTGTTCAGTGTATTGCGAGAGGTCGGCGTTTTGGCGGAAGAGCCGAATCGGGCCCCAGTCGTCTCTTGGGTTCCAAACGATGGAGCCGCGCGAGCCGGTGAAAGTCCAGCGTCCGTTCCAGCCGGTATCGCATCCTGGAGAGGCAAACGAGCCGGAGTAGTTCACGCGCACCCCGTTCTCGAACTCGATCCACACGAAGGCGCACATATCTCCTTTGGTGTTGCTCACGGGCGGGTTCCAGGTCATTGCCTGCACGCGCACGGCGTTGCAGCCTAGGAAGTAGCGCATGAGGTCGAAATGGTGAATGGCCATGTCGAGCAGGAAAGGATGGCGCATGGTTTGGCGCCAGCCGAAGAGCAGCCCCTGAATCTGGAACTCCACCACAAGATGGTCGAGTTGCCCTATCTGCCCCTCCACGAGGAGATTGCGGATGCAGCGCGGCTGATCGTAGTAGCGATACTGCTGGGTCACCATCAGCACGCGATGGCACTCTTCGGCAACGCGCACCATATCCTTTGCGGCGGGCATCGAATCGGCCAAGGGCTTTTCGCAGAGCACATGCAGCCCGGCGCGGAGGGCCGTTGTGGTGGTTGCGTGGTGGCAGGGGGCCGGGGTACAGTCAATAAAGCCGTCGGCCTCCACTTTTGAGAGAGCCTCCTCCAGTGTGGTGAACTGCCTCTCAGGCGGCACACCGGCTATCTCCCCGGCGGCGCGAAGGGCAGCAAGGTTGGTATCTACCAGGGCCACATGTTGGAAGCCCTCGCACTCTCGTGCCGTATATATCCATGAACTGCCGAAGCCACCCACTCCGGCTTGTATCAATCGCATATTTGGTTCCTTTCTACATCCTAAGAACGATAGAAAGAGAGAAGCGTGAGGCCTATTATTTCGCCCGCTTCTCTCGATAGCTTACTTAATAATACGTATTCAGCGCGAAGGAGATAAGCATTGCACATAAAGTTTACACTATCTCTTCGATAGGCTTCGACGGGATTCCTGCTTCTCATGCAAAAACCCGTACTTTTAGCGGATTGAAAAAATTTCAGGGCATGCGCTGCAGGCGGATGTTGCGATAGAGCACCAGGCCCGTATTCCCTTTGCTGACCAGGTTCACCCTTAGGAAGTCGGCCTCTTTAGGCACGATGCCTTCCACGGTGAAGGTGCGCCAACCGTTCGTGTTGCCGGTAACGCTTTCTGTGCTAGGCCCGCCGAGCCAGCTCCAGCCGGGCCCTCCGAGAAAGAGTATCTGCGCATCGTTCTCACCGGTGGCCTCCTTGGTAAGCATCTCCACGGTGAGCCGGTAGCGCTCTCCGGGCATTACGGGCACCGGCCACGACTGCCAGAGGGCATCGGTGGTGTTTGTAAGCGCCAAGGCGTGCTCTTCGGGGAACGTGGCAAAAGTGCCCTTGTCGGCTCCGCCATAGAACACCCCTTTGTGCCAGCCGTAAGCGCCTTTGGCATCTATCTGCTGTAGGTCGCCGTTGACAACCCATTGGGATGGGGTGGGCGGGGGTTGCGTGATGGTCAACGGCTCTAGGAAGGTGTGGGCGACATCGGCGACGAAGACGGGAGTTTCACTAAGGAAACGGGGGTTCTGCTCCGGATCGGCCTTGAGGCTGCTTTCCCTTTGGGGATCGGAACTTGTGGAGAAGAGAGGGATGGGTTGCGCATGGGGGCGTAGCGGGGGCAGCAGGGCCGTTTGCCCACGATAAGCCCATGCGATGAGCCGCTCGGTGCGCCCTTTGCGAAAAAGATAGCCTATTCCGTTATCTAGAGGCACGTAGCCCACGAAGTGACAGCCGTCTAGAAACGAGGCGATCTGGCGATAGGCATCGAAGGTGAGTTTAGGATGCATCTCCGACGAGAGCAGGCCCCAGCCTTGCAGCTTCCCGCCTTCCATCCAGTCCTGTTCGTTGAACCAGAAGAGATGTTGAACGCCCTCCGCCGCCGCGATCGTGTAGGACTGAACCAGATAGATGGCTGCACGCTGCATGCTTTGCCGGTTCTCGATGGAGGATGTCCAGCCCATCTCGGTGATCCAGATGGGCAGATTGGGGCGGCCGTGCGCAGCTAAAAACTGGCGTACGTTCTGCAGCTGTTGAGCTAAGTACATCTGTTCGGGGCCGTCGGACATGGAGTAGGGATGGATGCTCACGGCATCCATGTAGGGAAGTCCTCCATGTTCGGCAATGGCTTCGAGCCAGTTAATGTCCGTTTCGTTTGCGGCGGCGCCGACGATGATGCAGTGGGGATCGGCCTTATGGGCGGCGAGATAGGCGGCTTTCAGCAGCTCGGTATAGGCGGCCGCGTCGGGGTGCGGTTTCCAAAAGGCGGGGATATTCGGTTCGTTCCAAATTTCCCAGCAGTGAATCTGTTTATGGTAGCGGGCGACAACGTGCGCCACAAAATCGGCAAACTGCGCGAAATCTTGGGGGGTATGGGGCGATTGATGCATCCAGGCCGCTTGGTAGCAGAGAATGGGCAGCATGTGGATGTGATGACGGGCGTAGAAGGAGACAAGCCAATCGGCTTGGCTCCAATTCCAGACGCCGGGCTGCGGCTCGATGGTGCCCCACCAGAAGTCAAAGCGATCCCACTTGGCGCCGGCCTGTTGCAGCCACTGCATCTTTTCCTGGGCGATTTGGTGGGCGTTAGGGGCGTTAAGGTAGTGGAAGTAGCCGATGCCGTTGAGGCCAAAAAGCGATTGGGAGGTGTCGGCACAAGCGTAAAGGGGGCTAAAACAGAAGCAGAGGAGGGCAACAAGCAGTGCTGCCCTCCTGTTCAGAAGGGAGATGGGAAGCCTACTCGTGCAGGAACCCGTTTTCAAGGCGTCCTTCCATAGCGATGGTTGGTTTGCCCTCTTGTTCGCGCCAAATGCCACAGGGGCCGCCTCCCTCGCTTACGCCCAGTGGAACCTCAGTGCCGTCCATGCGGAGAACGGGGTGGTAATATTGGGCCACCTTTTGGGCGTCGCCCACAATGTAGTGGCCGATAAGGGCGCGGCGGAAACGGTCTTTGGAGGTGTTGGGGAAGCTGCCGTGCACTACCGAGCCGTTGAAGAAGAGCACATCGCCGGCGTCCATAATCATGGGGCGTATCTCGCATCCTTCCGGCAAGGGCACGGTAACGTCGGTGAAGCTCACCGTGGTGTCGGCCTCAACTGGGCAGAGGATGGGCCAGAGATGGCTGCCGGGAACCACTTGCATGCACCCGTTCTCTTCATCGCAGGGGTCAAGGGCAAGCCATGCGGCCATGCAGGTGCCGGGCTGCACCCGCAGATAGAACTGATCCTGATGGAGCGCTTGGCCGCGTGCCCCGGCAGGCTTGAAATAGAGCATGGTTTGCACGGCGTAAGGCTCTTTACCCATAAGGGCGGTTAGCCAGAGGTTAAGGCGTGGATCAATAAGCCATTCCAGGCTCAACTTGTCCCAGCGATGCATGTGGATCATGCGGGGGTAGCGTTTCAGAGGATCGGAGCTATTGGGGTCTATGCCGGCAAAATCTCCCGGTTTCGCGCCCTCCTCTCTCAGACGCATGAAGTGCTCGCGATAGCGCGCCACTTCCTCTTGAGAAAACAGCCCACGCGCAATAACGTAGCCGTTGGCGGCATAAAACGCCTTAGCCTCTTCGATATCTTGGTGTCGCACCGATGTAGTCATAACGAGCTTATCCTCCAAAAGCCGGCTCTTTGAAGTTGAAGAGCACATCCTTCATTATATTATACGTCTTATATAGAGCCATTTCAACCTATCTTTTGTTCCGTTTAGGCGTAGAGGGGGCCCAGGTTGCTGCAGGCGCGGAAATCGGCATCGGTAGAGGTAAGGCCGCCGTGGCGTGCCCAATAGGTAGGGCGAAAGATGCGCTCGACGGGCACGTTATGCATGTCCACCGGAATACGGAGAAGGGCGGCAAGCGCGAGCAGGTCGCCTCCGATATGCCCGTAGCAGATGGCCCCGTGGTTGGCGCCCCAGTTGTTCATCACATCGTATACGCTGCGAAAAGCCCCCTCACCGGTTAAGTTCGGCACAAACCAGGTGGTTGGCCAGGAGGGGTTGGTGCGTTTGTCCAAAATGTCGTGCACCTGCGGGGGTAGGTCTACCGTGTAGCCCTCGGCGATCTGCAGCACCGGCCCCAATCCCTGTACCAGGTTGAGCCGACACATGGTTACCGGCATCTCCCCGCGCGTGAGAAAGTCGGTGGAGAACCCGCCGCCACGGAAATACTCCAAAATGGCGGGGCACCAGCGGGTGGCTTCCAAACAGCGTTGTGCCTCTTCCTCTGTAACCTCCCACCAGGGCTTTATGGCCGGTTTGCCTTCCAAGGTCTGTTCGCCGGTCCAGTCGAGCGCTGCGGGGCCGGAGTTAATGAGGTGGATGATGCCGTTCTCCGCACGCCCCTGCAGGGTATAGCCCGTTACCCTTTTCACTGCATCGGGGCTCCAGTAGGTGCGTACGTCTGCAAAAAGCTGTGCTGTGCCGGTAAGGAGATGCCCGAACAGCATGGAGACGCCGTTAAGGGCATCGTTTTCGGTGGCGATGATATAGGGTTGGCGAATGCCGCTCCAATCGAAGCTTGTGTTGAGAATAGCTTCGAGGAAGTCGCCGTTGGGGAAGTGGTCGGTCCATTGGCGTTGCCCCTGAAAGCCGCCTGCCAAGGCGTTGTGGCCTTCGGCCTCTTCGGGAAAGCCGCGTTCGGCGAGGCGTGGGTTGCCGTTCATAAGGTCGCGGGCAATAAGCGCCATTTTTACACAGGTTTCCCAGTCCCGATCAAGCTGCTGCCGGCCACGGCGTTTTTCCAGTGGGTTGTAGTCGGTGCCCTCGTGGCAGTGCTCTTTGACCCATTGGAGGGCCTGCTGATACTCCTGTTCATCGTAGATACCCTCCTCCATGCGCCGCACAAACTCGGTCATGTCCACCGTCTCGGTGCGCATGCCTAGGTAGCGCTGGAAGAAGTCGTGGTCTACAATTGAGCCGGCGATGCCCATTGAGACGCCGCCCATGGCAAGATAGGAGGCACCGCGCATGGTGGCCACAGCCAAACCGGCACGGGCAAAGGTGAGGAGTTTCTGCTGCACGTCGGGTGGTATGGTGGTATCTCCGGCATCCTGCACATCACGGCCGTAGATGCCGAAGGCGGGAAGCCCTTTTTGGTTATGTCCGGCCAACGTGGCAGCAAGATAGACGGCGCCCGGTCGCTCCGTTCCGTTAAACCCCCAAATGGCTTTAGGGATGAGGGGGTCCATGTCCATAGTTTCCGCACCGTAGCACCAGCAGGGGGTGACAGTGAGCGAGACTCCGACGCCTTCCCGAGCGAACTTTTCGGCGCATTTGGCGGCCTCCGAGACGCCGCCGATGCAGGTATCGGCGAGGACGCACTCCACGGGCAGACCGCTAGGGTGGCGAAGGTTCTCCTGAAGGAATCGGGCGGTGCTGCGCGCCAGCGCCATCACCTGCTCTTCAAGCGACTCGCGCACCCCGCCGTAGCGCCCGTCAATGGTGGGACGGATGCCGATTTTGGGCGGAGCGGAGCGTAGGCGATGTTTCGGTTGGTGTTTATGAAAAGCGGCCACAGCGTTCTGCTCTCCTTCCGAAGTATTTAGCACAACATAAAATTTCCTTTTGACCTTGCCCGATTCCTGCCTCCTGCAGGCTCATCCTGCTCTGTAAGGGGGGTGGGGCTTAAAGAGCCGGCGATACGCCTGTCATTTCGAACCGAAGACGAGATGAACAACTGTCATTTCGAGCCGATACCACACCTGTTATTTCGAGCCGAAGGCGAGAAATCTTAAGTTTCACTTCCCACCGGTTCTGAGGGAAAGGAATGGGGTTGCAGAATGCCGACGCCCAAGCCCCCCTCTCATCCCCCCGCACGCGGGGGGAAGCTAGTCCTCCCTCCCCCTGTAGGGGGAGGGGAAGGGCGTCGGCCTCGAGGGTTGGGGAGGGGCTGCAGAGACTGCCGGCTTCACGGTTCTAGAGGCAGTTCACCGAGCAAGCCGACTTTACTCGCCCCCTATCCCGGCCTTTCCCCCGATTCGGGAGAAAGGGGGCGGTTGTGGTTAGTTTTCAAGGGAAAGGTTGTCAGAGCATACTGAGAGTAACCTTACTAGTCTTCCCTCCCCCTGTAGGGGGAGGGGGTGGAGTTGCGAACACAGCAACGCAGCGGCCAGAGAGATAGGCGGTGAAGGAAGCGCCTCAGGCCGCAAAGGCGCCGTCCGTGAGGACGCTCACCGCGAGGTGCCCCCTACCCCTCGATAGGCAGAGCGGACGCAACGGCATGCACGCAGCGTGTACATAGCAGGGGATGGTCTGCGTGGGTTCCCACATCGGGCAGCACAAGCCAGCAGCGGGCACACTTTTTCCCAGGAGCCGGCTCTACCTCTACCTTTAATCTCGTGCTCTCCTCCCCATCCTCCATCGCCTCTAGCACCACTTGCGACACGATGAAGAGAGAGGCAAGCGAATCCCTTCTGGCCGCTAGGGTTGGATAGTAGGTTGCATCGGCGCGAAGTCTGACAAGAGACTCCAGAGGGTTGGTGATCTTGCCACTCTGCTTAGCAGCTTCTAATCCGGCCAAAACCGCCTCCCTTACCTCCAGAAGTTGGGCGTAGGTCTGCAAAAGCTCCTCATCTACGCAACCGGCTTGGGGGTAGTCGGCCAAGTGGATGCTTTCCGGCTTCGCCTCCATTTTAAGGTGATCCCACACCTCCTCCATGGTATGAGGAAGGATGGGGGCCAACACACGGGAAAGGGTTGAGGCGAGCTGGTGCAGGGCTGTTTGTGCGGAGCGACGTGCCGGCCAGGTTTTGCCGGAAGCGTAGAGCCTGTCTTTGAGGACATCCAGATAGAAGGCGGAAAGGTCTACCGTGCAAAAGTGGATGACCGTTTGATAAACCCGATGAAAGGCATACTGCTCGTAGGCGGTATGACAGGCTGTCACCACTTGCGCCAGGCGCGACAGCGCCCACCGATCTAGCTCTTCCATCTGTTCGAGGGGGACGGCGTCGGTGGTTGGGTCGAAGTCGTAGAGGTTGTTGAGGAGGAAGCGGAAAGTATTACGAACTCGCCGATACATCTCGCTGACCTGCGCCAGCAGGTGCTCACCGCAGCGGGTATCCTCCATAAAGTCTTGAGAAACCACCCACCAGCGCACCACGTCGGCCCCGTAGCGCTGCACGACCTCCATGGGGTCTACCACGTTCCCTTTGCTTTTGTGCATCGCCTCACCGTTCTCATCGAGGGTCCAACCGTTCGTTACGACGGCGCGGTAGGGCGCTTGGCCTTTTGTTGCCACGGCGATCATCAGGGAGGAGTTGAACCAGCCACGGTGCTGGTCTCCCCCTTCGAGGTAAAGGTCGGCGGGCCAATGCAGTTCCGGCCATTCGCCCGATTCCAAAACCGCCCGATGGGTGCAGCCCGAATCGAACCAGACGTCGAGCACATCGGTCTCTTTGCGTAGGCGCTCCACTCCGGCCCCACATTTGGGACAAACGAAGTTTGGAGGCAGTATTTCCGCCGGGGTACGCCGATACCAGGCGTCGGAGTTCTCTCGGCGCACGAGGTCGGCAACCGCGCCGATGCTCTCTTTGGTAAGGATGGTTTCGCCGCAAGCGTCGCAGTAGAAGGCGGGGATACCAACGCCCCAACTGCGTTGGCGCGAGAGGCACCAATCGGGACGATTGGCAACCATGCTGGTAATGCGATTGATGCTCTCTTTTGGATACCAAGTCACCTTTTGGATGGCTTCGAGAGCTTTTTGACGAAAGCCGTTATGGTCAATATTCATAAACCACTGCACGGTGGCGCGGAAGATGAGGGGGCTGTGGCATCGCCAGCAGTGCGGGTAGGAGTGTTCGTATTTACCGGCGCTCATGAGATGGCCGGCATGTCGCAGCGCCTCAATAACGGCGAGATTGGCGGGGGCATCTGCCTCGCCAGGCTCCGGCACCACGCGTAGGCCGGCAAAGGAACGACCGGCGTATCCTCCGGCCTCTTGGGTGTAGCGGCCGGACGGGTCTACGGGGTTGAGCACCTCTAAGCCATACTGTTTGCCTGTTTCAAAGTCCTCCTTTCCATGCCCGGGTGCGGTATGGACGATGCCTGTGCCGGTATCCATGGTCACGTAGTTGGCCAGTACCACGGGGGAGGGTCTATCGAAGAGAGGATGGGTTGCGATAAGCCCCACCAGTTCAGAGCCACGAAGCGTTTTAACGGGGGTGAACTCGGCTGCATGGAGAAGCCCCATGGTGGTTTCCAAGAGAGGTTGCGCGACGAGGTAAAAGGCGCGTTCCGCTCCGATCTCGGCGGAGACGACGACGTACTCGGCATCGGGGTGCACGGCGAGCGCGAGGTTGGCGGGGATGGTCCAGGGGGTTGTTGTCCATATCAGGATATAGGCCTGATGATCCTTTGGGGCAGGGAAAACGCCATTTGGGTCTTCACGAACGGGAAAGCGCACGTAGATGCTATGCGAGACGTGTGGCTCGTACTCCACCTCGGCGTCAGCGAGGGCGGTTTCGCAGACGGCGCACCACAGCACCGGCTTAAGCCCACGATAGATATACCCCTGTTCGACAAGCTCACCAAACACCTCAACCAGCTTGGCTTCGAATTTAGCCTCCATAGTGAGATAGGGATGCTCCCAATCTCCGCGGACCCCGAGGCGTTTGAACTGTTCTCGTTGGACTTCAATCCAGTGCTGGGCATATTCACGGCAGGCGCGTCGGAGGGCGAGCCGGTCGGTTTCGGGGCGTTCGCCGTCGGTGGTTTTGGCCTCTTCACGAAAGCGTCGGGCCACCGCGTTTTCGATGGGCATACCGTGGTTGTCCCAGCCGGGGACATAGGGCGCTCGGTAGCCATCCATCGTGCGGAAGCGTGTGGTGATGTCTTTGGCGATTTTGTTGAGCGCGTGGCCGAGATGGATATTTCCGTTGGAGTAGGGGGGGCCGTCGTGCAGCACGAACGTGCCTTTGGGAGCCGGTTTCTGCAGGCTTTTTGCGTAGATGCGCTGCTGGGCCCAGCGGCGCTGAAACTCCGGTTCTCGTGTGGGCAGGTTTCCCCGTTGCGGGAAAGCCCCGGGGTCTCGATCGCTAAGGGTTATATGAAGCGTTTTACGATAGTCGTACTGTTTTGAGTTATCGGAATGGGCGGACATCTTTCCTTTTCTCCGAGCGAATGGGTTTCAGGCCTCACCGATGCCGAAACGTCGGTGCCATGGCATAAAAAAGGCGCCGCCTTATTGCGAAGGGGCGCAACGAGGCGACGCCGGAGGAACGACAGGCTTTCAGGGCACCGGCGTCGCCTGTGTAATCTCGATAATGAGCGCATGCGAGACCGCTATCGGCTGCTCGCTGCCTACGAGAAAAGAGCGAATAAGAAAATGCATAGGATGGCACCTGGAACTTCGGAGCTAAACGGCTCCGAAGCGTCTCTTTATTATACCTTTACTACGCAGGGGATCGTTCACTTTGCGCCAGGAGGATCAAAGCGTTGTTCTCCATGGGATTGGCGTCGTTGGGACACTCCGCTTCTCGCAGGCAGCTGCGAGAAGCTGCCAGAGAGATAGGGGCTGTGGAGACTGCCAATCTTACGGTTCTAGAGGCCGTTTGTAGAGCAGGTCGGCTTCGTTCGCCCCCTATCCCGGCCTTTCCCCCGATTCGGGAGAAAGGGGGCGGTCGTGGTTAGTTACCGAAGGGAAGGTTATCATAAGAGATTGCCAATAAGCTTACTGGTCTCCCCTCTCCCAAATTGGGGGAGGGGAGTGGGGGTGGGGGCTGGAGAATGGCGACGCCAAAGCCCCCCTCTCATCCCCCCGCACGCGGGGGGAAGCTAACCCTCCCTCCCCCTACAGGGGGAGGGTTGGGGTGGGGGCTTGAAGAGCTGGCGATACGCCTGTCCTTTCGTGCCAAAGGCGATATGAACGACTGTCATTTCGAGCCGAAGGCGAGAAATCTTGAGTTTCCATTCCTACCCGTTCTGAGCGGAAAGGGCAAGGCTGCAGAAACCGCTAATTGCTTCGGTTCTAGAGGCAGTTAGCAAACTGAGCTTATCTCGTTCGCCCCCTATCCCATCCTTTCCCCCGATTCGGGAGGTGCTAGCGCACGGCGATGCAGCGGCCAGAGAGATAGACAATGAAGAAGACGACACAGGCCGCTGAGGCGTCTACATTGTTTTGAATGGAGAAAGGAGGCGGTCATGGTTGGTTTCCGAAGGAAAGGTTATCAAAGGAAACCGCCAGTAAACTTGCTGGTCTCCCTTCTGCCAAATTGGGGGAGGGAGCCGGCTTTGGCGAGAAAGATGCAACCGGTTTTTGGAAGTCGGCGACAGGCGCCTTGTCTCAAGTTTTACGGGTGGAACGGTTACTCAAGAGGGGAGAATCGTGCTATACTTAGCCATATCGCAAGGGAGTATAGGCCGATGTCCTCTTCAACAACCGAAACAACCTCACCGCACGGTTTTTCCTTAGAGGGGGAAGCCTACGTAGAGGCCATCATCGAGCGTTATCGGCAGTACGTCAATCCGGGTTTGGCCCGACTCATGCAGTTTGGCGGCTTTGGGGACGTGGAGGTCTCTGCCGGAGGGTGTGTGCTCACCACGGCCACGGGGGCTAAGTATTTGGACTTTCTCGGCGGTTATGGGGTGTTTTCTGTGGGGCATCGCCACCCTAAGGTCGTGGAGGCCGTTCATCGTCAGCTGGATCGGCTCCCTCTTTCGGCCCGCACCTTTTTCTGTGAGGCGCAGGCGTTACTTGCCGAGCAGCTTGCCCGGCTAACTCCAGGCTCGCTGCAGTTCACCTTTTTCTCCAACAGTGGCACCGAGGCGGTGGAGGCTGCGTTGAAGATGGCGCGGGTGGCCACAGGCCGCACGCAGTTTGTGAGCGCGGAAGGCTCTTATCACGGCAAGAGCATGGGCAGCCTTTCGGTAACCGGCAGGGAGAAGTATCGCAAGCCTTTCGAGCCTCTCGTTCCCGGAGTGAGCTTTGTGCCCTACAACGACGTAGAGGCCCTCGCCGCTGCCGTCACTTCGGAGACGGCGGCGGTGATTCTCGAAACGATTCAGGGTGAAGGGGGCATTATTCCCGCCAAACCGGGCTATTTAGCGGCGGCTCGCGAGATTTGCGACCGGCAAGGCGCGCTGCTGATCGTGGACGAGGTACAGACCGGCTTGGGGAGGACGGGCGCCCTTTTTGGAGTCGATCATGAGGGGGTGTGCCCGGACATTATGACGCTGGCCAAAGCCCTCGGCGGTGGGGTGATGCCCATCGGGGCTACCATCGCGACTCCGCCGATTTGGGAGCGGATTTTCGGTGAGAATCCTCTGCTGCATACCTCCACGTTCGGTGGCAACCCCCTTGCGTGCGCAGCGGGGCTGGCCGCTCTAGAGGTGATTCAGGAGGAAAACTTGGTGCAGCGGGCTGCTGAGCGTGGGGAGCAGTTGCTTGCCGGCCTACGTGCCGTTCAAAAGGAGGCCGGTGGGGCTATTACGGAGGTGCGCGGCCGTGGGCTGATGATAGGGGTGGAGTTCGCTGTGAAGGACGTCGCGGAGCTAACCATTAACGGTATGGCGAGGCGCGGGGTGATCGCAGCCTATACGCTGAACAACCCGAAAGTGATTCGGCTAGAGCCTCCGCTGATCGTAACGGCCGAACAGGTAGATACCGCCCTGAGCGCGTTTCGTGAGGCCGCCTTGGAGGCGATTTCACTGCTAGAAGGATTGGAGGAGACCGTTGAATAGAGGGAGGGTGCAGGCCGCAGGGCGCTACGCGCTGGGTCTGCTCGTTCTTGGCCTATCGCTGGCCGGCTGTTCCAAAGAGACCCCATCGAGCGGCGGGAGTTCTTCGGTAGCTCAAGGGGGGAAGCCCAAGATCGTTTTTGTGTTTAAGGTAGGAGGAATCTCCTATAGCGACGCCTGTAAGGCGGGGGCCGAGCAGGCCAACAACGACCCGAAGATAGATGCCACGGTAGAGTATGAGGCGCCCGACCAGGCCTCGGCGGGCAAGCAGGCCGAAATTATTGACCAGGCGCGGGTTGGGGGCGCCAATGCAATTGTGGTGTCGCCGGACGATGCCCAGGCCGTTGTGCCTGCTTTGGATAAGGCGGCGGATGCCGGCATTCAGACGTTCACTTGGGATTCGGATGCTCCCACCAGCAAACGCAAGTTCTATGTGGCCGCGGTAGACGACGTGCAGATCGGCGTTGACATTGCGGACGCGCTGGCCAAGGCGATAGGAGGGAAGGGCAAAGTGCTGATCTTTAGCGGCCAGCGCACGGCGCAGAACTTGAACAAGCATGTGGAGGGGATGCTGGAGGGGTTTAAGAAATATCCCGGCATTACGGTGGCCCAGCCGATCTACTATAACGATGATGACAAGACCAAAGCGGTCGCCTTGGCGGTGCAGGCGTTGCAGGCGAACCCGGATGCGGTAGGAATCGCCTGTGCGAATTCGGTAAGCCCTCCCGCGGCCGGCGAGGCCTTGAGGAAGCTGGGGCGAGTGGGCAAAGTGAAGGTGTGGGGGCTGGCGTTGCCCAGCGAAACACGCACCTATTTGAAAGACGGCTCGGTAACCGGGCTTTACTTATGGGACCCAACCAAGCTTACCTACTATACGGCCTACCTCGTCCGTCAGGCCTTACGGGGGGAGATGCCGAAAGACGGTGAGAGGCTGCCCGGCCTTGCGCAGCCGATCCAGGTCAACGGACCTATTGTCACCTTGCCGTTGCGCATCACCATTACAAAAGACAATGTGGATCAGTTCCACTTTTAGAAAAGCGTTGGTAAGGAGTAAGCGACTATGGAGATGGGAATCGTTGGTTTAGGGAAGATGGGCGGCAATATGGCCGAGAGGCTTATTCGCCGGGGACATCGCATTGTAGGCAGTGACCCCAATGAGGCCGCCCGCCAGCGTTTGAGCGCCTTACAGGGCGTGGCCGTCAGTAGCGTGAAAGACCTGATTGACCGCCTAGAGCAGACGCCAAAAGTCGTCTGGAGCATGGTGCCTGCGGGGGAGATAACCGACAACGTCATTGCGGAGGCGGTACAACACCTGCGCCCCGGCGACATTGTGATAGACGGCGGCAACTCGCGCTATACCGACTCGCAGCGCCATTATGAGTTCCTCAAGGAGAAGGGCATTCGCTTTCTCGATGCCGGCACGTCCGGCGGCATTTGGGGGCTAGAGGAGGGTTACTGTCTGATGGTTGGAGGCGACGCCGACACCTTTCAGGCCGTTGAACCTCTTTTGCGCGACCTCGCCCCGGAGGGTGGACTGTTACACACGGGGCCTGCCGGTTCCGGTCACTATGTAAAGATGGTGCACAACGGCATTGAGTATGCCCTGATGCAGTCGTACGCGGAGGGGTTCGAGATACTGAAAGCCTCTCCCTACCCCAGCCTCGACCTAGAGGCCATTTGCAATCTGTGGCAGCACGGCAGTGTGGTGCGATCGTGGCTTTTAGAGCTGGCTGCGCGGGCCTTTCATCAAGACCCCAATTTAGAGAAGATCGAGGGCTATGTGGAGGATTCGGGTGAGGGGCGCTGGACGGTGATGGAGTCGATAGAGCATGCAGTGCCCGCACCGGTTATCGCGATTTCGCTCTATCTACGGTTTCGCTCGCGCCAGCCCGACAGCTTTAGCGCCAAGGTGCTGGCGGCCTTGCGGAACCAGTTTGGGGGGCACCCGGTGCACCCAGCAGAAAAGCACGATTAGGAGGCTTACCCATGGCACGGATCGCGCATTTAGGATGGGCTTGTGGTGGGGCCTTGCTGACTCTTGCCGCCTTGCACGGACATAGCGCCCCGCCGGAGCCAAAGACGTTAGTGGCCGAGCAGTTTCGTTTAGTGGATGCACGGGGCAACACGCGCGCCGTGTTGAGCTGCGCTCCAGACGGCAGTCCAAACCTTCTCTTTGAGGACGCTCAGGGCCATGCAAGGGCCCAGGTGGGCATGAAGGGAAGTCGCTCCATCGTCAATCTTGACGATGGGGATGGGAAGGCGCGTGTGCAGCTGCTTGTGGAGGAGGACGGTTCGGTAGGCCTTGCCCTGCACGATGCTCAGGGGCATGCCCGCGTAACGCTTAGTTTGGCGCCGGACGGCAGTCCCACGCTGGCCTTGAGGGATAAAACCGGCGTGCCGCGGGCCTCTTTGGAGATATTCAAGGGCAAGCCTTACTTCAACCTCTCCGACGATCAGTCGCAGGCGGCTGCGGCCATGCTCATCGGGGTGACGAATGAGCCGACCATTCTGCTTCGAGACAAGGATGGCAAGCCGCTTTGGGGGGCGCCCTAACGCGGCTAGGTAGGAAAGAACCTTATCTTATTAGGCTAGAAAGTAGGACGATGTCATCTGACGTAACGAACCCCTGTGCTCTCGTGCTTTTCGGATCGACCGGCGACCTAACGCGGCGGAAGATTATGCCGGCGCTTTACAGCCTCGCCAAGCAGAAACTGCTGCCCCCAACCTTCGCTATTGTCGCCTTCGCCCGGCGAGATAAGGACGATGCGACCTATCGGGAGGATGTACGCGCCGCCATACGTGAGTTCGCTCCGGCCCTACAGCCGGAAGGGCCGGAATGGGATGCCTTTGCGCAGAATATCTTCTATCTGCGCTCCACACTCGACGACAGCGAGGGCTACCACCGATTGGCAAACCTGCTCGATACTTTAGACGAGGAGCGCCACCTTGGCGGCAACCGGCTTTTCTATTTGGCCACACCTCCTGAAAACTTTTTGGAGATCATTGACCATCTTGGGCGGGCCGGTTTAAACCGTCAAAAGACGCCTCAATCGTGGACGCGAATCGTTGTTGAAAAGCCTTTCGGCTATGACCTGGCCTCGGCACGACAGCTGAACGCGGAGTTGCGAGCGCGTTTTCGCGAGGATCAGATCTTTCGAATTGACCACTATTTGGGCAAAGAGGCGGTTCAGAACATTTTGGTATTGCGTTTTGCCAACCACATTTTCGAGCCGCTCTTCAACAAGAACTACATTGACCATGTGCAGATCATCGTGGCCGAGACGATAGGGGTTGAGGGGCGTGGGAACTACTTCGATAAATCGGGCATTACGCGCGACATGATTCAGAACCATGCGCTGCAGGTGTTGACGTTGGTGGCGATGGAGCCGCCCATCTCTTTGCATGCCGACGCCGTTCGCGATGAGAAGGTAAAGACGCTGCGATCGTTGCGGCCGTTTTCGCGAGAGGATGTGGCTCAGAGAACGGTACGAGGTCAGTATGGGCCGGGCAAGATCGTGATTGATGGCAAGGAGATGGAGGTACCGGGCTATCGTGAGGAGGAGGGGGTTGACCCCAAATCCACCACAGAGACGTTTGCGGCCATTCACTTTGCTTTAGAGAACTGGCGTTGGGCCGGGGTTCCTTTTTATGTTTTGGCCGGCAAGCGGTTGCCCAAGCGCGTTACCGAGGTTCAAATACAGTTTAAAGCGGTGCCGGATGTGCTTTTTGCCCGCACGGCTGCGGAGGGACTGCGCCCCAATCGGCTGGTCATCCGCATTCAGCCGGACGAGGGGGCGTTCTTTGAGGTATGCAGCAAGGTGCCCGGCCCCGGTTTAAAGATTCAGACGGTACAGATGGATTTCAAATACGGCTCGGCTTTCAGCGTGCCGGTGCACGACGCCTACGAGCGGCTGCTGCTCGACGCCATTCGCGGCGATGCCAGCCTTTTCGCCCGTGGCGACGAGGTGGAGGCGGCTTGGGAGGTGGTGACGCCCATTTTAGAGGCGTGGGAACACCTTACGTGCCCTGTGTTCCCCAACTATCCGGCAGGCACTTGGGGGCCGAAGGCCGCCGCCGATCTGCTTCGCGAAGGGCAGGTGTGGCGCATTCCGCAATGACGCAGTCGGCGGCCTTGAGGGAAATGTGCAGTGCGCAGTACCATCGGCCTTAAGTAATGAGGGAGAGATATGGCAGAAGAGAGCGATAGCACGTTCACCGAGACGAGTTCGGACGGCGGTACCGGAACGAAGGCAGAGCGCTTGCAGCATGTTGCCGCCCGCGCAGCCACCTGCATGGCGTGCGATTTGGCGGCCACACGAACTCAGGTGGTGTTTGGTGATGGAAACCCGGAAGCGCCGTTGATGTTGGTGGGTGAGGCGCCCGGCATGCACGAAGATGCCACGGGCAAGCCGTTTGTTGGGCGTGCCGGGGTGCTGTTGGACGCCTGTTTGCGCGAAAACGGCATCTCGCGAAAACACATCTATATTACCAATTTGGTGCGCTGCCGTCCCTTTACCACGGAGAGCGGAGCGGCACGAAATCGCCCACCGACGCAAGAGGAGATCAATGCGTGCCGACCCTGGTTAGAACAGACCATTGACATCATCCAACCGTTGGTCATCCTGTGTTTAGGGGCCCCTGCGGCCAACGTCTTGATCCACAAAGGCTTCAAAATGAGCCAGGAGCGTGGCCAGTGGTTCGAGGGGCGTTACGCGCGCTATGTGGCCGCCACATGGCATCCGGCCTATATTTTGCGTCTTCAGGGAGATGCCTATGAGGCCGCCCGGCGGGAGTTGGTGGCCGACATCGCCGCGGCGCGGCAAAAAGTGATCGAGGCCAAGCGCGAACCTAAGCTGACCCTGTTTTAAGGTGTCGGCCGTTAGAAGAGATCCAGCTCACCTTGTAGTGGCCGATGGATGCCGGTGGCCGTGGGGCGTGGAATACAGGAATCGAAATCTTGCGGGGATGGGAAGGCCTCTTCGAGGCGGCGGGCAAACTTGTAGAGCTTGTCAATATAGTAGGCGATGTTCTCATCGTTTTGGTACTCTTCTAGGCGCCCAAGCCGGCCATCTTTGCGCTCATAGACCCACACATAGTCTCCGATGGGCACTCCCTTTGCGACCTCCGCCGAGCGGCTCTTGAGTTCGCTTTGGAACGTTTTGGGGGTCACCCGCTCGCGCCTTGCCAAGTCTCGAATGGGAATTTCTCGGTTCAGCAGGCGTTGGATGGTCTGTTCATAGAGCTTGCAGAGGCTTTGGATATCGCCGTCGAGCAGATAGGCAATGGCTTTTTCGAGGAACTGCCGGCCGTAGTGTTCATCGGCGCGGGAGCGGAGGGAGGCGCCTTTAAGAATGCGGGTGCCATCGTAGCAGGCAAGCGCGTAGTTTTTGGTTTTTAAGGAGAGCATAGCTGCATAGCGCCCGTCGAAGGCCAGCCGAATGCCGGGTGGGAGCATGGCACCGATTTGGGCCACGTAGGCGCGTTCAGCCTCTTCCCCTTCGACGCCTTCGGGAGGCACGAAGTAGACGCCATCGGTGTCCACTTCGATCACACGGCTGCCCGTCTTCTCGAGGTGCTGTACAAGCGATTGAACGAGCTTGCGTCCCTCTTCCGTTACGCGACGTGCTGCGTCGTAATCGTTGAAGTTAAAGGGGCCACCGAGGTAGCCGTAGAAGGAGTTGATCAGCACCTTAAGCGAGGCCTGCAGGCCGTCCCAATAGGCGAACTCGGTGGAGGCCTTTTGCGTTTCGGCGGCCTTTCGCTTGGCCTCAAGGCGCCGTTCGGTTAGAAACCGCAGGGCAGGGAGAAAGATGCCCAACGTATCGGAAGCCGGTGCAATGGAGTAGGCCAACATAAGGCTGGGGTAGAGGCTTTCCACATCGGCCTTTACCACTCGGCGCAGCACCCCGCGCTCGCGAACCTCCACATAGCCGCCCTCATAGGGTTTGGAAGGCTGTGGGAAAGGAATGGCTTTTCCTTCATGGAGGTAGGCACGTAGGAAGATGGTGTTGATCTTTTCGCCGTTACCCGATGCCACAACCTGCCCATAGTTGTCGGGAACCATTTGGGTTTGGTAGAACTCGACGGGGGTGATGATGGCCGCCAGGCGCTCCACCTCTTCCACATCTTGGAGGGCATAGCGCAGCACCATGTCGGGCTGTTGTGCGTAGAGCTTCAGCATATCCTGGCGAGGAAGCTCGACACGGTCTTCTGAGGCGATGCCGAAATGGCGAGCGCACTCTTTTAAGCCGTAGCTCACGAGAGATTGGCGTCCCCAGTCGAAACGTTGCACAACAAGGTAGGTATCCACCACATGTCGGCCGAAGATATAGACCGGGCGGAAGGGGCGCGTGGCGCCACCGATGGCGTAGTTGCGTTCGTTTGCGCGCCAAGGCTCGGACCCATCGCGTCCTAGGGCCAATTTCACCCCAAGAACCTTTGCCCTTTCCATTAGATAGGGAAAGTCGAAGCCGAGAATGTTATGGCCTTCGAGCACATCGGGGTCGCGTTCGGCGACGAGCGTTACGAACTGCTCCAAAATGGCTATCTCGTCGCCCTCCAGCACCGTTTTGAAGCCGGTGTTGTCGGAGATGGCGATCAAGAGAATCCGGCTATCGGGAGCCGTGGGGCTAAGCCCGGTGGTCTCCAGATCGAACTGCATTCGGCGGATGTCTTCAAACCCCATCCCTTTGAAGAGGGTTTTCCCGAGGCGGGTGAGCGCCATACGGGCGTCGCTGTTGCAGGCCAAGTGCTCGATATGGTGCTCGCGCAGCCACAGGCGTGCATCACGATAACTCGCGAGGTCATCGAAGAGGGCCAGTATGCGATATCCTTTGCTAAAGGTCTCATCCGCATCGAGGGCGATGCATTCGGCGATGGGAATTTGGGGTGGCGGCTCTTCTTCAAGCAGAAGCCAGGGGCGGAACGGAATGGTGCGACAGACCACCTCGTCTGTTTCGGTGCGGCGATAGACGGCGAGGGTGGTATCTTTTGCAACGGTCTCCACGGCCACAATGCGGGGTTCGGGGTCCCACCCGTAGAGTATCTCTTCGGCCTGCATGACGGTATTTTCTTCTT
>Ga0209061_1001351_pt1 | contig 41749 bp, 36 predicted proteins | sample Coa_R1_10_FD_187157 | JGI IMG/M metagenome (GOLD analysis project Ga0209061, IMG submission 187157) | Surface soil microbial communities from Centralia Pennsylvania, which are recovering from an underground coalmine fire - Coalmine... | ecosystem: Environmental > Terrestrial > Soil >... | reverse complement strand
TCAGCTCGAGCAGCTCGGGGTAGATCGCCGGCCAGATCGAGCGGCGGGTGGCCTCCGAGCCGCCGGGCAGCGGGTCGAGCGTGCTCAGCGGGTCAAGCGTGCCAGGCGGGTCAAGCGTGCTGGGCGGCTCGAGGACCGACGCCCGGTCCGCGCGACCGGCCGGACCGGCATCCGGCTCGACCATCGACTCGACCGGGACGTGGATCCTCAGGTCAAGCGGCTTGCGCACGCCGGTGTCGATGGTCCGGCAGCGCCGGTGCGGGCCGACCAGGAAGCGGCCGAGCTCCTCCAGCGGCCGCTGGGTGGCCGACAGACCGATCCGCTGCGGCTCGCCGCCCGAGGCCTCCACCAGCCGCTCGAGCGTCAGCGCGAGGTGGGCGCCGCGCTTGGTGGCGGCCACCGCATGGATCTCATCGACGATGCACCAGCGGGCGCCGGCGAACAGGCGGCTGGCGCGCGAGGTGAGCATCAGATACAGCGACTCGGGGGTGGTGATGAGGATGTCCGGCGGATCCCTGAGCATCGCCTGACGCTCCCGCTGGGGCGTGTCGCCGGTGCGCACCGCGACCTGCAGCCGCGCGCCGATGCCGCGCAGCGGCACGCGCAGGTTGCGGTCGATGTCATAGGAGAGCGCCTTCAGGGGCGAGACGTAGACGAGCCCGATCCGCCGCTCCTCGGGCGCCGGCTCGGCCGCCAGCCGGTCGATCGCCCACAGGAACGCGGCCAGCGTTTTGCCCGAGCCGGTGGGCGCCGACAGCAGGACGTGCTCGCCGGAGGCGATCGCCGGCCACGCCTGCTCCTGGGCGGCCGTCGGCCGCGCGAACGCGCTCTCAAACCAGCGGCGGGTGCGAGGGGTGAAGTGCTCGAGTGCCACCTGGGGGCGAGCGTAGCGGCGGGGTTCTCGGCAGGACGCTGCGCGATGGCCGAGGACGCCGGCCGCCGGTCTCAGACCACGCGGCCCTCGCGCCGGGCCTCCCAGTCGAGCTCAAACCAGACGCGGAAGCGCCGACCGGCATCGGTCTGCACGCGCTCCGAGCCCCAGCGGGTGGCAAACCGATCGACGAGGAACAGCCCGCGCCCGCGCTCGCCCTCGGGCAGATCGACAGCCACGTGGTCAAAGCCCTCGCCGGCATCCTCGACCTCGACCCGCACCCCGTCCGGATAGGTGATGATGCGCAGGCCGATCGGCGTGTCCGGCGCCCGGCGGGGGTGGACGACCGCGTTGGTCACCAGCTCGGAGGTGAGCAGCACGACGCCGGCCAGCAGCGACTCCTCGCACGCGCCGAGCGCCTCGCGGACCTCGGCCCGCGCCAGGGCGGGAGAGCGCGGTTGGCGGGGAAGCTCAAGCTCGGTCCGTTGCAGGAAGGCGGTGCGAGGCCGCCGGTCGGCGGTGGCCAGGCCAATGTGGTCCGCCACCCCGGCCGTGCGCAGGAGCTCCGTCACCCGCTCGGGGGGCGGCAGCACCTCAAGCCCCACCCTCCGGTCGCGGGCCTGGCGCTCGATCATGATCAGCGCCCGGGTGCCGGCCGAGTCGATGAACGTCATCGGCCCGAGGTCGAGCGTCAGCCGGGCCGTCGAGCGCGACTCAAGCGCCCGCCGCACCGCCTCCATCAGCTCCGGGGCGGTGCCGCTGTCCAGCTCCCCCCGGACCTCGATGCGCGAGGCCCGAGCCCGGTCGGAGGGGCTGACCAGGAGCGCAAAGTCGGAGGTGAGAGGCGCGTGGTTGGACACCGCTCAGCCCTCGGGAAGCGCCCCGCCCGCGCCCTGCGTATCCGCCACCGCCACCAGCGCCTCGACCGGCGCCGGCCGCAGCGCCACCGCGCCGGTGTCGTCGGCGTAGCCCTGCGCCTGGAAGCGGTCGAGCGCCCGCTCGAGCTGGGACAGGAGCTCCGCCGGCGAGGCGCCGGCGTGGTCGCCGAGCAGACGGCGAAGCCGCCGTGAGCCGAAGCGCTCGCGCTGGCCGCGGGTGTCGGTGACCCCGTCGGTATACAGCAGCAGCGTCTCCTCGGGGCCGACCTCGAGCTCGCGGTCCTCCCAGGCGCTCTCCTCCCAGCCGCCGAGCAGCGGCCCCGGAGCCCCGATCTCACGGATGCGGCCGTCGTCGCGCACCAGCAGCGGCGGCGGATGCCCGGCCGCGCTGATCACCACCCGCCCGGCCTCCAGCCGCACGCACAGCGCGCTGCACAGCGACAGCATCGGCTGCTGGCGCAGCTCGGCGTCGAGCTCGGCCAGAATCCGGCTGGGCGCCTGCTCGCGCTTGGCCAGAAAGCGCGCGCCGTGGCGCACGAGCGAGGTCATCGCGGCCGCCTCCACCCCCCGCCCCGTCACGTCGCCGAGCAGGACCAGCCAGCCGCGGGCGGTGGGGAAGAAGTCGTAGAAGTCGCCGCCCACCTCCACCTCATCCAGGCCGCTGGCGGGCCGGTACAGGGTGGCCACCTCCCAGCCCGCAATCGCGGGGACGGCGTGCGGGAGCAGGCTGCGCTGGAGGGTCTCGGCGATCTCCCGTCGCGCGGTGGCCAGCCGCGCGTTGTCGACCGCCATCGCCGCCCGCCCGGCGATCTGCTCGACGAACTCGAGGTCCGACTGCGCAAAGCGCCGCAGCGACTCGGCGTTGACCAGCGTCATCACGCCCAGCGTGCGTCCCCGCGCCCGCAGCGGCACCACCAGCGCCGAGCGAAAGCCGACCTGGCGCAGCAGGGCAAGGTGAGTCTCGTCAAGCGCGCCCTGGACGAGCATCTCGTCGGTGATCTCGGGGTACAGCTCGCTGACGCCGGTGCGGATCACCCGGCCGATGCCCCGGTCGGGGTCGGGGGGGTTGGCCTCGTAGGCCTGCAGCCGCTCGGCCAGCGCGAGCTTTTGTGGGTCGGGGTGGGCGACCACCACCTGCCGGCGCAGCCCGCGGTCATCGACCAGGTCGACCGCGCACCAGTCGGCGATCTCCGGCACAGCCAGCCAGGCCACGTTGCGCAGCGTCTCCTGGTAGTCGATCGACGACATCAGGGTGGCGGTGGCGCGGGCCATGAACTCCTCGCGCAGCGCGGCCGTCCGCTCGGCGGTGATGTTCTCGATGATCGTCACCGCCGCCACCGGATCGCCCCGCTCGTCGTGCAGCAGCGTCGCCTTGAGCAGATCCCAAATCACCTCGCCGGTCGCGCGTCTGACCGTGCGGATCACCATCGGCGCGACCGGCTCACCGGAGAGGAGGCGCACCGAGGGGATGTCGCTGGCGGTGACCGGGCGGCCGTGCTCGTCGCTCACCACGTACTCGTCGAGGATTCCCTGCGTACCCTGCTCGAGCAGCGCCTCGCGGCTGCTGTAGCCCAGGTGCGAGAGCGCGGCGCGGTTGGCGAAGATGATCTCCCCCGCCCGGTCGCGGATCGTCACCGCCTCGGCCAGGGAATCGAGGATCTCGGCCAGGGCGGCGCTGCCGGGGCCCAGGCGGGAGACCAGCCGCCCGAGTGACTCCAGCCCAGCCCCCTCACCGCTGCCCCTGTTCACGGCCAGAGCTTACTCCCCTGCCGAAGCGGTGGCGGGGATCCGGCGGGCCGGGGCGGGTGGCGGCCGTGGGAGCGGGCGGCCGGGGGGCGGGCGGCCGGGGGGGTCAGTCCGCGTAGGCGTCGGCGGCCGCGGCGGCGAGCGCCCGGGCGAGCACCGCGTCGAGCATCTCGCTGGTGAGCCGGCGGGTGAATGTGTTCTGCTGGCTGGGGTGGTAGCAGCCGATCAGGACGTGGCGGCCGATCTGAAGCTCGGCGCCGTGGGCGAAGCGGGGCCGGGGGCGGGGGATCGCCGCCCCCCGGGCGGCCAGCGCCCGCAGCGCCGCGTCCCAGGCGAAGCCGCCCAGGCAGAGGATCACCCGCACCTGCTCGAGCAGCTCGAGCTCGCGCACCAGGTAGGGCAGGCAGTTGTCCCGCTCGGCGGGCGACGGGCGGTTGGCGGGCGGGGCGCAGCGGACGGCCGCGGTGACGTAGCAGCCGTCCAGACGCAGGCCGTCATCACGCCCCACCGACTCGGGCTGGTTGGACAGGCCGGCCCGGTGCAGCGCGCCGAACAGCCAGTCGCCCGAACGGTCGCCGGTGAAGATCCTCCCAGTCCGATTGCCGCCGTGGGCGGCGGGAGCCAGCCCGAGGATGAGGATGCGCGCCCGTGGATCCCCGAAGCCGGGCAGCGGACGGCCCCAGTACTCCTGCCCCGCGAACGCGGCCCGCTTGCGCTGCGCCACCTGCTCACGCCAGGTGACCAGACGCGGGCAGCGACGACAGGCGATCACCTCTCGCTCCAGCGCCGCCAGCGCCACGGCGGTGGGGGTCGAGTGGCTCAGCGCCGGAGCGCCCGCCCGTACTGGCGCTCGTAGTAGTCGCGGTACTCACCCGAGCGGATCGGGCCCCACCACCACTCGTTCTCCCGGTACCACGCGACCGTCCGGGCCAAGCCATCGTCAAAGCGCGTGCGCGGCTCCCAGCCCAGCGCCCGCAGCTTCTCTGAGGAGAGCGAGTAGCGACGATCGTGGCCGGGACGGTCGGCCACGAACTCGATCAGGCCCGGGTCGGCTCCGCACAGCTCGACGATCCGCCTGACCACCTCAAGGTTCTCGCACTCGTCCGGGCCGCCGCAGTTGTAGACCTCGCCCGCCTGCCCGTGCGCCAGCGCGTGTCCGATCCCCCGCCCGAAGTCCTCCACGTACAGCCAGTTGCGGACGTTGCGACCGTCCCCGTAGACCGGGAGCGGGTCGCCGGCGAGCGCGTTCAGGATCATCAGCGGGATCATCTTCTCCGGGTACTGACGGGGCCCATAGTTGTTGGAGCCCCGGCAGATCACCGTGTGCAGCCCATAGGTGTGGAAGTAGCTGGAGACCAGCAGGTCCGCGCCGGTCTTGGTGGCGCTGTAGGGGCTGGAGGGGTTGAGCGGCGAGCGCTCGGTGAACGAGCCCTGCTCGATCGAGCCGTAGACCTCGTCGGTCGACACCTGCAGATAGCGCAGCCCCCGCTCCCGCGCCGCCTCCAGCAGCACGTGGGTCCCCTGCATGTTGGTCATGATGAACGCCTCCGGGCCGCTGATCGAGCGGTCGACGTGGGTCTCGGCGGCGAAGTTGACGATCGCCTCGCAGCCGGTGAGCGCATCGGCAACGGCGGCGGGATCCTCGATCGCGCCGTGCACGAAGCGGATGTGGTCGAGCACGTCGTGCAGGTTCTCCCGCCGGCCGGCGTAGGTCAGCTTGTCCAGCACCGTCACCTCGTCGCCGTGCTCGGCCAGGCGCAGGCGAACGAAGGTCGAGCCGATGAATCCCGCCCCGCCGCAGACGAGCAGTCTCATGCCAGCCGGCCTGCGGTCGGACCGGCGGCCGGGGCGCCGGCGGGCGGGTGGGGCTGCCGCGTGGCCTGTGGCCGGGGCGGCTCGGGGGCGGCCGGCTGGAGGGGCTGCCGCGTGGCCTGTGGCCGCGGCGGCTCGGGGCCGGCGGATCGGGCCTGCTGCGCCAGGCCGGCAGCCTCCAGGTAGGCGGCGAGGCCCTCCCGCCAGTGGGGCAGGCGGGGCGCTTCGGCCGGCCGCTCGGTGCCCAGCACGCTGTAGGCGGGGCGGGGGGCAGGCCGGGCCTGCTCGGCGGTGCTGCCCGGCAGCAGGCGGGTGGAGCGCCCGGCGGCGGTCAGGATCGCGCGGGCGAACTCAAACCACGAGCACGAGCCGCCACCCGCCACGTGCAGGATGCCCGACGGTCGCCGCTCGCACAGCACCAGCAGCGCGGTGGCCAGGTGGCCGGTGTAGGTGGGGCAGCCGACCTGGTCCTCGACCACGGTCAGCTCCTCGCGCTCGGCGGCGAGACGCAGGATCGTCTGCGGAAAGCAGCGACCGCGGGCGCCGAACAGCCACGAGGAGCGGACGATCGTGTGGCCTTCGGGCGCCTGCTCGGCCACCGCCCGCTCGCCCGCCAACTTCGAGCGCCCGTACGCCGAGGCCGGCGCGGTGGGGTCCGACTCGACGTACGGCGTGCGCTTGGCGCCATCGAACACGTAGTCGGTTGAGACATGGATCGTCCACGCGCCGGCCCGCTGCGCCGCGCCGGCCAGGAGGCGTGGCCCCTCGGCGTTCGCCCGCTGGGCCGCCGCGGGATCTGCCTCGGCGCCGTCCACGTCGGTCCAGGCGGCGCAGTTGACGATCACCTCGGGGGCGGCGGCGGTGATCGCCCGCTCGACGGCGTCGGCGTCGGCGATGTCGAGCTCGGCGTGGCTGAGGGGCAGGCAGCGGTGGCCGGCCGCCCTGGCCGCGCTCGTGAGATCTTGCCCCAGCATCCCCCCGGCGCCGGTGATCAGGATGCGCATGGCGCGGCGCCTACTCGCTCCAGTGCCCCTCGACCCGCTCCCCGTCGCCACCCTCCGGCCGGTCGCTGCCGATCGCGATCAGCTCGAGGCCGTCGGGCCCGGCCTCGAACGAGCGGACCACCTGCGGGGCGACACGCAGCACGTCCCACTGTCGCAGCTCGACGATCTCCTCGTCGAGCTTGGCCCGCCCCGAGCCGGCGACAACCACGTAGGCCTCCTCCTGCTCGCGGTGACGATGGCCGAACGGTGAGCGGAAGTTCGGGGCGTAGCGGAAGTAGCTCACGCCGAGATGCTCGGAGCCCAGGTGCTTGCGGGCAAACCGGGCCTCCAGGCCGGGGCCACGGTCGGCCGCCGAGTCCTCGACATCCCTGAGGTTCTTGATGGCAAAGCTGCTCATGGTGGGGACGTTATCCGCTGGCGGCGGCGTTGGCCTGCCGATGGGTTAGCCGCGACCGGCGGGACGGGTTGTTGCAAATGGCCACCGGTCGGCTATCCGGCGGTGGCCGGGGCCGGTTCGGGGGCCCGGTAGCGGGCGAAGTCCCGCCCGCGGACGAGCACGAGCGCGAACGCTGCCCCCACCAGCGCAATCAGCGCCCCCACCAGCAGGACCTCGTTCATCGCGCTGGTGAACGCGATGTGAATGGCCAGGTTGGCGCGGGCTCGATCCGCCCGGGGCACCGCCTGGAGCACCTGCTGCGCGGCACCCGCCGCCACCGCATGCGCGATCTGGGCGGCATGTCCGGCGCCCGGCGTCCCGGCCAGCCGCGGGGTGAGCGCGCTTGCGATGCGGCTCTCAAACAGCGCGCCCAGGGCGGCGATGCCGGTGGCGATGCCCACCTGGCGAAACGTGTTGTTGATCCCGCTGGCCATGCCGCTTCGCTGCGGCGGGACAACTCCGATCGCGGTGCCGGCGAGCGCCGGGTTGACCAGTCCGACCCCGGCTCCACCGACCAGAAAGCCGGGGAGAAAGGCGGTCCAGTGCGAGTCGGCGGTCAGCCCGCGCATCAGCAGCAGGCCCACCCCGGTGAGCACAAGCCCGCTGGCCAGCAGCACACGCACGGGAACGCGCGCGGAGAGATTGCCCGAGGCGGCGGCGACAAAGAACGAGACCACCGTGAAGGGCAGAAACCGAATGCCCGTCTGCAGGGGGGAGAAGCCCAGCAGCGTCTGGATGTAGAGCACGATGTAGAGGAACATCGCCCACATCCCGGCCGACAGCGCGAAGGCCACGATCGAGGCGCCGGTGAACGTCGGCTTGCCGAACAGCGCCAGGTCGAACATGGGGTGAGCCTGCACGAGCTGGGTGATGACGAATCCCACCAGCAGCACACCGCCGCCGGCGAACAGGCCGACGATCTCGCCGCTGGCCCAGCCCAGGTCGTTGCCGCGGATGATGGCCAGCATGATCAAGAACAGCGCCGCCGTGAAGGTGACCGTTCCCAGCCAGTCGATGTGCTTTCCGGCCGGATCGCGGGACTCCCGGAGCTTGACCATGGCCAGCATGGCGGCCCCGATCCCGATCGGCACGTTGATGTAGAAGATCGAGGACCAGCCGAACACCTGGGTGAGCGCGCCGCCCAGCAGCGGCCCGACGGCGGCCGAGGCGGCGATCGCGGCCCCCCAGATGCCGAACGCGGTGCCCCGCTCGCGGCCGTGGAACTCCTGCGCCAGCAGCGCGAGTGCGGTGGCGAACATGATCGCGCCGCCGATCCCCTGGGCGCCGCGGGCGAGGATCAGCCACAGCGCGCTCTGCGAGAGCGCACACAGCAGCGAGGTGCACGCGAACAGCGCCAGCCCGACGGCATAGACGATCCGCCGCCCCAGCCGGTCGGCCAGCGTCCCGGCGGTCAGCAGGACCGAGGCGAGCGTCAGCGCGTAGGCGTCGATCACCCATTGGATGTCGGAGAAGCTCGCCCGCAGATCGTGGGCGATCTGCGGCAGGGCGACGTTGACGATCGTGATGTCCAGCAGCAGCATGAACGTGCCGACGCAGACCACGATCAGCGTCCACCACTTGCGGTCCATCCGGGTGATGCTAGTGCGGCGCCAGACGGGCGCGTTTCCGGTGGGCGCCCGGCGCCTTCGCCGCGCTCCCGACCCGCGGTCTGGGTTCACCCGGCCCGCGGTCTGGGCGCTCCCGCTCTGCGATCTGGGGCGCGTCCGCGATCTGGGGCGCTCCCGCCCCGCGATCTGGGGCGCGCCCCAGCCTACGGCTTCAGCAGCAGCTTTCCGGTCGTCTTTCTCCCGACCAGGTCCTCGTGGGCCTGGCGGGCGTCGGCCAGGCGATAGACCGACCCGATCCGCACATGCAGGGCGCCGGCCGCGATCAGCTCAAACAGCGCAGCGGCACGATCCCGCAGCAGCTGCGGCGTGCGCGTGTAGGTGGCGAGCGTGGGGCGCTGGACGTACAGCGATCCCTTGGGGGCCAGGATGGCCAGGTTGAGGGGGTCAGGCTGGCCGCTGGCCGCGCCGTAGAGGATCATCCGCCCGGTCGGAGCCAGCGCGTCCAACCCCTCCATGAAGGTGGCGCGCCCCACCCCGTCGTAGACGGCGGCCATGCCCTCGCCGCCGGTGATCTCACGCAGCCGCTGGCCGAAGTGCTCGTAGCCGATCACGTGGTCGGCGCCGGCCTCCCGGGCCAGCGCCGCCTTCTCCTCGGTCGAGGTGGTGGCGATCACCCGGCCTCCCCGGAGCTTGGCCATCTGGATGAGGAGCAGACCGACCCCACCCGCGCCGGCGTGCACGAGCACCCAGTCCCCGTCCTGGATCGGATAGGAGTCATGGGCCAGGTAGTGGGCGGTCATCCCCTGCAGCAGCGCGGCCGCCGCCACCTCGGCCGACACGCCTTCGGGAATCGGCACGAGCTGCTCGCGGGAGGCGACCACCCGCTCGGCGTAGCTTCCGGGCACCGCCACCCAGCCCACGCGCTCACCTGAGTCGGCGATCCGCCCGGCGCCCTCCACCCCGATCACCGCGGGTGGCGAGGAGCCGTAGCCGTCCGCCTCCCGCTCGTACACGTCGCGGTAGTTGACGCCGACGGCCTCCACCTCGACCAGGACCTGACCGTCGCGCGGCTCCGGCTCGGGGACCTCCTTGTACTCGAGTACCTCCGGGCCGCCGTATCGCTCGAACACGATCGCATGCATGGGCTGCACCTTAGCCGCCGCGCCGCTCACCGTCGTCCGGGCGACCACCTGTCTGGGCGTGCGGGGACGCGCCCACGCCCGGCCGTACCGGGTAGGGCTCACACCCGGTCATACCCGGACCGCTCACGCCCGGCCATAGACCGGGATGGCCGCGCCGCTGACCGGAGCCGAGTCCTCGGAGAGCAGGTGCGCGATCACCCCGGCGATCGCCTCCGGCCGCACCCAGCGCGAATGGTCGGCGTTGGGCATTGAGGCGCGGTTGGCCGGGGTGTCGATCACGCTGGGCAGGATCGTGTTGCAGCGGATGCCCTGATCGCGGTACTCGACCGCCACCGCCTCCGCGAAGGCGATCACCGCCGCCTTGGAGGCGATGTAGCCGGCGGCACCCGCGAACGGCCGCACCGCCGCCCGTGTTCCCACGCAAACGATCGACCCGCCGCCCTGCTCGAGCATCACCGGGAGCGCCGCCTGGGTCATCAGGTAGGTGGCGCGCAGGTTCAGCCGGAACTGGCGCTCGAACTCCTCGAGGGGTGTCTCGTGCACACGACCGCCGGCGGCAAACCCGCCCACCAGGTTCACCAGCCCCCGCAGCCGGGGGGCAGCCTCCCCGTCAGCCCCGCTCGAGGGACCGGCGCCCGCGGCCGGGTCGCCTGAGGGACCGGCGCCGGCGGCCGGGTCGCCTGAGGGACCGGCGCCCGCGGCCGCTGCGCCCGACCGGCCGCCCGTGGCCTGCTGGAGCACGGCCGCCACGCCGGCGGCCTCAAACAGATCCGCCCGCACAAGCTCAAGCCCCTCGCGGCGCCGCACCCGCTCGAGCTCCTCCTCGACGATCCACGGCACCACCACCCGCCAACCCTCATCGAGCAGCCGGGCGACCACCGCGGTGCCCAGCCCGCCGGTTCCGCCGGTGACGATCGCGGTGCGCTCCATCGGTTCGTCCGACGGCCACTCTATCTTCGCCACGCCATGCAGGTCAGGGAATTCTCCGACGGCGCGGATGTCGCCCAGGCGCTGCTCGTGCGTGAGGTGGAGGTCAGGTGCCGCCGCGACGGGGGAGAGTATCTGCGCCTGACGGTGGGCGATCGCACCGGCAGCATCCCGGCCCTGGTGTGGGAGGAGGTGGCCCAGGCTCGTGCGCTCTGCAGCCCCGGCGAGATCGTGTTCATCTCCGGCCGCTACACGGTGCACGCCCGGTTCGGGCCCCAGCTCCAGGTCCAGTCGCTGCGCGCCGCCCGCGAGGGCGAGTACGTGCGCGACGAGCTGCTGGACGGGCCACCGCGCACCGCCGCCCAGATGGAGGCCGACCTGCGGGAGCTGATCGCGACCATCCAGAATCCGCATCTGCGCCGCCTGCTGACGGCGATCTTCGGCGAGAACTCGCCCACCTGGACGAGCTATCGCGATGCGCCGGCGGCCAAGCGCTACCACCAGGCCTACCGGCACGGTCTGCTCGAGCACTCCCTGAGCGTGGCCCAGGCGGTGAGCGCGATCTCGGCCACCTTCCCGGGCATCGACCGCGACGTGGCCGTCACCGGCGCGCTGCTGCACGACATCGGCAAGCTCGACGCCTACCGGATCCACAACGGGGCGATCTCGATGTCCGATCAGGGCCGGCTGTACGGCGAGATCCCCATCGGCTACTACCTGGTGCGCCGGACGATCGAGCGCCTGGAGGGCTTCCCGCCGGCGCTCGCCCAGGCGGTTCTGCACATCATTCTCAGCCATCACGGCACGCTCGAGCACGGCAGCCCGGTGGTGCCATGCACCCGCGAGGCAACGCTCGTGCACATGATCGACAACCTGGGCGGTCGCCTGGGCAGCTTCGATCGCATTGAGAAGGAGCTGCCGGCGGGCGAGGAGTGGTCGGGCTACGACAAGGCGCTGGGCGGCGGCGCCTACTTCGCCGGGCGCTCGGAGACGGCCGAGGCGGCGTAGACCGGTCTGGTCCGGGCGGTCCGGCGGGTTCGGGTGGCCCGGGGGCGGGGCTCGGCGGTCCGGCAGGGCCGGCAATCCGGGCGGCGCCCCGGGCAGGTTCGCGCTCGGCTCGAGCGGCGATCCGGCAGGGCGGGGCGCGACTTGGGCATGCTGCCCGGGTCCAGACACCGCCGGGCGGACACGCCATCCACGCGCGCCGGCCACCGGCGCCGACCACCGCGGGTGGGCGCTCTTCGCAAATAGCGCCGGGCGGAGCGCCGGTCCGCCGTCCGCGAGCCGGCTCGGGATAAAGTGCTCGTGGGATGGCGAAGGACACCGAGAAGCTGATCCGCCAGCTCTCGTTGATCTCCTACCTCATGGCCGAGCGCCGACCGGTCACGGCCAATGAGATCAGAAGCGAGGTGGAGGGGTACAGCGCGATGAACGAGGACGCCTTCGCGCGGCGCTTCTATGCCGATCGCTCCGAGCTCGAGGCGCTGGGGATCGCGCTGTCGGTGGAGAAGCCGGTCGACGGCCAGGTGGAGCAGGAGACCTACTCGCTGCCGCCGGAGAACTTCCACCTGCCGCCGATCGAGTTCACCGAGCAGGAGCTGCTGGCCCTGCACACCGCGCTCCAGCTGCTCGACGGCGAGTTCGCCTACGCCGAGCCGCTGCGGCTCGCGCTGCAGCAGATCTCCTGGGGGCGCCCAAGTCCTCTGAGCGCGCCCGAGCAGCACACGGTGGCGCTCGGCATCACCGGCTCGGCGGGCGGGCACGAGCTCTCCCAGCGCCTGGCCAAGATCGAGACCGCCGTCTTCCGCCGCAAGACGATCACCTTCGACTACTACACGATGGAGCGCGACGAGGTGAGCAGCCGCCGCGTGGACCCCTACCTGCTCCTCTACCGCGGGGGGCAGTTCTACCTGGTGGGTCGCTCGCACGAGCGGGACGCGGTGCGCGTCTTCCGCCTGTCGCGAATCCGCGGCAAGATCGGCTATGCGACCAAGGCCGAGCACGACTTCCAGCGACCGGCCGACTTCGACCCCCGCTCCTACGCGGACCGGATCGACTGGCAGTTCGGCGAGCCGATCGGCACCGCGGAGGTGTGGATCTCGCGTCGGATCGCCTGGCAGATCGAGCGTCACTTCGGCCGCTACGGCGAGGTGCAGCCCGCCGGCGAGGACGGCGACATCGTCTTCCGGACCGCCTACGCCAACGCCCGCCAGCTGATCGCCTGGACGCTGGGGCTGGGCGAGCACGCGCGGCTGCTCGGCCCGCCCGAGCTCGTGAGCGAGCTGCGGGAGCGTCTCGAGCTGCTGATCGACAGGCACACGGGCGCCTGGCGCCAGGCGCCGACGCTCTCGGGCGCCGCCGGGGAGCGGGCCCAGGCGGCGAGCGGCGAGGATCAGGACGAGGGCGCCAACGGCCACCATCCCGAGGCGGCGATCCGTCCCGAGCGCTTCGCGCGCCTGGTGACGCTGGCCAGCATCCTGATCGACGCCGGTCGGGCCGGACGCCGACTGCGCGCCGCCGACCTGTGCCGCGACCTCAAGCTCTCAGAGCAGGAGCTCCGGGAGGACGTATCGGTGCTGAACCTGGTCAACTTCGGCGCGGGCACCTACGTGCTGTACGCGGAGATCGGCGAGGATGGCACGATCGAGGTCGACCCCGAACCGTACGGCGACTCGTTCGCGCGCCCGGCCCGGCTTCTGCCGGTCGAGGCCAAGGCGCTGGTGGCGGCGATCGACCTGATCGGCGAGCACATCCCCGAGGGATCGCTCAGCTCGGTGCGCGCCAAGGTGGTGGCCGCCCTGGGCGAGGATCCCGCCCAGGAGGGGCTTCAGGTGGCGCCGTCCGGCGGCGACGACGAGGAGATCGCCGCCGTCGCTTCCCGCGCGATCGCCGCCCGCCGGATGCTCAGCTTCGAGTACTACAAGGAGAACGAGGACGAGTTCTCCACCCGCACGGTCGAGCCCTACGCGCTGATCAACGGCCGCGAGGGCTGGTATCTGGCCAGCTATGACCCCGCGCGGTCGGACATCCGCCACTTCCGCCTGGACCGGATCAAGTCCGCGCAGGTCACCGACCGGCCGTTTGAGCCCCGCCCCGACGTCAACCCGGCCGCCGACGTCGAGGGCTGGCCGCGCACCGGCGAGGTGCCCTCCTCGCGCCGGGCCAGGATCTGGATCTCGCCCGAGCGAGCCCGCTGGGCGCGCGAGGAGCGCACGGTGGTGGGCGAGCTCGAGGACGGGGCGGTGATCGTCGAGCTGGGCTTCGCCGGCCTCAACTGGCTGGTGCGGGAGATCCTCAAGGAGGCCGGAGACGCGGTCGTGCTCGAGCCCGAGGACGCACGCGAGGAGGTGCGCTCGGCGGCCGAGGCGATCCGCTCGGCCTCATCGGTGGCAACGGTCGGTTGAACCGCCGCCCGCAGATCGCCATGGACGCGGAGGAGGTGGCCGCCTTCCTCCGCGAGCAGAGGGTGGTGGCCTGTGCCACCCGCGGCGTGCGCGGCTGGCCGCACGTCGTGCCGCTCTGGTACGTCGTGCGCGATGGGCAGGTCTGGGGCTGGACCTACGCCAAATCCCAGAAGGCGCGCAACCTCGAGCGCGATGATCGGGCCACGCTCCAGATCGAGGCCGGAGAGAGCTATGCGGAGCTGCGGGGGGTGATGATCGAGGCCCACACGGTGATCCATCGCGATCCGCAGACGGTGGTCGCGCTCGGTCTGGAGATCTTCACCCGCTACGGCATGGGCGCGCTCGGCGAGAACTTCACCGACGTGGTGCGGAGGCAGGCGGCCAAGCGTGTGGGCCTGCAGTTCATCCCCGCCCGGGTGATCAGCTGGGATCACCGCAAGCTGGGCGGCGTCTACTGACTCGCGCCACGGCCGCGGTGGCCTGACCGCGGCGCCTTCGGGCCTGACCGCGGCGCCTTCGGGCCTGACCGCTGCGCCTTCGGGCCTGACCGGGGATACCCTGCGCACGAGATGCAGCAGCTCAAGGGATTGATCCTCTCCGGGGGCAAGGGAACCCGGCTGCGTCCGATCACCCACACGAGCGCCAAGCAGCTGGTCCCGGTGGCCAACAAGCCGGTCCTCTTCTACGGCATCGAGGCGATGGCCCAGGCGGGCATCCAGGAGGTGGGGATCATCATCGCGCCCGAGACCGGCGGGGAGATCCGGGCCGCCGCCGGGGATGGATCGCGCTTCGGCGTGAGGCTCACCTACATCGTGCAGGAGGAGCCGCTGGGGCTGGCGCACGCGGTGCTCACCGCCAGGGAGTTCTTGGGTGAGGCCCCGTTCGTGATGTACCTGGGCGACAACCTGCTCCAGGGCGGGATCGAGGATCTGGTGAGGGCATTCCTGGCGCATGAGCCGGACGCGCTGATCCTCCTCACCCCCGTGCCCGACCCCGAGCACTACGGCGTGGCCGAGCTGCGCGACGGCGCGGTCGTCCGGCTGGTCGAGAAGCCCGCACAGCCCCGAACCGACCTCGCCCTGGTCGGCGTCTACATGTTCACGCCGGTGGTCCACGAGGCCGTGGCGGCGATCCGCCCCTCCGGCCGCGGCGAGCTTGAGATCACCGATGCGATCCAGCATCTGGTCGATCAGGGACGGCGGGTCGAGCCGCACATCGTCCGCGGCTGGTGGAAGGACACCGGCCGCCTGGAGGACATGCTGGCCGCCAACCGGCTGGTGCTGGACACGGTCGAGGAGCGGATCGAGGGGGAGCTGGTCGACTCGCAGGTGGATGGCCGGGTGGTGGTCGAGGCGGGCGCGCGACTCGAGCGCTCCACGGTCAGGGGACCGGCGGTGATCGGCTCGGGGGCTCGGCTGACCGACTGCTACATCGGTCCCTACACGGCGATCGGCGAGCGGTGCGCGATCGAGAACGCCGAGGTCGAGCATTCGATCCTGCTCGCCGGCGCCACCGTTCGCAACCTGGCCGGAAGGATGGAGTCCTCGCTGCTCGGGCGCAACGTGCGGGTGGGGCGCGACCACCGCCAGCCTCGGGCCTATCGCTTTCTGGTGGGCGACAACTCCGAGGTGGGGATTCTGTAAGGGGGGCGGCGGGGTTGCGGCGGGCGCGGGGGCCCGCCGGGGCGGGGGCCAGGGCGCGGCGGGACTGCGACGGCCGGGCGCGGGGGCTCGCCGGGGCGGCGGCCAGGGCGCGGCGGGACTGCGGCGGCCGGGCGCGGGGGCCCGCCGGGGCGGCGGCCAGGGCGCGGCGGGACTGCGACGGCCGGGCGCGGGGGCCCGCCGGAGCCGGGCAAGCGCCGGTGCGCCCGGCGTCCACGCGTCGCCGGCTTGCTAATCGAGCCGGCTCTGGGCGTCGATATCTCCCGTGTGCCCCCGATCTCTCTCTCACCTCCCCACCCCCAATCTGGCCCGTCCACCCGCCCGGAGCCCCGGCAGCTCCCCCTGACGATCGACACCGTCCTCATCGAGCCGCAGACGGCCGTCGTCTCGCTTGAGGGCGACCTCGACCTGTGGACCGCCCCCGAGCTGAAGCGCGCCCTCTGTCGGCTTCTCGCCGACGGTTGCAGGCGACTGATCCTTGAGCTCGCGGCGGTGCGGTTCATGGACTCCACCGCGCTGGGCGTGCTGGTGGCCGTCGGGCGGCGGTTGGCCGATGACGAGCGGCTGGTGCTCGCGCAACCCGGCCCGGAGGTGCTGCGCGTCCTCGAACTGACCGGCGTGGCCGGCGCGCTTGAGATCTTCCCGACGCTCGAGTCGGCGCTCACCGCCATCGGCTCGGCTGCGCATCAGCCGCCGCAGCCGGCGGCGCTGCCGCTCACCGCCGATGCGGCGCTGCTGCTCGGCATCGCCTCAACCGCGATGCCGTTCGCCCAGTCGCTCGAGGAGCAGGCGGAGCGCTGGCTGCGCGCCCTGCGCCGTCACGGAGAGGCCGGTGCTCTGCTGGCCTCGCTCGGCGTGCGGGAGGCACCGGTGAGTCGGCTCGATGCCCAGGGTGAGCCGGCGCGCCTTGGTGAGGCCGACCCGGTGGCGATCGTGCGTGAGCACGCCAGCAGCGTGGCGGCCGCCCGGAGGATGAGCCGGGTGACCACCACCGACGTGCTGATCGCGGTCAACGACGTCTATGGACGGACATTCGCTTCCGTGCTGGCCCAGCACGGAGTGGCCTCCGCGGAGCTGACGGAGCGGCTCGAGCGCGCCGCCGAACCGGAGCCGGCAGAGCTCACCCCCTGAGCTGCGGCTGCGGTGCGACGGCTGCCACCCGCAGCTCCGCCAGCTCCTGACGAAGCGCCGACACCTGCGCTTCAAGGCGCTCAAGGCGAGCTGTGAGCTCAGCCAGCGTGGGCGCTGAGACCGGGGCTCCGCCGGGCGGCGCAGCGGCCGGGGGCGCACCCGGGCGGGGCGTGGACGGCACGCCGCCGGGCAGAGCGGCCGGACCGGCGACGGCCTCACCCGCTGCGGGCGACGGGATAACCCCCACCCGGGGCGAGGAGCCCGAGTTCCCGCCCGCGCCGCCGCCCTCGCCGTATGGCGAGCCGGGGGAGGCGGCGCCGGGTCCTGGCGAGCCGGGGGTGGCGGGTGCTGCCGACCCCGGGGTGGCGGGTGCTGCCGAGCCGGGGGTGGTGGCGCCGGGTCCTGGCGACCCGGGAGAGGTGGAATCGGTCGTGGCGCCCAGCAGCTGCTGGAAGCGCTCCTCCTTCTGACCCGGGCGCCGGGAGAGGCGACGGGCGTAGCCACGGCTGATCAGCGTCTCCAGGACGCGGTCGACGTCAGCCAGCGAGGGCAGGCTGGCCATACGCTCCGCGCGCGCTTTCAGCTCGCCTCGCGTCTGGGCTCCCCGAAGGAGCAGGACGGCCAGGATCGCCAGCTCCTCGCGGTCAAGCGACAGCGCCTGCTCGGCCAGATGACGGTATTTGACCGCGCGGCTGCCGTGGCCACTGGCCAGCCGCGCCAGTCCGTAGCGGCACAGCCGGTCGGCCGCCTCCCTCACCTGACGCTCGTCATAGGCGGTGACCGGTTCGCGGTTGGTGAGCTGATTGCAGGCCAGGCGCAGCGCGTTCAGCGACAGGGGGTACTGGTCGGGCGTCGTCCGGCGCTTCTCGATCAGGCAGCCCAGAACCCGCTGCTCGACCGCTGTCAGCTCGGCGAGATGCACGGCCGAGCAGGATAGGCGCTCATTCCCGCTGAGCGGGGGTTCTGCGGCGGGATCCTGGGCTTTGCCGAGCGGCATGGCCCCATCTCCCCCCGAGCGGGGGTTCTGCCCGCTACTCCCGCCACCAGGCCGCGAGCACCCGACACCAGTTGTCCCAGGCGATCGCCCGCACCTCGCGGCTGTCAAAGCCGGCCGCGGCGAGTGCCTCGAGCACCCTCGGCATCCTGTCGGCGCCGCCGATCGCCGCCGGGATGGTGGCGCCATCGAAGTCTGAGCCCAGCGCCACGTGTGCGACCCCCACGCGGTCGGCGATGTACCGGGCATGCTCGGCGATCAGCGAGACCGGTGTATCCGGGTCATCGGCGAAATCGGGGCGCAGAAATGGACAGGCGAACACGACCCCCACCAGCCCCCCGGAGGCGCCGATGGCCTCCAGCTGGCCGTCGGTGAGATTGCGGGAGGTCGGGCACAGCGCGTGGGCGGCGGCGTGGCTGGCGACGATCGGGCCGAGGTCCAGGCGGGCGATGTCCCAGAAGCCGGCCTCGTTCAGGTGGCTGACATCAACCAGGATCCCCAGCTCGGCGCACCTGGCCACGAGCGCGCGACCGGCGGCGGTGAGGCCGGGGCCGGTGTCCGGAGATGAGGGTGAGATGAAGGGGACGCCGAAGCCGAACGCGTTGGCGCGGCTCCACACCGGACCGAGCGAGCGCAGGCCGGCGGCGTACCACAGCTCGAGCGCCTCGAGCTGTGGGTCGATCGCCTCCGCCCCCTCGAGGTGGAGCACCGCCAGCGGCAGGTGTGAGCGGGGAGCATCGGGCAGCAGGTCCGCCGCTCGCCGCGCCACCCGCAGATGCCCGCCACGCTCGAGCGCCAGCAGCCGACCGGCGGCGGCGGAGGCATGCGCGGCCGCGTAGGCATGCCCGACCGGCGGCGCGTACGGGAACTCGAGCACGCCATCGTCGCGACTGACCGGCTGGCGCCGATCGCCATCCGGCTCCTGGCTGAAGACGGCGAAGATCGCGCCGCGCACGCCCCCGGCCCGCATCCTCGGGAGGTCGAGATGCCCGGTCTGCCGCCCCTCGACCAGCTGGGCATGATCCTCGCGTGTGAGCGCGTCGGTGTGACCGTCGAACACTGGGAACGCCGCTCCCGGCTGCTCCGCCTGCATGGCCGCGGGAGTATCGCAGCGGAGGCGCCCCGAGTGGTCCGCCTACCCGCGTCCGGAGATGTTCGAGGTGAAGCGCAGCGAGCTCCAGTCGATCCCCATCGCGGGGTTGAACACGAGCCCGCCGAAGTCAACCCGGGCGGAGGTGAACTCGGCCACGGTGGCGTATCCGAGCACGGCCACGTAGGCGTGGCGTGCGGTGTGGAGCTCGAGCTGATGCCAGAAATCGACCACCGCGCCGACCGAGGCCGCCGGCACGTCCCCCAGGACATCGACGGCTCGGTCGATGTAGGAATCGTCGATCCCACCCGCGTCCGCCTCACTGGGCGGGCCCAGATCCCGTCCGGTCAGCACCTCATAGAACGCCGATGGGTAGGGAATCAGAGGGGCGTCCTGCACGAGGCCCGTCTGCGCCCGGGGCCGCTGGCGGGAGAGCGCGCGCTCGTAGGCGCCGGCGGAGACGCGCCTCAGGCGCGCCCGGAAGCCGAGCCGGTTCAGCAGCGATGCGTAGTAGGCCATCCAGTCCTCCTCCGGAGGCGCGTCCGGCGTCCACACCGTGACCGCGACGCCCGCCATGTGCGAGCGCCGGACCAGCGCCCGACCCAGCCGCAGGTTGCCGTCGCCGGCCGGGTTGCCATCCGGACAGCCATCCTGCGGATGGCCGTACACGCCGGGCGGCAGCACGTAGCAGCCCTTCCACAGGCCGCCCGCGGCCAGCCCGACCAGCGTGTTCTGGTCAAGCGCCGCCCGGACGGCCAGACGGGCCAGCTGGCTGGAGAACGGCCGCCGGGTCACGTTCAGGAAGGCCAGGTAGGTCGAGTTGGCCACCCGTCGTCGAAACCGGCCGCTCGCGTGGCGCTGGATGGCGGCCACCAGATCGGGCGGGATCGGACTGGAGGGGTCGAGCAGGTCGGCCTGATCGTGGAGCACGGCGGCCGCGTTGGCCGCCGGCGCGTGCGTGATCCTGACCCTGACATCGACGTGTGCCGTGGGGGGCAGAAAGGGGATACCCAGGCTGCGCCAGCCCGGGTTGACGATCAGCGAGAAGGACCTGCCCGGGAGGATGTCGGCGAGCGTGTAGAGGCCCACGCCGGGCGGGGGTGCCCTCGACTCGCCGTGGAGTGGTGTGCCCGCCGGCACCGGGGCCAGCACCGGCAGCGCGAGCAGATTCTCGAATGCGCCGTATGGCCCGGTCAGCCGGATCCGAATCTCGCCGGTGCGGTCGTCGGTGCTGATCCCGGCGATCGTCCGCGTCCGTCCGGCGGCAAACGCGCTGGCCCCGACGATGTGCCCGGTCAGCAGCCGCCCCGCCGGCGGCCACAGCCGGACCGCCCGCTCCAGCGCGCGGGTGAAGTCGCTTGCCCTCACCGGCTCGCCGTCTGAGAAGCGCAGCCCGGGGCGCAGCGTCAGCGTGTAGAGCGTGCCCCCGTCCGAGACGGTGGGGACGGTGGTGGCGAGCGCGGGGATCGGTCGGGTGCCCGCCACCCCGTCCGTGTGGAGATAGGTGAGCAGGGGCGTGTACACCAGCCAATCGGCCTCGAGCGCCTGCGGGTTGTCGCCCAGCGCCGGATCCAGCGAGTTGGGGCCGCCATCCATCAGCACCAGCGCCGAGGCCGGCGGGAGACCGTGCTCGTGGGGGCGGCCGCCGCCGCAGGCGGCCACCGCCAGTGCGCACAGGCAGGCTGCCGCCAGCGCCCGCCGCCGGCGGCGGCGGGGTCTCACGCCTCGAGCACCACCGCCAGCCCCTGCCCCACCCCGATGCACAGCGCGGCCACGCCGAACCCGCCCCCGCGTCGCGCCAGCTGGTGGGCCAGACCCCCGAGGATGCGCACTCCCGAGGCCCCGAGGGGATGACCGAGGGCGATCGCCCCGCCGTACGGGTTGACCTTCTCGGGATCGAGGCCCCTCCATTGGCCGATGTCGGCCAGGCACTGCGAGGCAAACGCCTCGTTCAGCTCCACAACCGCCACGTCCTCCCAGCCGATCCCGGCCCGCTCGAGCGCCAGCTCGGCCGCCTGCACAGGCGCGATCCCGAACACGTCGGGGTCGACGGCGGCCGCCCCCCGCGAGACCACGCGTGCCAGCGGCTCACGTCCCGCCGCGCGCGCACCCGCCTCGTCGGCCATCAGGAGCGCACCGGCACCGTCGTTGAGGGGCGAGGAGTTGCCGGCGGTGACCGTCCCCCCGGCGACGAACGACGGCTTCAGCTTGGCCAGGCGCTCCAGGCTGGTGTCGGGGCGGATGTTCTCGTCCCGCTCAAGCTCGGTGCCCGGCACCGGCACCACCCAGCTTGGGTAGTAGTCGCTCTCCCACCCCGCGAGCGCCCGCTGGTGGCTGCGCAGCGCGAACTCGTCCTGCGCCTCGCGCGGGACGCCGTAGAGCTCGGCCAGCTTCTCGGCGTTCTGGCCGAGCGAGATCGTCCACTGCTCCGGCATCCGCGGATTGACCATCCGCCAGCCCAGGGTGCTTGAGTGCAGCTGCTGATGCTCGCGCGGGTAGGGACGCTCGGGCTTCAGCAGGACCCAGGGGGCGCGGCTCATCGACTCCACCCCACCCACCACCACCAGCGAGGCGTCGCCCACCTCGATCGTGCGGCTGGCCTGCATCGCCGCATCGAGACTTGACCCGCACAGACGGTTGATGGTGGCTCCCGGCACGCTGGTCGGCAACCCATTGAGCAGCCACGCCATGCGCGCCACGTTGCGGTTGTCCTCGCCGGCCTGGTTGGCGTCGCCGAACAGGACCTCGTCCACCCGCTCGGGCTCAAGCTGCGGGCTGCGGTCGAGCAGCGCCCTGAGCGCGTGGGCGGCCAGATCGTCCGGGCGCACGCCCGCCAGGCCGCCTCCATAGCGGCCAAACGGCGTGCGCACAGCATCGAGAATGAAGGCTTGGCTCATCGGCGGCAGCTTACGCGGGCGGCTCAGGGCTCGTCCGGGCCGCCGCGACGAGCGACCGAGTAGGCGGTCGCGGCCGCCTCCAACTCGTCGCGCGCCGCCACCCCAACCAGCCTGCCCTCGGGCGTGGTGACGATCGCCCAGCGCAGGCCCCGCTCGGCCAGCTGTCGGGCCACGCCGGCGGCGGTGCGATGGGGCCGGACGGTTGAGGGGCCCGGCTCCATCACCTCGGCGGCGGCGAGCGTCGGATCGCAGTCGAGTTGGCTGGCGCGCAGCCGCCCGAGCAGCACGTCGCCGGGGCTCAGGACCAGGGCGAAGGGGTAGGGCGAGGCCGCCACCCGCTCGCGCACCGTCCCCACCGGTTCCTCCAGCGGGGCGAAGACCACGTCACGACGCGCGTAGTCACCCACCTTGGGCTCATCCGCCCGCTCGCCCTCGATCGGCCGCTGGCGAACCAGCCACTCCACCTTGCCGGCCACAAAGTGGTAGACGCTCTCAAAGCCGAGGGTTTCAAGCCGGCACGCGGCCCGTGCGCTGAGGTCTCACAACGAGTCCCAGCAGTAGACCACCACGGGACGTTCGCGGCTGAGTGCCCGGGCGCGCTCCGCGGAGAGCTCCTTGAGCGGCAGGCTGACCGCGCCGGGCAGATGGCCCTCGCGATACTCAGCTTCGGGCAGCACCTCGACCAGCTGCGCGCCCTCGGCGAGCAGCTGGTCCAGCCGGCGGAGGTCGATCGGGATCGGCAAGCTTGGCCAACCTTATTGCAGGAGATCGCGTGAGCCGCCGGTCCGGCTTTGCGGAACTCGGTCGCCGGATGGGCGCCGGTGGATCTCGGGCGCCGGATGGGTGCTCGTGGGTCTCAGCTGCCGGATGGGCGCTCGTGAATCTCGGGCGCCGGATGGGTGCTCGTGAGTCTCAGCTACCGGATGGGCGCTCGTGGGCCCCAGCCGCGAGATGGGTGGCCGGTGGCGGGACTCAGCCGCAAGTCCCGCGTGCGCAGGCTTGCAGCTGATCGCTCTCTCCACGGGCGCCCGCGTGCGCCTCAACAGCCACCGCAGACACTTCACTGGCCTCCCAGCACGTCGCGCAGCGCCTCCTCCACGCGCGGGTGGCGAAACTGGTAGCGCAGCTCGCTGAGCCGACGCGGGATGACGCGCTGGCCAGTGGTGATGATCTCCGCCATCTCCCCGTAGAGAGCACGCAGCGCCAGACCGGGCACCGGCAGCAGCGCGGGCCGGCGCAGCGCCCGGCCCAATGCCCGCGAGAACTCCGCGTTGGTGACCGGGTTCGGCGCGGTCACGTTCACCGCACCGACGGCGCCGTCGTGGTCCAGACAGAAGGTGATCGCGCCCACCACATCGTCGAGGTGGATCCAGGGCACGTACTGGCGTCCGCCCGCCACCGGGCCACCGATACCCAGGCGAAAGAAGGGGAGCATCTGGGCGAGCGCTCCCCCCGAGGGGGACAGCACAACGCCGGTGCGCGTCCTGACCACGCGCAGCAGCGGCTCGGCCGCCTGCGCGGCGCGCTCCCACGCCTCCACCACCTCGGCCAGGAAACCGGACCCGGCCGGCGCGCGCTCGTCGAGCTCGCGCGCATCGGAGGGCCCGTAGAAGCCGGTGGCCGACTGGGAGATCAGCACGCGCGGGCGCTCCGCCTCTGTCAGCGATTCGAGCGCCGCCACCAGCTGGCGCGTGCTCTGCACCCTGGAGTCGCGGATCCTTGCCCGTGCCTCATGCGTCCAGCGCTGCGCCACCGGCTCCCCCAGCAGGTGGACGACCGCGTCCGCTCCCGCCAGCGCAGCGGCAGGCGGGGGCGTGGCCAGCGGATCCGACCAGACCTGGATGTCCACCCCCTCCCCAAGCGCCCCCAGCGCCCGCTGGCGGTCACGGGAGAGCGCGGTCACGGAGTCTCCGCCGGAGCGCAGGCTCGCGATCAACGCGCGGCCGATGAGTCCGGTCGCACCGGTGACGACCACGCGTCTCATCGGCAACCCGCCCGGGCCGGTGTCACGCGCAAGAGGCCACCGCCAAGCTCATCGGTCAGACCCACCACCCGTGCCATCGGCCGCGGGCCGCCACGGTCCTTCATCGGCCGCTGGCCGCCACGGTCTCAACCGCAGAGAGGCCGCCACCTGCATCGACCTGCCTCGACCGCAGGGAGCCCGACCCGGCTCACCCGACCACGAAGAAGCCACCACCTGCCAACACCAGGCTCGACCGCAAGGGAAGCCACGACCCGGCTCATCCGTAAGAGGAAATCACGTCGGGCAAGGCGAATAGCAAGTCGAACCGGACGCGAAGCGAAGGGAGGACCGGCGTGCTGCGAGATTTCAAGACGTTTCTACTGCGCGGCAATGTGGTGGACCTGGCGGTCGCGGTCGTCGTGGGCGCGGCGTTCGGTGCCGTCGTGACGGCCCTTGTGCGCGACCTGCTGACCCCGATCATCGCGCTGATCGTGGGCAGGCCGAACTTCGAGAACCTGTCCTTCACCGTCAACTCAAGTCATTTCCGCTACGGCGACTTCATCAACTATCTGATCTCGTTCATCGCGATCGCCGCCGCCGTGTTCTTCTTCGTGGTCCAGCCGATCAACGCGCTGATGCGCCGTCGCAAGACCCAGCCGGACGTGGAGTCAGAGACCCGGCCCTGCACCGAGTGTCTGAGCGACATCCCGGCCCAGGCCCGGCGCTGCGCGTTCTGCACCTCCCCGCAGCAGCCGTTAGCAGCGGCGGGCTGAGGGCCGCGGGCAAAGGGCGGTAGGTCACGCCACACGGACGGCTGCGGTCGGCGGTTGATTCGGGCGTGCGTCAATCGGCCGCACGCCAGCAGGTGGGGGGCCCATCACGTGCGGTGCTCAGATCAGGTGAGCGAGCACCAGAGCGCCGATGCCCACCAGCACCGCGGCCGTCAACACGTTGCCCCAGCGATCAAGCCAGTCTCCCGGAAGTCGATAGCCGCCGGAGCTGGCCCCGAGCGTCAACCCGACGATCGTGCCAATGGTCACCCCGGCGAACACCAGAAGTGAGGCCACCGCCGTTACGACCCCCGCCGTGGCGGCGGCCAGAAACACGGGCAGGATCGTCAGGTCTGGGGAGGCAGCGGCACCAAATGGAACCATCACGCCGAGGATCCCGGTGGGCCAGGCGCGCCTTTGACGGCGACGGCCACGGGGATGGGCGTTGTGACCGTGGTCGTGGCTGGCTTGGTGGCCGTGGTGGTCGTGGTTCGTCTGGGGGATGACGTGATCGCCGTGCTCCTCGTAGCCGACGTGGTGGCCATGGTGATGCAGGCCGTCCTTGTGGCGCCGGTGTGGGCGGAGACGGCGGTCGTGGTGGCGATGCACGTGATGAGACAGAGGACCCTGTTCGCCGTTGTCTGCATCGGGCCCGTGATGGTGGCTGTGGCCGGCCAGCTCGAGTGCCGAGATGCCGATCCCGGTGGCGATCAGCAGCGCACCAACGATCTCGGCCTGTGCATTCTGGATGGCGGCGCGGAACTGCAGGCCGATGACGATGACGATGGCGCCCAGCATCAGCGACACGAGCACATGGGCCACACCGGCCAGCCCGGACAGCTTTGCCACGCGCAGGAGCGGATAGCGCCGAGTCCGCCCGAGCAGCGCCAGCGGGACCCAGTGGTCGGGCAGGATCGCATGTCCGAAGCCGACGCCCGCGGCGGCACCGAGCAGAGCAGGGGCGTTGCTGCTCACGCTGCCACCAAGCCCGCCACGGCACCGAGCAGTGCAGGGGCGTTGTTGCTCACGCTGCCATCGAACCCCGCGGAGCGGCGGAGACTCGGCCCCTTGCCGATGAGCGGAGCCAGGTTCGAAGCGCCCACCGCAAGTCGCCCGAGCGTGGCCACAGGCCCCAAAGCCGCCAGCAACCTCATCGTCTCGGCAGCTGAGACCGTGACCGCCGCCGGGACGAAGGCCAGTTCGGACTCTGCCGGCTCAGCCATGGACAGATTGTTCTATGAGCGTGCGGTCCACGGCAGCCTTTGCGGTCACGGCGGGTGGCTGCGAGATTGGCTGATTGGGCCCGACGCCGCCGCCCGAAGCCCGGCCCGTCCCGGTGGGAGTCGAAGACTCCCATTCCTGTCCTCCTGGAGCCGCGACGCGCCGCCCGTGTCACCGCTTGAGCCGCAGCCCACCGCCCAGCAGCTGGAGAGCACCCGGCATCACGCGCTTTCGGGTCTGCAAGAGCGTCCGGCGCGGCGAAGGGCATCGGCGCGGTGAAGGGCATCCGGCGCGGCGAAGAGCGTCCGGCGCGGCGAAGAGCGTCCGGCGCGGCGTCCTCCGGCCTGGAAGCGCAAGCTGCACAACAAACCCCCCGGTCCGGAGGGGGGTGTGTTCTGAAACCTGCGGATTCCGCGAGTTTTAGGACACACGGGTTGGCTGCGCCGGGGGGTTTGTTGTCTGACTCGCGGTTTCCGCCCCCAGGGCGAGGCCTGTCGTTGACCAAGTCGGGGCTTCTCCCGCCCCGCCCGCTTCCCGCGGACACTCGGGACCACCGGCGGCGGTCGGGCCGCGGCGCCACCGGAGGTTCCGACACGGCGAAACCGGGGCTTCCCGCGCACACCCCGGACCACCGCTGGCCCGCCTCCTCCGTGGGCGCATCGTTGGCCGCTTCCCGCGCACACCCCGGACCACCGCGGGCTGCGAGCGACGCGGGCTGGCCTATTGCCCGCTTCCCGCGCACACCCCGGACCACCGCCGCCCGCCCCAATCAGCCGGGACGGCCCCCGAGCAGCCATCACGCGCTCGCCACCAGCACCCCCACGAACGCCAGGTAGCCGCAGATGATCACGACACCGTGGCTTCTTCGGAGACCACGGGCGGCAAAGCCGGCGGCCAGGGCGACCACGGTGAGCCCGGCGTACCAGGCGGCTACCAGGGCGGTCTGCGCTGACCACCTGCCGATCCCGAGGATCGTCGCCGGAGCCAGAAAGCCGACCGTGACGTTGAGCGCATTGCTGTTCATCGCCGTGCTCAGCACGGCCGCACCCCGCCCGCGAGCGGCCAGATACACAGCGGCGACCGCGTTCGGCAGGCTCGTGACGGCGGCCAGGATCAATCCGCCCAGGATGCCCCCGGGGATGGCGAGGCGGGTCCCGAGCCGAGCAGCCGCCTGCTCCATCCCGACGCTCGCGCCGACCACGACCAGCACCGCGGCCGCCGCCAGCCACACATCCGCCACACCTCCACGTCGAGGATGGATCGCTTCCTCGAGCTCAAGCTCCTCCTCCCGGATCGCACGGGCAAGCCAGCGCGTCCACCCGGACGGGAGCCTGAGCCGGGAGAGTCGGCCGGGAGGCAGTCCGAGCAGGATCGCGTACGGCACCAGGATGGTCAGCGCGAGGGCGAGTCCCGTCCCCGACGCCAGCACGCCGACCGCCGTGAGTACGCAAACGCTCGCCAGCCACAGGGCAACCACCCCCTCGAGGGCGATCACGCGGCGGTGGAGCAGGATCCGACCGGCGGTGAGCGCGGCGAAGCCCAGCAGGGCAGCGAGGTTGAAGACGTTCGAGCCGATCACCACGCCGGCTCCGATTCGCGACTGATGACCCACCATCGCTGTCACCGCGGCGGTGATCTCGGGCGTGTTGGCGCCGAGTGCGGCCAGCAGGCCGAGCAGCGCCTCTGACACCCCCAGCCGGGCGCCGATGCGTTCGATGCGTACGACCAGCAGCCAGCTCACGCTCAGACTGACCGCGACCCCAACCGCAAACCCCAGGCCGAGCAGGGAATCAGACACGCAGCGCTCCGGACTGCAGGGTGGCGAGATGCAGCGGCCGGGAGGGCACGCCCACAGAACGCACCGGCCGCGACGAAGCGCCGACACAGCGCACCGGCCGCGATTGAACGCAAGCAAGACGCGCTGGTCGCGACGAAGCGCCGACACAGAGCACCGGCCGCGACGGAACGCAGGCGAGAGCGGATCCCGCGCCGGCAGACATCTCGGCGCGGGCGCCCACCACGGTGGAGCCGGTGGCGAGGGAGCGAAGGGTTTGGCTGGCTGGCAAACGAATCGGGTTCACGGCGATCTCCCGCTGGGGGCACGCCGACCAGCCTTCCCGGCTCTCCATCGAGAAGTCTAATCGGAGCTTCGGCCCGGGCGCAGGCGTGTCCAGACACCTGCTCCAGGTGCACCTCACGCACGCTTTCATCCGCGGCTCAAGTCTCGAGCGGCGGCTGTCGATGCGAAGAGCAACGTCAATTCAGACCGCCCAGACGAGCCGAATCCTCGGCACCAGCGCCGGGGAGCGGGGAACCCACGACCTCGGGGCGAAGTCAGGGGTGATCCGCTGCAAAGCGCTCGGTGACCGAGCGCGAGCCCGTCAGCTAACCCCGTAGGCGCAGCCGCGGCGGCCGACCCCAGCCCCTCGCATGTCCCGATCATCCGGGCCTACTCGTCCCTGCCGATTTCCGCGCCACCAAGCCGCTCGTGATCCCGCCGGCAACGGTGAGGACCGAGACCTGGATCGCAGCTGGGCGAAGGGTGGGGATGGGCATTGGCGCTTCCCCCGCCCAGCGGCCCGATCCCGTCCCGGCGCACATCCTCTTTCGGCCGTCAGCCCATCGCGGATGGGCGCCCTTACGCGACTTCTAGGGTGTCACCGCCGCGCAGCCGTCAGCCGATCGCGGATGGGCCTCCTGGTGCTCATCCTGGCGCTCGGGATTGGGTTGGCGCTGTCCCCTCGCGCGGCGCTGGGCGAAGGGGGCCGCTCCCAGCGGGGCCGCTCCCAGCAAGGCCGCTCCCAGCAACAGCGCTCCCAGCAACAGCGCTCCCAGGGCCAGCGCACACACCTCCGGGCGCGGCCGACCGCCGCACGGGCGCGTCAGGACCGGGCCAGCGCTGGCTCCGGCAGGACCCGGCGACGCGCGAGTGTGCTCGCCGCCAGCACCGGTTTTCGTTTCACCCGCGTTCTCAGACTCGGCGACCGGGGCGCCGACGTGCGCACGCTGCAGAGCTGGCTGACCGCCGTCGGCATCCCAACCACGGCGGACGGCAGCTTCGGTCCCGCCACGCGAGCGGCGGTGGAGCGCTTTCAGAGCGCCGCCCAGCTGCGGCCCGTGGACGGCATCGCCGGCCCGCTCACCGACGCGGCGCTGGAGCGGTGGGTGCAGGCTCGCCGCCGCGTGTCAGGCTCCGCGCGCAGCTCGGATCAGAACCTTCCCTTCTGGCGGACGCTGCAGGTCGGCGATCGCGGGAACGACGTGCGCACGCTGCAGTCATGGCTGTCCGCAGTCGGCGTGCCCACGGTCGCCGACGGCGATTATGGGCCGGCGACGCGCTCCTCGGTCATGCGCTTCCAGCAGGCGGCGGGCCTGAAGCCGGTGGACGGGATCGCCGGGCCGGAGACGCAGCGCGCGCTCGAGCAGTGGGTGCAGGGGCATCGCTCGATCGGAAGCGACAGCGGCGGGACCACCGGCAGCGGGAGCACCACCGGCGGCGGGAGCACCTCCGGCAGCGGGAGCACCGGAGGCGCCACCGGCACCCCCACCGGCGGGTCCAGCAACACCCCCACGGGGGGCACCGGCGGCACCCCCACCGGCGGCACCGGCGGCGGCAGCGACGGCGGGGGAATCAGCGGTGCTCCCTCGGGCTGGGTGTTCCCGCTCCAGCCCACGGCGAACGTCCTGCCGCCCTCAGACTGGACGCTCGATCAGGGTGTCGACATCGGAACCTACGGCAACGTCTGCGGATCAAGCGAGGTTGAGGTGGCGGTGACCGCCGGAACGATCGTCCAGGAGGGGATCGGCGGCTTCGGCCCCTATGCCCCGGTCCTGCGGGTGGCCAGCGGGCCGCTGGCCGGGAGATACGTCTACTACGGTCATGCCGCGCCGGCGCTGGTGCCGGTGGGGACGCAGGTGCGGGCGGGCCAACCGATCGCGGAGGTGGGCTGCGGCCGGGTGGGAATCTCTGACGCTCCGCATCTGGAGATCGGCATCAGCGCCCCAGGCGGCCCGCCATGCTGTCCGCTCATGGGCCAGACCGCGTCCGAGATGTACGCGATCGTCCGCGATCTCTATCCGGGCTGATCGAGCGACGGACGCCCCGGGCCCGCGCCCCAATGGGCACCCCGGCCCGCCCGCGTCCAATGGGCACGCCCGCCCGCGCCCGCTACACGCCCGCCCGCGCCTCGCTACCGGCCAGGGCGCGCCCCCACTACCAGCCCGGCCGCGCCAGCCACGCCCCCGGCCCACACCCCGCTACCGCCCCGCCTGTGCCTCGCCTCCCCCGGCCGCCGAGGCGGCCAGCGGGCGCGCCGGCGCGGGCGCCTGGGGTTCGCGCTCCTCCTCCACGTAGTGATACTTGCCGCCGCGCAGCCACGAGGCGGCGGCCGCCACCAGGCAGGCGACGAACGAGAAGGTGAACGCGTCGCTGAGCGCGGTCGAGAACGGGGAGCTCATCAGACGCGGGAAGAACGAGCGACCGGTGAGGACGGCCAGCTGGGATGCGGGCAGGTGGGCGGCCACCGGCCCGAGCAGCTCCTTGATCGGGTTGTAGCCGAGGAACGCGGCGAACAGGCTGGCCACCGGCGGCAGGTGGGCGATCCTGGTCGCCTGGGCGGCGGGCACGCCGTGCGCCTGCAGGCCGTGCTGCAGCGCCGACGGCAGCCCCGAGGACAGCCCGACGATCAGCAGCGAGAAGAACAGCGAGATGGACAGCACCATCGCCGAGTTCTGGAACGTGGCGTTCATCCCGGCGCCGGCGCCGCGCTGCCGCGGGGGCAGGCTGTTCATCACCCCGGCCCGGTTGGGCGAGGCGAACAGCCCCATCCCGAGCCCGTTGAGCAGCAGCAGCAGCGCGAACGGCAGATAGGAGAAGTTGACCGGCAGCTGCTCGAGCAGGATGAACGAGATGGCGGCGAGGATCATGCCGCCGGTGGCGAAGGGACGGGCGCCGTAGCGGTCGGAGAGAAAGCCCGACAGCGGGCCGGCGAGCAGGAAGCCGGCGGTCAGCGGCAGCATGTAGATCCCCGCCCACAGCGGGGTCTGGGAGAAGCTGTAGCCGTGCTGGGGCAGCCAGATGCCCTGCAGCCAGATGATCAGCACGAACTGCAGGCCCCCGCGACCGATCGCCGACAGCAGCGTGGCCAGGTTGCCGGCCGAGAAGGCGCGGATCCGGAACAGCTTGAGGTTGAACATCGGCTGCGCCACCCGCGTCTCGATCACCCCGAACACGACCAGCAGCGCCACGCCGCCGATCAGCTCGGCCAGCACCTGGGGGCTGCTCCAGCCCATCGTGTGGTGGTCGTAGGGCTGGATCCCGTAGGTCATGCCCACCATCACCGCCACCAGCCCGACGGCAAACGTGATGTTGCCGATCCAGTCGATCTTGGCCTCGCGCCGCTCGCCGATGTCCACCAGCTTGGTGTAGGCGCGGACGGTCCCGAGCAGCCCGAACGGCACCGAGACCAGGAACACCAGCCGCCAGTTGACCGGGGCCAGCAGGCCGCCCAGGATCAGCCCCATGAACGACCCGGCGATCGCCGCCACGCCGTTGATCCCCAGCGCCAGCCCCCGCTGGTTCTCCGGGAAGGAGTCGGTGATGATCGCGCTCGAGTTGGCGAACAGCATGGCGCCGCCCACCCCCTGTCCGACGCGCATCCCGATCAGCCACAGCGCCCCGGCCGAGCCGGTCATCGGCGTGACCGCCAGCAGGATCGAGAACACGGTGAACACCGCGAACCCGAGGTTGTAGGTGCGCACCCGGCCGATCATGTCCCCCAGCCGCCCCAGGCTCACGACCAGCACCGCGGTCACGATCAGGAAGCTGAGGATCATCCACAGCAGGTAATTGGTGTTGCCCGGGGCCAGCGGGTTGATGTGGATGCCGCGGAAGATGTCGGGCAGCGCGATCAGCAGGATCGAGGAGTTGATCGTCGCCAGCAGCATCCCGATCGTCGTGTTGGACAGGACGATCCACTTGTAGTTGTGGGGCAGCGCCTTGGAGTTCACAGTCGTGGTTATGCGCGATCCGGGTCGGGGTTATGCGTCGGCATAGAGCATTAGCAGCTAATATAAGCGGCCGATGGCGACGTCTTCCGGCACGAGGCGGCGCGGAAGGCAGTTGGATGAGATCGCCGTCGCCCTCCCGCAGCGGGCGGCGTCGCTCTTCCGGCTGCTTTTGGCCCGCACCAGCATCCCGGTCTCGCGCACCGAGGCCAGCGTGCTGGCCGCCCTGGCGCAGCGCCCCCGGCGCATCACCGAGCTCGCCGCCCGCGAGCGCGTCACCCAGCCCGCCATCACCCTGCTGGTCAACCGGCTTGAGGCACGCGGCTGGGCCGAGCGCCACGCCGACGCCGCCGACCGCCGGGCGGTCCAGGTCACGCTGACCCCGTCGGGGCGCGAGGCGCTGGAACAGCTGCGGCGCGAGTACCGCGCGCTCGTGCACGAGGAGCTGGCAACGCTTCCGAACGAGGACCTGTGCACCCTGGCGCGGGCGATCGAGATCCTCGATTCGGTGATCGAACGACTGGACAAGGAGTCATGACGACAAGAAACCATCGCCTGCCCTACAAGTGGATCGCGCTGTCCAACACCACGCTGGGCATCCTGATGGCCACGATCAACCAGTCGATCGTGATCATCGCCCTGCCCGACATCTTTCGCGGCATCCACCTGAACCCGCTGGTGCCCAGCAACACCAGCTACCTGCTGTGGATCATGCTCGGGTTTTTGGTCGTGATGGCGGTGCTGGTGGTCAGCCTGGGCCGGATCGGCGACATGTTCGGCCGGGTGCGCATGTACAACCTCGGCTTCGCCGTGTTCACCGCCGGCTCGATCCTGCTGTCGGTCACCTGGATGCAGGGCTCGGGCGGGGCGATGTGGATGATCGCGATGCGCATCGTCCAGGGCATCGGCGCCGCGTTCCTGATGGCCAATTCCTCGGCCATCCTCACCGACGCCTTCCCGGCCAACGAGCGCGGCCTGGCGCTGGGCATCAACATGGTGGCGGCGATCGCCGGGTCGTTCATCGGCCTGGTGCTGGGCGGCGTGCTGGCTCCGGTGAACTGGCGGCTGGTGTTCCTGGTCTCGGTCCCGTTCGGCCTGTTCGGGACCGTCTGGGCCTACCTCAAGCTTGAGGACCGCGGGGTGCGCTCGCCCTCGCGCATCGACTGGATCGGCAACCTCACCTTCGGCGCCGGGCTGATCCTGCTCCTGGTGGGGATCACCTACGGGATCCTGCCCTACGGCCACCACACGATGGGCTGGACCAGCCCCAAGGTGCTGGCCGAGCTGGGCAGCGGGGTGGTGCTGCTGGTGCTGTTCGTGGCCCTGGAGCGCCGCGTCCGCGCGCCGATGTTCCACCTCGAGCTCTTCCGGGTGCGGGCGTTCAGCGCCGGGGTGGTGGCGGCGCTGCTGTCGGCGCTGGCCCGAGGCGGGCTGATGTTCATGCTGATCCTCTGGCTGCAGGGCATCTGGCTGCCCGAGCACGGCTACAGCTTCTCGCAGACGCCGCTGTGGGCGGGGATCTACATGCTGCCGCTGTCGGTCGGCTTCCTGCTCGCCGGGCCGTTCGCCGGGCGCCTGGCCGACCACTACGGCGCCAAGCCGTTCACCACCGGCGGCATGGTGCTGGCCGCGATCAGCTTCCTGCTGTTGATCTCGCTGCCGGTCAGCTTCCCCTACTGGGCGTTCGCGCTGGTGATCTTCCTGAACGGAGCGGCGATGGGCCTGTTTGCCGCCCCCAACCAGACCGGGATCATGAACAGCCTGCCGCCCGACCAGCGGGGCGCCGGGGCGGGAATGTCGGCCACCTTCCAGAACTCCGCGATGGTGCTGTCGATCGGCGTGTTCTTCACGCTGGTCATCGTCGGGCTGTCCTCGACCCTGCCCGGGGTGCTCCTGCACGGCCTGTCGGCCAACGGCGTCCCCCGGGCCGCCGCGGTGCGGATCTCCCACCTGCCCCCGGTGGGCAGCCTGTTCGCCTCGTTTTTGGGCTACAACCCGATGGGCTCGCTGCTGGGGGCGGGGCTGCACGCCCTCCCGCACCACACCGCCGCCTACCTGACCGGCCACCGCTTCTTCCCCACGCTGGTCTCGCATCCGTTCGCCACCGGGATCCACGAGGCGTTCTACTTCGCCACCGGCTGCTGCGCGCTGGCGGCGGTGGCCTCCTGGCTGCGCGGCGGCAAGTACTACCACGTGGAGGCGCCGGCCACCGAGCCGGCGACGGTGGCGGCGCTGGCCGGCCCGGTCGCCCCCGAGGAGGAGGAGGAGGAGAATCAGCCCGTGCGGGTGGCCCGCGGGCGGGCGTAGCCGCGCAGCCAAGCGCGCGGCCGCGACGCGGCTCGTGCGGCCGGGCGCAGACGCGAATCAGCCCGTGCGGGTGGCCCGCGGGCGGGCGTAGCCGCGCAGCAGCTCGTCGGTCGTGTCGCCGCGGATGCCGTCCAGCAGCGGCGGCGAGGGCCAGGCACCGCGCTCGCCCTCCAGCCACCCCTCCAGGTCGGGCGCGCGCGGGCGCACGCGCCCGAGCACGTACAGGTAGACGGCGAGCGCCCCGCCGCCGGTGGCCAGGCCGAAGCAGATCCACAGCGCCACGCGGCTGCCCGCCTGAGGGCTGGCGGCCACCGTCTGGGCCAGGTGCATGAGGATCGGGGCGATCATGAACGCCGCCACCGCGCGCAGCAGCTCGACCAGCGCGAAGACGCGCTGCACCTCTCTGGAGGCCAGCGACCAGCCGGCGATGAACAGCGCCGGAGCCACCGAGGATCCCACCCCGATCCCGATCAGCCCCGAGCCGACCAGCGTGAGCACGTCGGTGGGCGGCAGCACCCCGAGCACGACGGCGATCCCGCCGGCCAGGAACACCATCCCGGAGACCGCCAGCAGGTGGACCAGGCGGGTGCGGTACACAAGCCCGAACAGCGCCGCGCTGAGCGCCGCGCCCCCGAACTCGGGCAGGAACAGGAGGCCGGTGTGCAGCGGCTGCTGCTTGTGCTGCAGCAGGGCGCCGACCAGCTCGATCGCCGACACCGAGGTGGCGGCCGAGCAGATCGCCAGCAGGATGCCGGCCACCGGCAGCGTGCTGGCCAGGCGGCGGACGGTCAGCAGCGGCCGGCGGCCGGTGTACTGGTGGATGACCAGCAGCACGATCAGCCCCAGCCCGCCCAGCAGCGGTCCGAAGGTGGCGGCGTCCAGAAAGGCGTGGGTGGCCAGCTCAGAGGCGCCGTAGAAGGCGGCCACGCAACCGCTGGCGGCCAGGCCCACGGCCAGGATGTCCCACGGCGCACTGCGGTCGACCGGCGGCGCATCCTCGTAGGTGAGCAGGCTTAGCAGCAGGGCGACCCCGCCGATCGCCGCGATGATCCAGAACAGCGGCCGCCAGCCGTGGGCGGCGGCCTGCACGCCGCCCACCGTCGGCCCCGCGGCGACGGCGCCGAAGATGCACATGTTCATGATCACCACCGTGTAGCGCAGCTTCTGCACCGGCCAGCCGATCACCAGCGGCGGCACGGCCGCGATCAGCATCAGGCTCGTGCACAGCCCCTGCAGCACGTGGCCGGCGATGAACGCCCCCAGGTCGGGCGCCCAGGCGGCCAGCACGGAGCCGATGACGAACAGGCTCGCGTAGAGCACGAGCATCCGCCGCTGGGGCAGGTGCTGGGCCAACTGGACCGCCAGCACCGTGCCCACCGCGTAGGCGGCGTTGGCCATCCCGGTGGTCAGGTTGAGCGTCTGCTGGCTGGTGTGCAGCTGCTTTACGAGCAGCGGCGTGAGCGGCTGGATGGCGGCCGACAGCCCCAGATAGGGGACCAGCGCGGCCACCACCATGGCCGCCGCCGCACCGTAGCTGTCGGCCAGAGGACCCCGGATCCGCATCCTCACACCCGCCCGACCAGGCGATGGGATGAGCGTCGGCTGGAGGGCGGCAGGGCCGGCCCTCGCCCGTCCGCGGGACGGCGCAGCGCCCGCTCGATCGCCGCCCGCAGCTGGAGCTGCCCGAGCAGCGTCGAGAGCACCCCGAGCCCCAGCAGGGCGAAGCTCTCGCCGACCGACAGCCACCTCAGCGTGCTGCCGGCGAACGTCCGGCTGGCCACCACCGTCCAGCCGGCCAGGGCCATCGCCAGCAGGTCCAGCGCCCGCTGCGGCCAGCCCCGGCCCCGGAGCGCGAAGGCGCCCAGCAGCCCGACCAGCACCGCGCAGCCGGCGGCCAGCGCCAGCCAGCCGAGCGTGCCGGGAGCGAAGGCAAAGCAGGCGGCCAGCAGCAGCCCGCCGGCCAACGTCAGCCACAAGTTCGACAGCGATCGAACTATCACCGGAGGGGATTTACCCGGTGCCCGGCGGCCAAAACCCCGGCCCGAAGGCCGACTGCACCGGCTCCTCAGACCGGCCCCTCGGGTGCGGGCCAAGAGCGGCCGATATAGCCCCTGACCTTGGGCGCTCATCTCCGTAATCGGCTCAGGACAATCCGCCAACACCGGCGATCACCGCCGGGTCTCGACAAGGGAGGCAATCTATGAAGGTAACGAGCAAGCTCGCTGTCGCCGGTGCGGCGGCGGCACTGGCCGTGCTGCCGGCGTCCGCGCTGGCGCATCCCGGCCACGGCCACTCGGGCCACGGCAAGGCCAACAGCCACGCGCAGACGACCACCACCAGCAGCAACTCGGCGTCGACTCACGCGACGGCCGAGAAGCAGTGCCGCAGCGAGCGCACGATGATGGGCGCGGCGACGTTCGATAAGACGTACGGCACCAACAAGAACGATCGCAACGCGTTCGGCAAGTGCGTCTCACAGATGGAGCGCCAGGATCAGAGCGACCAGGCCTCGGCCCACAGCAGCGCCGAGAAGACCTGCCGCAGCGAGCAGTCCAGCGACCCGAGCGCGTTCGATCAGAAGTACGGCACCACCAAGAACGGCCGCAACGCGTTCGGCAAGTGCGTCTCCGAGCAGGAGAAGGCGATGGCCGCCTCGATGGAGAGCAAGCAGGTGCGGGCCGAGGACAACGCGGCCAAGACCTGCCGCAGCGAGCAGATGAGCGACCCGAGCGGGTTCGATCAGAAGTACGGCACCAACAAGAACGGCCGCAACGCGTTCGGCAAGTGCGTCTCACAGCAGGCCAAGGCCCAGGAGCAGCAGAGCACGAGCTCGGGCTCCTGACCCGTTTCGGGTTTGAGGTCAAATAGAGCTGTGGCCCCGCCGGTGCGGGGCCACAGCTTTTTTTTCTCTCCGCCGCCGCCGCCGCGGCGAGCCGGGGGCTAGAGCGGCCTACAGCCGAGCGGCGAGCGGGGGCCTACAGCCCGCCCAGCGAGCCTGGGGCCTACAGCCCGCCCAGCAGCGAGGTGAGGCTGGTGAGCGTGGCGGACAGCTGGCTCAGGTCCTGGTTGAGCTGGGTGAGCACACCACCCTGGTTGAGCGCGTTGGTCAGGTCGCAGAGCAGGTTGCCCAGCAGGTTGCCGGCGCCCGGGACCGCGGTGATGTCCACCACGATCCGGTTGGTGGTGATCCGCAACCCGAGCAGGTTGAGGTTGATCGGACCGAGGACCAGGTGCAGGATCGAGCAGGAGGCCTGCGCGTCCCGCGCCATGCCGCTGCTGGTCCCCGTCAGCTTCGCCGGCAGCATCACCTCATAGCGGGTGACGTGGCGGCCCTTGAGCGTCCCCTTCAGGGTCCCGACCGCGTACACGGCGTGGTTTCTGACCACGAAGCGCTGGATGGCGTAGGTGCCGCTGAAGCGCTTGCCGCCCTTGCCCACGCCGGTGATGTGCGTGGTGTAGAGCGCGGGCAGCGTGGTGACCTTGGGCGGCACGGTCGTGCCGTTGGACGCCGCGGCAGCCGGCACCGCGACGCCGAGCGAAAGGGCGGCGAGGGCGGCGACCGCCGCGTAACGAGCTCGCTTCATATCGATCCTCCAGGGTTGGGTTACGTGACGACCGGCCTGGCGGGGGTGCTTCCCCGACCCCCGCAGGCGCAGTCCCCCTGGACGAATGTCGTAGGCGGCTCCCGGCGCTCGTCGGGGATGTGCACGCGAGCGTTCGCGAGCCGGCCTCGCGGACCACGCCACTTCGCGTACTTGGAGCCGCCGATTTCGCGGCACCCGTGGGCTTGCAGGTGGCGCTCCAGCTCGCGGCGCTTCACACCGAGACGACGAAGCGCAGATGCTCGACGTCGCCGGGGCCGATGCGGAGGGGTCCGGCGGCCGTGTTGAGCATTGGGACGCGTGGAACCTCGCGGTCGGTGGAAAACCCGCCGACCTGCAGGAAGAGAGCCGATGGCGAGACCCGGAATCGAACCGGGGACACCACGATTTTCAGTCGTGTGCTCTACCAACTGAGCTATCTCGCCCTTGGGGTGGCGATGCTAGCGACTCGCTCAGGGGGCTGTGGGATGTTTCGGGTGCGCCAGGAGGGCGGGGTCGGCGGCCGGCCCGGCGGGGTGGGCGGTCCGGCCCGGCGGGGGCGGCGGTCCGGCCCGGCGGGGTGGGCGGTCCGGCCCGGCGGGGGCGGCGGTCGGCCCGGCGGGGGCGGCGGTCCGGAGGGCGGACGGAGGGCGGAGGGGCGGGCGCGCCACAATGGGAACGATGGTCCCCGCCCCCACCAGGCAGCTGTTCATCCTCCGCCACGCCAAATCGAGCTGGGAAAACCCGGGGCTCGACGACCACGAGCGGCCGCTGGCGCCGCGCGGGCAGCTGGCCGCCCAGGTCCTGCGCCAGCACCTGCACAGGCGCGGGATCAGCCCGGCGCTGGTGCTCTGCTCAAGCGCGCGGCGGACGCGGGAGACGCTGGCCGGCGTCGAGCCGGGGGGCGAGCAGCGGATCGAGCCTGAGCTCTACGGGGCCGGAGCCGGCGCGCTGCTCGAGCGGCTCAGACGGGTGCCCGAGGATGTGGGCTCGGTGATGCTGATCGGCCACAACCCGGCGGTGCAGGTGCTCGTGCTGCGCCTGGCGGCAGGCGGGGAGGCGCTCGAGGAGGTCAGGCGCAAGTTCCCCACCGGGGGTCTGGCCACGCTCGAGCTCGACTGCGCCTGGAGCGAACTGGCCCCCGGGCGGGCGTGGCTGACCGAGTTCGTGCGCCCCAAGCAGCTGGTGGCCGGTTGATCCGCGGCGCCGGCTGAGCCGGCGCCGGGTCAGCGCATCCGGCGCAGCAGCTCCAGCGCGCCCGCCTTGGACAGCGGCTCGTTGAGGTTGCCGCACTTGGGCGACTGCACGCAGGAGGGGCAGCCCGACTCGCACGGGCACTCGCCGATCAGTCGACGGGCATCGGCCACCAGCCGCTCGAACTCCTCATAGCCCCGCCGGGTGATCCCCACGCCGCCCGGGTGCCCGTCGTAGATGAAGATCGTCGGGCCGCCGGTCTGGGGGTGGATGTTGATCGACAGCCCCCCGATGTCCCAGCGGTCGCACATGGCGATCAGCGGCAGCACGGCGATCTGCCCGTGCTCGAGCGCGTGCAGCGCGCCCAGCAGCCGATCGGGCGGAAACGGCTCGGAGGCGATCAGCTCCTCGAGCTCAAACCACAGCGCCCGGGTGGGGAACTCGGTGGTGGGCAGGTCCAGCGTCTGAAAGTCGATCACCTGGTGGTCCTGAAGGCCCTTGCGCTGGTAGCCCACCACCGTCTCCGAATAGACCACCTCGCCGAACCACAGTGTCACCCCGAGCGCCTCCCGCCGCTCGAGCGGGCGCTCGATCAGGGTCATGCTCTCCCGCTTGGCCTGGGTGAAGTACTCGCCGGAGAACGGCTCGAGCAGCGCCCGCCGCCCGGCCAGGTCAAGCGCGGCCACCAGATACGAGCGGCCCATGTGCAGGTAGACCGCCCCCTCGTGCACGGTCGCGAAGGCGCGGGCCGCCTCCACCGAGCCGAGCACCTCGCCCGAGCCGGCCTCGATCAGGATGAAGCTGTCCGGAGAGGCCGAGCGCAGGGCCACCCGGGCGGCCGGGTAGTCGTCGGGGCGGCGGGGGACGAAGCCCCCGGCGCGCTCGCGCAGCAGCCCGGCGAGGGTGAGCTCCTCGGCGTGTTCGCGCCAGCGCAGGCCGAGGATCGGCGCATCGGCGTCGGTGAGCGGCGCCTCGTGGGCGGCGCACAGCAGGTGCTCGCCGTAGATCTCGGGGCTGTGGGGGTCGAGGATCGCCGCCTCCACCGGCCGCTCGACGAACTCCCGCGGGTGGCGGCAGAAGAACTGATCCAGCGCATCCTCGCCGGCGATGAACACCGCCAGCCCCCGTCCGCGGCGGCCCGCCCGGCCCCACATCTGCCTCAGGCTGGCCACCGTGCCCGGGAAGGTGACGCAGATCGCCGCGTCCAGCGCGCCGATGTCGATCCCCAGCTCGAGCGCGTCGGTGGCCACCACCCCCAAAAGCTCGCCGGCGCTCAGCCGTTGCTGGATCTCCCGGCGCTGGGCGGGGGTGTAGCCGGCGCGGTAGGGGGCGATGCGCGCGGCCAACCTCGGCTCCAGCCGCTCCGAGGCGTGGCGGAGGATCAGCTCCACCCCCCGGCGCGACTTCATGAAGCAGATCGTCCGCGCGCCGGCGGCGATCAGCGCCGCGAACAGCTCGGCCGCCTCATACAGCGCCGACGCCCGCACCCCCAGCCGCTCGTCCAGGAGCGGCGGGTTCCACATCGCCAACCGCCGCGCCGCCCGCGGCGCGGCGTCCTCGTCGATCACCCGGAAGGGCTCAAGGCCGGTGAGGCGCTCGGCCAGCTCGCGCGGGTTGGCGATCGTGGCGCTGGCCAGCAGGAAGCGGGGGGCGGCGCCGTGGATCGCCGCCGCCCGGCGCAGCCGCCGCAGCACGTTGCCGACGTGCGAGCCGAACACCCCCCGGTAGACGTGCGCCTCGTCGACCACCACGAACGCCAGGTTGGCCAGCAGCTCCCCCCACGCCTGGTGGTGGGGCAGGATCCCCACGTGGAGCATGTCCGGGTTGGTGAGGATCACGTTCGCGCGGCGGCGGATCGCCGCCCGCTCGGAGCGCGGCGTGTCCCCGTCGTAGATCGCCGGGCGGATGGCCCGATGCAGGCCGAAGGCGTTCAGCGCCCGGGCCTGGTCCTGGGCGAGCGCCTTGGTCGGGTACAGGTACAGCGCCCGAGCGCGGGGATCGCCGGTCAGCACCTCCAGCGTCGGGAGCTGAAAGCACAGCGACTTGCCCGAGGCGGTGCCGGTGGTGACGATCGTCGGACCCGCGAAGGCGGCCTCGAGCGCCTGCGCCTGGTGGGCGTAGAGGGCGGTGATCCCCGCCCCATGCAACGCACCGCAAACCTGGGGCGAGAGACCAGCCGGCACCTCAACCAGGCGCGCCTCGCGCGCCTCATAGAAATCCTCGTGCACGAGCCGCTCGTCGCTGCGGCCGCGGGCAAGCAGCGGCGACCAGGGCTCTGCGGGGCGGGTGGCGGTCACCCGGCCAGTATGGTCGCCGAGGACGATGCGCTGCGTCTACCTGGATCTCGACGGCACGCTGCTCGGGCCCGGCGGCTCGCTGCTGCGCGGGGCGGACGGGGGGTTCGCGCTCGAGGGGGTGCGGGCGCTGCAGGCGTGCGAGCGGGCGGGGGTGGAGGTGATGCTCTACTCGGGGCGGCGGCAGTCAAGCGTGTTCGAGTGCGCGCGCCTGCTGGGCTGCCGCGCCTACACGTTCGAGGTCGGCTGCGGGCTGGTGATCGACGGGGAGCTCGAATGGCTGACCGACGGGCTGCTGCCGAGCCCCGCCGCCGGGACGATCTACGCGCAGATCGAGGCCTCCGGGGCGCCCGCGCTGCTGCTCGAGCGCTACGCCGGGCGGCTCGAGTACCACACGCCGTGGTCGGAGGGGCGGGAGGTCTCGCACCTGTTTCGGGGCGCGGTGGATGTGGGGGAGGCGAGCCGGGTGCTGACGGAGGCCGGGCTCGGGTGGCTGCGGCTGCTGGACAACGGCGTCGTGCGCGCGCACACGATGCCGGGGCTCGAGGAGGTGCACGCCTACCACCTGATCCCCGCCGCGGCCTCCAAGGCACGGGCGGTGGCCCGCCACATGCAGGCGCGGGGGTACGCCCGGGAGGAGGTAATCGCGGTCGGCGACTCTCGGGAGGACTTGGGGGTGGCGCCGGTGGTCGGCTGCTTCTGGCTGGTGGCCAACGCCGAGGCGGCGCTGGTGGAGGGGGTGGGCGGACGGAGCGGGGTGCGGGTCAGCGAGGCTGGCTACGGCGCGGGGGTGTATGAGGCGGTGGTGCGCACGCTGGCGGAGGGGGGTTGAGGGGCGGGGGGGGGGGTGCG
>Ga0209061_1001350_pt1 | contig 41789 bp, 38 predicted proteins | sample Coa_R1_10_FD_187157 | JGI IMG/M metagenome (GOLD analysis project Ga0209061, IMG submission 187157) | Surface soil microbial communities from Centralia Pennsylvania, which are recovering from an underground coalmine fire - Coalmine... | ecosystem: Environmental > Terrestrial > Soil >... | reverse complement strand
GGGCTATCGCGATCTGTGGGCTCTCAAGGCGATTCTTGAGCAATCGCAGCCAGCCACCCGGCAGGCGGTGGCGTAGAATCATCATGAACCGCCGTTGGCAACTTCCAACTGAGCTTGGGACACCGTCTGAGTTCAAGCTCGGCAACCAGCGCTACTGTTATCCGCTCACCGTCACCGATCCTGCTTCGCGTTATCTGCTGCTGTGCGAAGCCATGGAATCCAATCAGGAACAGCTAGCTTTTACTGCTTTCGAGCGCCTTTTCAAGGAAAAAGGTTTACCTCAGGCGATCCGTTCCGATAACGGTGTGCCCTTTGCATCACCCAACGGGTTGTTCAATCTTTCCAGGCTCTCGGTGTGGTGGCTGCGGCTCGGCATCACCATCGAGCGCATCAAACCCGGTCCTCCCCAGCAGAACGGCCGCCACGAGCGCATGCATCTCACCCTGAAAAAAGAAACCACTCGTCCTGCCGGCGCCAATCTGCTGCAGCAGCAAGCCAAGTTCGACGCCTTCTTAGAGGAGTTCAACAACGAGCGGCCGCACGAAGCGCTCGGTATGAAATGTCCCGCCGAGCTGTATTCTTCTTCCTGCCGCCCGTATCAAGGTCTGCAGGAACTCAGCTATCCGTTCCACGACAAAACGGTCGTCGTCACCAACTGCGGCCGCCTGTGTCTCTACCGCAAGAAGATCAACTTAAGCACTTGTTTGGCTGGACAAGCCGTCGGGGTTAAGGAAGTCGACGACGGCATCTGGCTCGTCAGCTTCATGGATTACGATCTCGGCTATGTCGATCTGGAGGAGAAAACTTTGCAGCCCCTGCCCAATCCCTTCGGGCCAAAAGTGTTACCTATGTCTTAGGAACAATCTGTTACCTATGTGTCCGGTCCGGACAATGAGTTGTTTGGTGGACCTGGAGGGATTCGAACCCTCGACCTCTTCCATGCCATGGAAGCGCGCTCCCAACTGCGCCACAGGCCCGGTTTTCGGATTACGAAAGCTACTATAGCATACACTGGTCTTTATGACGCGTGATCAGGCATGGGAGATCGTTTGCGAATTCGTCAAATCAGAAAGCCTTCGCAGACATATGCTGGCGGTGGAGGCTTGCGTCGCCGCTTACGCCCGGAAATTCGGCGAGGACGAGGAAAAATGGGCCGTGACCGCCCTGCTGCACGACTTCGATTGGGAAATTCATCCGGAAGCTCCCGACCATCCCATGAAGGGCGAGCCGATTCTGGCCGAGCGCGGCGTCAGTGAGGAGATTCGCCGTGCGATTCTTTCGCATGCGCACTACAGCGGCGTGCCGCGCGTTTCTCCGCTCGAAAAAACCCTGTTCGCCTGCGACGAGCTGGCCGGATTTTTGACCGCCTGCTCCTACGTGAAGCCCGGACGCAGCATTCATGAAGTGGATGTGAAAAGCGTCCGTAAAAAACTGAAAGACAAGGCTTTTGCGCGCAATGTAAACCGCGAGGACATCCTCAGCGGCGCCTCGGAAATGAGCGTCGATCTGGACCAGCACATCGAGTTCTGCCTCCGCGCCATGCAGGCCCGCGCCGAGGAGCTGGGGTTGGCGGGAACGGCCGCCGCAGGTCAGTAAAAATCTTCTTCGCTCCGCCGCGCGGCGGTTCGTGCTATTGTGGCAGTTCGAAAATGGAAAGCACCGCCACCTCCGCCGCGCCGCGCAGGAATGCGCGCAACGCCGTCGCCGCCGGATTTTTAGGCTGGACCATCGACGCGTTCGATTTCTTCGTTCTGGTGTTCACCGTATCGGCGATCGCCAAGGATTTTGGCCGCTCCATTCCCGCGGTCGCGCTGACGATTACCGCCAGCCTGGCGACGCGCCCGGTGGGAGCTTTTGTTTTCGGGCTGCTGGCCGATCGTTTCGGACGGCGCGTGGTGCTGATCGCGAATATTCTATTTTATTCGCTGATGGAGATCCTGTCCGGGCTCGCCGGCAGCTACCAGATCTTCTTCATCCTGCGCCTGCTCTACGGCGTTGGGATGGGGGGAAATTGGGGCGTGGGGGCGTCGCTGGCGATGGAGTCGGCGCCGCCGCAGTGGCGCGGCGTGTTATCCGGACTGCTGCAGGAAGGATACGCGGTGGGCAACATTCTGGCGGCGGTCGCCTATTTTCTGGTGTTCCCGCACTGGGGCTGGCGGGCGATGTTCTTCGTGGGAGCCGTGCCGGCGCTGCTCACCATCGTATTATGCCTCTATGTCGAAGAGCCGCAGGCCTGGCATGAGGCGCGCACCGACTGGACCACGTATCGCGCCGCCATCTTCAAAAATTTCCCGCTGTTTTTGTACCTGATCGCGCTGATGACGATGATGAACTTCATCTCCCACGGCACGCAAGACCTTTATCCGACGTTTTTGCAGCGGGCCCGCGGCTTCGACGTAAGCACGACGTCGATCATCAGCATCCTTTCGATGACCGGCGCGCTGGCCGGCGGGCTGGTGTTCGGGCACCTGTCGGACCGCCGCGGCCGGCGCAAGTCGATGGTGACGGCGGCGCTGCTGGGGGTGCTGACAATCCCGCTATGGGTGCTGGCTCCAAACAAGCCGCTGATCGTATCCGGCGCATTCGCGATGCAGTTCATGGTGCAGGGCGCCTGGGGCATTATTCCAGCGCACATCAACGAGCTCTCGCCGGCGCAGCTTCGCGGATTTTTTCCGGGCCTCGCCTATCAGTGCGGGGTTCTGATCGCATCCAGCATCAGCTACGTCGAGGCGCTGCTGGGCGAGCATTTCAGCTACGCCGCCTCCATGGGAGGACTGGCCGCGGCGGTTCTGATCATCGGCGCGATCGTGATCTGGGCGGGCCCGGAGGCCAAGGGAATCTCGTTTGTGCGGGGCGGGAAGTAGGCGCTCCGCCGCTCAGTGGATGTTGGCCGGATCGGCTTCGACGCCCCAATGCTCCCAGACCGGGGCGCCGTTGAGGTCGCGCAGATCGATCACATCGCGGCCGTCGTCGACTTCGCGCGCCAGAAGGATGTCGCTGTTTCCGGATTTTACGCGCGATCCGGTGATCTCCACCTCATCGCCGGGTACGTAGTTGGACTTCAGAAAATCCATGAAATTCTTCGGCGCGAGATAAACCTCGACGGTTCCGGTCTTCGTTTTCACCGCCAGGTGAACGCCTTCGAGCGGCTGTCCCGCGGGAACCACGCGCACGCCGGTGACCGTGCCGGAAATCGCGACCGCCGTCGCGGGATTGTACGCCGGGCCGCTTGCGGCGCGCGCCGGAATCATCGCCAGGGCGAGCGCGGACACGCTGAGCATCACATTTTGAATCTTCATTTTCTTGTCTCCAGTTGTGAAATCTTTCGCGGCTGCCTGCCGCTTCCGACCTGCTTGTCTCGACTGAAAAGATGATTGGCGCCGCGCCCAGGTTACATCGCCGATCGGCACAGAATTTCATGTGCCTTTCCGCAATTTTCTGGTTATCCGGAAGGAACGCCGAATGGACGGGGCTTGCCGGCGCGGGGACGTGGCATCATAGGAGTTGTGTAAGGAGCCCGCATGAGCAGCAGCCTTCCTTCGACAAAAAACGCGCTTCAGGAACTCGCCGCCTACGGCCAGTCGGTGTGGCTCGATTACATCCGCCGCAGTCTCATCACCAGCGGCGAGCTGGCGCGGCTGATCGAGCAGGACGGCCTGGCGGGGATGACGTCGAATCCGGCGATCTTCGAAAAGGCCATCACCGCCAGCACGGACTATTCGGATTCGCTGGCCGCGCTGGAAAACGAAGACCTGGACGCGATGAGCCTGTACGAGCGGCTGGCGATTCCCGATATTCAGAGCGCGGCCGATACGCTTCGCCCGGTGTATGAGCGAACCAATTTCCGCGACGGCTACGTGAGCCTGGAGGTTTCGCCGTTTCTGGCGCACGACACGCGCGCGACCATCGAGGAAGCGCGGCGACTGTGGAAGACAGTGGGGCGCGAAAATCTGATGGTGAAGGTGCCGGCAACGCCGGAAGGCATTCCCGCCATCGAGCAGTTGCTGAGCGAAGGCATCAACGTCAACATCACGCTGCTGTTTTCCCGCCAGGTCTATGAACAAGTCGCGCAAGCCTATCTTTCCGCGCTTGAGCGGCGCCCCGGAAGCCTGCACAAGATGGCGAGCGTCGCCAGCTTTTTCGTGAGCCGCATCGATTCCTATATTGATCCGATCGCCAGGGACAAGAGGAAAACTGCCCCGCCGGAGCAGCGCGCGCTGCTCGAACGCGTCATCGGCAAGGTGGCGATCGCCAACGCCAAGCTCACCTACGAGCGGTACAAGGAGATTTTCCGCGGAGCGCGGTGGGAGGCGCTGGCGGCGCGCGGGGCGCGGACACAGCGGCTGCTGTGGGCCAGCACGAGCACGAAAGATCCCTCCTATCGCGACGTTCTGTACGTCGAGGAACTGATCGGCGCCGACACGGTGAATACGCTTCCTCCGGCGACCTTCGACGCCTTCCGCGATCACGGCCGGCCGCGGGCGAGTCTTGAGGAGAATCTCGAGGGAGCCCGCGCGACCATGGAAGCGCTCGAACAAATCGGCATCCGCATGGATCAGGTTACCAGCGACCTGCTGAAGCAGGGCGTAAAGCTGTTCGCCGAGGCGTTCGACAAACTGCTGAACGCGGTGGACCGCCGCTGCAAGGTGAAGATCGGCGGCGAGGTGAATCCGCAAACGCTTTTGCTGCCGCCGGATTTGCGCAAGGGGGTCGAAGAAGCAGCCGAGGATTGGCAGATCGGCGGAAAAGTGCGGCGCTTGTGGGCGCGCGATGCGTCGCTGTGGACGGGATCGGACGAAGCGAGGTGGCTCGGCTGGCTGGGCATCATTGAGGACCAGATCGAGAATAAGGCGCATCTGGAAAATCTCGCCGCGGAAATCAAACAGGCGGGATTCCGGCACGCGCTGCTGCTGGGCATGGGCGGATCGAGCTTGTGCCCGGAGGTTCTCAAAAAGTCATTCGGCAAAATGGACGGATTCCCGGAGCTGTTCGTGCTGGACTCGACGGACCCGGCGCAGATCCGCGCGGTGGAAAGCAAAATCGATGTCGCCGAAACGATTTTTATCGTATCCAGCAAATCCGGCTCCACGCTCGAACCGAATATTTTCAAGCAGTATTTCTTTGAGCGGGTGAAAGAAAAGGTGGGAGCGCGGCAGGCCGGCAGCCGGTTCATCGCCATCACCGATCCGGGCTCGCCGCTGGAGCGGGTGGCAAGTGAGGATCAGTTCCGGCGCGTTCTGCACGGAGTGCCGAGCATCGGCGGAAGATATTCGGCGCTGTCGGACTTCGGCATGGGTCCGGCTTCGATCATGGGCATCGACGCGGCGCAGTTTTTGGACCGCGCCGAAGCGATGGCGGTCGCCTGCTCGCACTGCGTGCCGATCCCAAACAATCCGGGCGTGATGCTGGGCCTGACGCTGGGCGAGCTGGCCCGGCGCGGGCGCGATAAAGTGACGCTGATCGCTTCGCCGGGGATCGCGGACCTGGGCGCGTGGCTCGAACAGTTGCTGGCCGAATCGACCGGGAAGCAGGGTAAGGGATTGATCCCGGTGGATCGGGAACCGATGGGGACTCCGCAATCCTACGGGCAGGATCGCCTGTTCGCCTATCTTCGCCTGCAAACGGCGCCGGATGCGGCGCAGGATCGTTTTCTGGAGCAGATTGCCGCAGCGGGCCAGCCGGTGATCCGCATCGACGTGATCGACAGGATGAACCTGGGGCAGGAATTTTTCCGCTGGGAGATCGCCACCGCCGTGGCGGGATCGATGCTCGGGATCAACGCGTTCAATCAGCCGGATGTGGAGGCGAGCAAGGTCGCCACACGCAAGCTCACCGAAGAGTATGAGCGCAGCGGCTCGCTTCCGGCCGAAGAGCCGTTTTTCAGCGGCAATGGGGTGAGCCTTTTTTCCGACGCGGCGAACCGGAATGCGCTGGGTTCGCGCGCGGATCTGGCCGGATATTTACGCGCGCACCTGGACCGGATCGGGGACGGGGACTATTTTGCGCTGCTCGCCTACATTCAGATGAACGAGGCGCACGAGCAGGCGCTCTCGCGCATGCGCGGGGCGGTCCGCGACCGCAAACGCGCCGCCACCTGCGCCGGTTTCGGCCCGCGCTTCCTTCATTCCACCGGCCAGGCGTACAAGGGCGGACCGAACAGCGGAGTTTTTCTGCAAATCACCGCCAACGACGCCGCCGACCTCCCGGTTCCCGGACAGAAGTATACGTTCGGGGTGGTAAAAGCGGCGCAAGCGCGCGGCGATTTCCAGGTTCTCGCCGAGCGCGGGCGACGCGCGCTGCGGGTTCATCTGGAGGATGTGGAGAGCGGGCTGAAGACGCTGGAATCGGCGATCGGCGAAGCGCTAAAGTAGAGGAATCCCGGAAGCGCGGCGGTGCGGGCTTGGCCTCTTTTGCCAGGCGCGCGGCCGGGCACGGCGGGCGATGAGCATCCAATGACCACCGATTCCAACGACCATCACGGCCGGCCGGGCGATCCGTGTGCGATGGTGATCTTCGGCGCCTCCGGCGATCTCACCAAACGAAAGCTGATCCCGGCGCTGTACAACTTGGCCAAGGATAACCTGCTGGCGAAGGAGTTCGCGGTGATCGGCTTCGCGCGGAACGAGATGAGCACCGAGGAGTTCCGCGCCAAGCTCAGCGCCGACATCCGCGAATTCGCCACCACGGCGGTGGACGAAGATCTGTGGCACTGGTTTTGCGAGAGGATCTACTACGTCAGCGGCGAATTCGGCGACCCTGCCGCGTTTGAGCGCCTGAAGGAGCAGATCGCGGCGGTGGAACGCGGCCACGGAACCAAGGGAAATTGTTTTTACTATCTCGCCACCGCGCCCGGATTCTTCGCGCCCATCGTGCAGCAGTTGGGCGCGGCGGGGCTGGTCGGCGAGGACCGCGGCTGGCGGCGGGTGATCATCGAGAAACCCTTCGGCCGCGATTACGATACGGCGCTGAAGCTCAACCGCGAGATCCGCGAGGTGCTCCAGGAGAAGCAGATTTACCGGATCGATCATTACCTGGGCAAAGAAACCGTGCAGAACATCATGGTCTTCCGCTTCTCCAACGGAATTTTCGAGCCGATCTGGAATCGCCGCTATATCGATCATGTGCAGATCACCGTGGCCGAGACGGTGGGCGTGGAGACGCGCGGCGGCTACTATGAAACCGCCGGCACGCTGCGCGACATGGTGCCGAATCATATTTTCCAGTTGATCTCGCTGACGGCGATGGAGCCGCCGATCTCCTTCGACGCGGACGTGGTGCGCGACGAGCAGGCGAAAATTCTGAAGGCGATCCCGCCCATGACTCCCGAGGAGGTCTTGACGCGCACCGTCCGCGGCCAGTACGGCGAAAGCGTCAACGGCGGGCAGCGCATGGTGGCCTACCGCCAGGAAAGCGACGTATCGCCGGTTTCCCGCACGGAAACCTACGTGGCGATGAAGCTGTTCATCGACAACTGGCGGTGGGCCGACGTTCCCTTCTACGTGCGCACCGGCAAGCGCATGCCCAAACGCACCACCGAAATCTCCATCCAGTTCAAGCGCGCGCCGTTCCTCCTGTTCCGCAAAACTGCGGTGGGCGAATTGACGCCGAACCGGCTGGTGCTGCACCTGCAACCGGACGAAGGAATTTCGTTGAGCTTCGGCGCGAAGATCCCCGGCCCGACGGTCCGCATCGGCGGAGTGCAAATGAACTTTCAATACAAGGATTATTTCGGCAGCACGCCTTCCACCGGCTACGAGCGGCTGCTTTACGACTGCATGCTGGGCGACGCGACGCTGTTCCAGCGGTCGGATATGGTGGAGACGGCCTGGAGCGTGGTGGCTCCGATTCAGGACGTGTGGGAAGCGCTGCCGCCGCGGAAATTTCCGAATTACCCGGCCGGCAGTTGGGGTCCGGAGGAGGCCGATGAGATGCTGGCCCGCGACCACCGGCGGTGGTTCTCCTCGGAATGAGAGGCGGGGAAGCCGCGGGTGCTTGAGCGATGATTCTGGCGGGCGACATTGGCGGAACCAACACGCGGCTGGCGCTGTTTGAGGGGCCGGAGCCGCGGAATATCCAGGTCTTTCACAGTGCGTCCTATCCGACGCTGGCCGCCATCGCGCGCGAATATCTCGCCGCGCAAGGCCAGCGCGTGGAAACGGCTTGTTTCGGTATCGCCGGGCCGGTGCGCAACGGCGCCGTGGAGGCGACCAACCTGCCCTGGAAAATTCACGCCGCGCAGCTCGCCGCCGAACTGGGCCTGGCCCAAGTGCGGCTGCTGAACGATCTGGAAGCGAACGCCTACGGCATCGACGCGCTGCCCGATTCGGATTTCGCCGTTCTGCGCGGCGCCCCCGCCGATCCGCGCGGGAATCGCGGGCTCATCTCGGCCGGAACCGGTTTGGGCGAAGCGGGCCTGATCCCGGTCGACGGCTCATATGTCCCGTTCGCCAGCGAAGGCGGCCACGCCGATTTTGCGCCGCGCAATGCAGTCGAGATTGCCCTGTGGGAATATCTCGCCCGGCGCTTCGGCCACGTGAGTTACGAGCGCGTTCTTTCCGGCCCGGGCTTGGTGAACGTCTACCATTTTTTCCGCGACGCCGGCTACGCCCCGGAGCCTTCCTGGCTGGCGCAGGAGATCGCCGCCGGCGATCCATCGGCGGCGATCGCTCGCAACGCCGATCAAAACGAGCTGTGCCGGATGGCGTTAAATCTCTTCGTGAGCGTCTACGGAGCCGAAGCCGGCAACCTCGCGCTGCGCCTGCTGGCCACCGGTGGAGTGTACCTCGGAGGCGGAATCGCGCCGAAGATTCTGGCCAAGCTGCGCCAGCCAGAGTTTCTTCTCGCCTTTGCCGATAAGGGCCGCGTGGGGCCTCTGCTGGAATCGATTCCGGTGCGCGTGATCCTGAACGATAAGACGGCGCTGATCGGCGCCGGCCGCGTCGCGCTGGGGATCAAGCGGCCGGAAGGTTAAAGCCTTTCCAGTTCCGCGCCCAGGGCCGCCAGAGCCCGCTCCAGGTCCCGGATCACCGGAGCGGCCTGCTCGAGCCGCCCCGCTCGGCCCATGGCTTCCAGCGAGCCTGCCGCCGCTACAGCCGGGCACGCGCCGAAGTTGGAAACCGAACCCTTCAACGAGTGCGCAGTGCGCTCCAGCCGGCGGGCGTCGCCGCGTTCGGCGGCGGAGCGAAGCTCGTCCAGAATCTTGGGATACTCGCCCAGGAACAGCGCCGCAATTTCCTTCAGCAGTTCGACGTCTCCGCCGACGCGGGATAAGGCGACTTCGCGATCGAGAACAGGATCCATTGAGGGCGCGCTCATGCTCTGCTCATCGGCAGGGACATCGAACTCGATAACTTGTCTTATGATAATACGTTGGATTCGGTCTGGGTCCCTGTTGAAGCAACCTGGCTGCTCCACGCCCCGGCTCGCGTTGACGAGCGAACCATTCTCATTTTGACCATGCACGGCTACGGATCGAATCCGGAGGCGATGCTGCGGCTGACGGTGGCCGCCGTGGAGCCGAACTGCGTGGTGGCCAGCCTTCGCGGGCCCAACCAGCACTACCTGGCGGCGACGCCGGCCGGCGACGAGGTCGGCTACAACTGGGGTACGCGGCGGCATGCGGAGCTGAACATCCGGCTGCATCATCGGATCGTGCGCGCCGCGGCGGCGGAGCTGCGGCGCCGCTTTTCGATTCCCGCGCGGCGGACCATGCTGATGGGGTTCTCTCAGCCGGTGGGATTGAATTACCGGCTGATCGGGACGTATCCGGAAGAGGCGGGCGGCGTGGTCGGGATCTGCGGCGGCGTGCCCAAGGACTGGGAAGAGGACAAGTACGCGCAGATCGCCGCCCCGATTCTGCATATTTCGCGGTCCGAGGATGAGTTCTTCCCGGCCGAGGTCGCGCAGGGCTTTCCGGACCGGCTCCACAAGCACGCCTCCGACGTGGAGTTTCACCTGCTGCCGGGCACCCATCGTTTTCCTTCCAAGGCGGCGCCGATTCTGAGGAAATGGATGCGGCGGGTTTTTGGCGAAAGCTGAAGCTCCGGCGCACGGGCGCGGGCAGCCTTCACGTTAGCCGGATCCGCCGTCCGCCGAGCCGCGGCACTCCTGGCACGGGCAGATCTTTCGGAAATGATCGTAGGAATAGATGCCGGTGTTGTGGCCATCCGACCACTCGATGCGGATCGCGTAGCTGCCCACCGGCTCGACCTGCACCATTTTCAGGCGCGGCGTGTACATCGGAAAGGGGCCTGCTGGCGCCGAATAGCTCGATTTGCGCGGCGCGGTGCCGTGCGCGCCGGTGCAGGTGGCGCAGGGGCACGCATCGCGCAGGTAGGCCAAGCTGTATTCGCTGTGATGGCCGTCCTTCCAGTCGATGCGGATGCCTTTGGATTTGGAAATGGCGATGTGTTCGGGTTCCGGGGTCACTTAGGCGTTGACTCTTTCGATGTCCCTGATTCCGGAGATGCGGCGGATGGCGGAAACGACTCGCTCCAGTTGCCTTTTGTCGCGCACCTCGACGGTCATGTCGATCACCGCCGACTCCGGGGCCCCGTCGGGGCGCGCCTCCAGGCTCCGGATGTTGGTCTGCTCGTTGACCAGAACCGTGGTCAGTTGATTCAGCATTCCCGGCTTGTCCGCGGAGTGAATGACCATCTTGACCGGGAAGGAGCCGGCGTCGTTGCGCGCCCATTCGACCTCGATTTTGCGCTCCACCTCATACATCAGATTTTGGACGTTGGCGCAGTTGAGCGAATGCACGGCCACGCCCTTGCCGCGCGTGACATAGCCGACGATGGGCTCTCCCTTGATCGGGTTGCAGCACTTGGCGCGGTAGACCAGCAGATCATCCACGCCCTTGACCTTGATCACCAGGTCCTTGGCGCCGCCGGGCGACACCGGCGGCGCCGGAGCGGGCGCGGCGGAGGGTTCGGCCGGCACCTGCTCCGGCGCCAGCTTCTGCAAGACCTGCCGCGCCGAGAATTTGCCGTAGCCCAGGGCCGCGTGCAGATCCTCCATCTTGGAATAACCGTACTCGGCGGCGACCGCTTCCAGTTGGCTTTTCGGCACCTCGCCCAGCTTCACGCCCAGCCGGCGCGACTCGACCTGAAGATACTTCTGGCCGATTTCGATGGCCTTGGCGCGCTCGGTGGTATTGATGACATGCTTGATCTTATTGCGCGCTTTGGAGGTCTTGACGACGGCGAGCCAGTCCTTGCTCGGCAGATGGCCGGCCTGTGTGAGAATCTCGACCACGTCGCCGTTTCGCAGCGGCGACTTGAGCGGAACGATCCGGCCGTTGACCTTGGCTCCCACACAGTGGTTGCCGACGTCGGAGTGAATGGCGTAGGCGAAATCGATGGGCGTGGCGTCGCGCGGCAGCACGATCACTTTGCCGCGCGGCGTAAAAGTGTAGACCTCTTCCGGATACAGGTCCACTTTAAGGGTGGACATGAACTCGCCCGGATCGCGCATTTCGCGCTGCCATTCGACAAGCTGGCGCAGCCAGGCGATGCGCTGATCGTCGGCGCCGGCTCCACGGCGGCCTTCCTTATATTTCCAGTGCGCCGCGATCCCCTCTTCGGCCACCCGGTGCATCTCCTCGGTGCGGATCTGCACTTCGAAGTGGCGCCCATTGGGTCCCATGACCGAGGTGTGCAGGGACTGATAGAGATTCGGGCGCGGAATGGCGATGAAATCCTTGATCCGGCCGGGAATGGGATGCCATTCGTTATGGATGACGCCCAGGGCCGCATAGCAGTTCTTCACCGAATCGGTGATGATGCGCACTGCCAGAAGGTCGTAAACCTGGTCCAGTGTGATTTTCTGGCGCTTCAGCTTTTGATAGACGGAGTAGGCCCGCTTGACGCGGGTCTCGACCCGGGCGGGGATGCCCTCGCGCGCCAGATGCAGCTCGACGGTGTGCTTGATCTCCGCCAGCAGCGCCTCATTGTCGGCGCGCGCCTCTTCGAACTCCTTGAGCAGCTCCGCCGAGGCCTCCGGCTCCAGGTATTTGAAGGCCAGATCTTCCAGCTCCCCGCGGATCTTCCCCATCCCCAGCCGGTGCGCGATCGGCGCGTAGATATCCAGCGTTTCCTGCGCGATGCGCGCCTGCTTTTCCGGCGGAAGCGAATCCAGCGTGCGCATGTTGTGCAAGCGGTCGGCCAGTTTCACCAGAATGACGCGGATATCCTCGACCATCGCCAAAAGCATCTTACGGACGCTTTCGGCCTGCCGCTCCTCGCGGCTGGCCAGGTCGAGTTTGCTGAGCTTGGTGACGCCGTCGACGCAGCGCGCCACATCGTCGCCGAAATTCCTGCGGATCTCTTCGATGGTGGCCGAAGTGTCCTCGACCACATCGTGCAGCAGCCCGGTTTCCAGGCAGGTCATGTCCATCTGCATCTCGGCGAGCTGGCGCGTGACCAGAATCGGATGGACCATATAGGGCTCACCCGAAACCCGCTTCTGGCCGTCGTGGCGCGTGGCGGCGAACTGAAAAGCGCGTTCCAGCGGCGCCAGATCCTCCTGAGGGCGGAGCTCGCGGAGCCGCGTTTCCAGCTCCGAGAACAGCCGCGCAACCTGCGGGTCGGGCGGCGGAAAACTGCTCTGTGCCGGGAGCATCTACTTTTAGTTTAAAGAAAACAAAACAGGAGCCAAAAGCCGGACGTTCCGGCTCCTGGCTCCTGACTTTCGCTGCCCGCTTACTTGGACGTTTCGGCGGTAATTCCGTTGCCGTGAGCGGCCGCCTCCGCCGCTTTCGCCTTCTTAGTGTCCAGCGCCTTCTGGATCCAGCCGTCGGCGATCTTCACCTGTTCCTTGTACTCGTCCGGAGAATCGAGCAGATCCGCCTTTTCGCGAATCAAAAGGTTCAAATACGACATGGCGTCTTCGTACCGGGGATCGATCTCCAGGGCCTTGTTCAAATAGGCCATGCCTTCGTCGATGATGGGGCCGTACTGCGCCTTCAGCTCTTCCTTGACCTTTTTGTCCTTCAGCGGTCCGGGATCCTCCGGCTTCATGTGCGCATTGGCGCGCGCCAGCATGTCCTGCGGATACCACTTGGCCCAGGCGATCACCCCCAGGCTGTAATACGCTTCCTTGTTCTTCGGATCCACCTCGATCAGCCGCTTATACCATTTGGCCGCTTCATCCAGCTTTTCGAGCTTCTTGTCGGGAGGCAGAGAAGAGGCTTCGTTGTAGCTGAGCGAGGCGAGCGAGGCGATGGCGGTCGGCTCGTTGGGGTTCTTTTCGAGAACCTTGCTGAACTCCTCCCGGGCCTTGTTGGCCATCTCGGTATTTTCCGGCGACTCGGCGCCAGGGATCCACTGCGACATGTACGCCGTCGCCAGATACAGGCGGGCGTTCGGATTATTTTCATCCAGGGCGATGGCCTGCTTGAAGTGGTCCACCGCCTCGGAGTACTTTGCGTTCTTGAACGCCAGCACGCCCTGATTCAACTGGTCCCGCGATTTCAGCTTGTCGCACCCGGTAAGAGCGAGAATCCCGAAGATCGAAGCGGCTATGGTGAGTTTCCCTGTTCGCATCGGCGTTCCTCTACTGTCCCTGTTCAATCTTCGGCGTCATCAGCCCGATCTTGTCGATGCCCGCGCCCTTGGCGATATCGATCGCCTGCGCCACGGGCTCGAATGGCAGCTCCGGGTCGCCCTTGACGAAAACCACGCGCTCGGCGCGGGTCTTAAAAACCTCTTCCAGGCGGGACTGGAGCTTGTCCCAGGTGATGGGGTCCTGGTTCAACTTGAGGCTCTTGTCCTTGTCGATCACGATCACCACCGTACGGTCCTGGTCGGGCGGCGGCGGCGGCTGATTGGGCGGCGGCGGCTGCGGCGCCAGCACGTCCAGACCCATGGGGGTCAGCGGGGTGATGACCATGAAAATGATCAGCAGCACCAGCAGCACGTCAATGAGGGGCGTGACGTTGATGTCACTCTTGGAACCTTTGCCTCCTCCAACAGCGAATGCCATAAAAAAGTCTCCTTAAAAAATCGTCCCTGGTTCCTTTACCGCGGCGTGCCGGCGGTGGCGGCGGTTCCGGCGGGCTTGGCCGGCTGGTTGTCCTGCTGCCGCTGCTCGGTGAGAAGGCCGATCTGATCGACGCCGGCGGCGCGAAGATTATCCACCACGTCTTCCACCGCTTGGTACTTGGCCCGCGCATCCGCTTTGATATACACCGTCTTGTCCAGCTTGTTGGTTTGCAGATCGCGCACCTTGCCAGCCAGATCCTCAATATGGATCTGGTTATTGCCGGGGCTGAGGAAGAACTGGCCGTTGCGCGTCACCGCCACCAGGATCGCGTCTTCCTTGTCGGCGGCCTGCATGGCGATGGCGTTGTGCGTAACCACCTTTTCCACCGTCTGCCCTTTGTTCAACATGGGCGTGATGACCATGAAAATGATCAGCAGCACCAGCATCACGTCGACCATCGGAGTGACGTTGATGTCGTTGACCACCGGCGGGGATTTCTTCTTCTCCATAACTTGCTCCTTGGTTTCGGCGGCGGCGCCCCGCCGGACCGGTCCGGGACGCCGCTCGCCTATTTCAACTCGCTTCGGAAAACCGCTCTACTTGCCCACGCCCTTCGCCGACCGCTTCAGGAAGTAGTCGATCAGCTCCGAGCTGGAGTTGCCCATCTCGACGTCGAAGGCTTCCACGCGGTTGGTGAAATAGTTGAACACCATAACGGCCGGGATCGCCACGAACAGACCGATGGCGGTGGTCACCAGCGCTTCCGAAATACCGCCGGCGACGGCGCCCAGACCGGTCGACTTTTCGGTCGAAATGCCCTGGAACGCGTGAATGATGCCCAGCACCGTGCCGAACAGGCCGACGAACGGCGCCGTCGAGCCGATGGTGGCCAGGCTCGAGATGCCGCGCTTCAGCTCGGCGTGAACGATCGCCTCGGCGCGTTCCAGAGCGCGCTTGGAGGCCTCGATCTCCTCACCCGAAATCTCCGAGCTCATCTGATGGGCGCGGAACTCCTGCAAACCGGCGACAACCACCTTGGCCAGATGGCTCTTCGAATAACGGTCGGCAATCTTGATCGCTTCGTCCAGCTTGCCCTCCCGCAGCGCGCCGGCCACCGCCGGGGCGAACTGCCGGGACTGCTTGTAGGCGGCGCTGTAAGCCAGCGCGCGGTCGATCATCACGCCGATCGACCACGCCGACATCACGAACAGAACAATGACGACCAGGCGCGCGGCCCAACCCATGTTCCCCCACATCGTGCGCGGATCGAATCCGACGCCCGATGTCGCCGATTCCTGAAAGAGCATGAACGCCCAAATCTGCAACTGTAAAAGCATAGTGTGTCTCCTGCGAGTTGAAATTGAAAAGCGCCCGGATCGAGCCGGACGCCTCGTCTTACTGGCTCAGAGTGAAATTCACCTCAATCTGAGTGATCACTTCCACCGGCTCCCCGTTAAGCAGAGTCGGCTTGTAAAGCCATTGCTTCACCGCGGCCGTCGCGGCCGGAACCAACAGCGGGTGACCGCTGATTAACTGAAGATTCTGAATCGTGCCGTCCTTGCCGATGATCGCGGTAAACCGCACCGTGCCGGAGATGCGCGCCTGCTTGGCCAGCGGCGGATACGCCGGCACCACGCGCTTGATCAGGTTGGCGGCCTGCACGTTGCCGCCCACGCGGATGCGCTGCGGCGTGGTGGGCTTCACTTCCTTCACCGCCGGAGGCGGCGGGGGCGCCGCCGAAACGTTGCCAATAATGCCTCCCAGCACGCCGCTGCCGGCTCCCGGCACGCCGCCCGGCACACCGCCGATCACCGTTCCAGCGCTGGAAGGCGGGGGAAGCTCGTCTTCCTTGATCATCGCCACGTCTTTAGGAATTTCCTTGGGAGCGATCAGCCGGCCCGCGTCAAACTGCCGTGGCGCAACGTGCACCACCTTGGGAGCAACCGGCGGCGGGGGCGGAGGCGGGGGCGGAGGCGGCGGAGGAGCCGTCAGAAACGAGGTGAGCGTCGTCTTCGGCAGCACTTCCGTATAAATCAACGGAATCAAGATAAAAACGCCGATCACCAGCACCTGAATAATCGTCGAAATGATCACCGACGCGCTCTTTCGCGTCCGGTTCCCCGGCTGTACGAAGGATTGTTCGAACATCTTCCCGCTTCTCCCTTTGGCTATCCTTTGCTCAATTCCTGTCCAAACATCACGAAAGAAAAATCACCGCGCGGCGGGCTTCCTCGCCGCCATTTCCCGGGCCGGCGCAGCCGGAGCCGCGCGCAATCCCGAACCCGCCTTCCTGCGCTCGATCAGGTTCTGCCACAGCAGCAGTATCGGACTCGCGATAAACACCGAAGAGTAGGTGCCGAAAATAATTCCCATGACCAGCGCGAAGGAAAATCCGTTCAACACCTGGCCGCCGAAAATAAACAGGCTGAGCGCGGTCAGCAGCGTCAGGCCGCTGGTCAAAACCGTCCGCGAAAGCGTCTGGTTCACGCTGATGTTGATCACGTTCTCCAGCTTTTCCCGCCGCAACAGCTTCAGATTCTCGCGGATCCGGTCGAAAACCACGATCGTGTCGTTCATCGAGTAACCGACCAGAGTGAGCAGCGCCGCCACCACGGTCAGCGTGATTTCCTTGTTGAAAATCGAGAACAGGCCGATGGTGATGATGGTGTCGTGGAAGCAGGCAATCACCGCCGCCGCTCCATAGATCCACTCAAACCGGAAGGCAATGTATACCAGCATGCCGCCCAGCGCGTACAGCGTCGCCAGCACCGCCTGCCGCCTTAATTCGGCGCCCACCTTGGGGCCGACCATCTCCGCCGAAAGAATCGTGAACGGCCCCAGCGAACACTCCTTGCGGATCGCCTCGAGAATCTGCGGCGTGACTCCCTGAACCTGCGAAAGCTCGTCGAGCGAGTTCAGGATGCCGCCCTTGGAGGCGCGGAACTGCTCGATGCGCCGGCTCAAATCCTGCAAATCCTGTTCGGAAAGCGCCACGCCGGCCGTCAGCAGCGGCTCGCGCAGCCGGTTGGCGAGCTGTTCGGCCGAAGAATTATTCAAATCCAGCTTTCCTCCGCCCGCCCCGAACGTCGAAAGAAGTGTGTCCTCGATGGTCTGCCGGCGCTGGTTCAGCTCCTTTTCATCGGCGATCTGCGTGCCCACGATGACCTGCTGGGTGCCGGTGATCTGCTGCACCGAGATCTCGCCGCGGATCTTGTCGCTCAACGCCTTGCGGATCTGGTCCACCGGAGGCTCATGGTTGAAACGCAACCAGATGTTGGCGCCGCCCGTAAAATCAATGCCATAACGCGGGCCGTGGTGCACGGCCAGGCTGACCATGCCGGCCGCCGTAACCACCAGCGAAAGAATGATGAACGGCCACTTCTTGCCTAGGAAATCGAAGTTGGTGTTTTTAAATAATTCCATGGAGCCTTATGGCCGGCTTAGTGCTATTGACACCGGCCCGTCGTCTAAAGTTCCCGCCCGCAAGCTGCGCCGGCCCAGGCGCCGCAACGCGGCTTCTTAACATATCAGAAAACCCGGGCCGGTTCAAACCGCCTAAATGCTGAGCGTCACCGCCTTTTTCTGCATTCCCAGCTCCCAGTCGAAGATCGTCCGGGAGACGAACACCGCCGTGAACACATTGGCGATCAGGCCGATCACCAGGGTCACTGCGAACCCCTGCACCGGTCCGGTCCCGAACAAGAACAGGATGGCGCAGGAAACCACCGTGGTCACGTGCGTATCGATAATGGTTAAAAAAGCCTTCTTAAAGCCCGCGTCCACGGCGGCGACCACGGCTTTTCCGGCGCGCAGCTCCTCGCGGATGCGCTCGAAAATCAGCACGTTGGAATCGACCGCCATGCCGATGGTCAGAATGACGCCGGCAATGCCGGGCAGCGTGAGCGTGGCGCCGAAATAGCTCAGCGCCGCGATCAGAATAATCGCGTTCAGAATCAGCGCCAGCGTGGCGTTAATCCCGCTCCGCTTGTAATAGACCAGCATCACCGCGATCACCGCGATCACCCCGGCCACACCCGCCGCCATTCCTTCCTTAATCGAATCCGAGCCGAGCGAAGGGCCGACGGTCCATTCCTGCAAAACCTCGACGCCAGCCGGCAGCGATCCGGCCCGCAGATTCAAAGCCAGATCGGCCGCTTCCTCGTGGCTGGACAGGCCCTCGATCACGCCGTTATCGGCGATCTTGCCCTTGATGGACGGCGCGCTCATGACAAAATTGTCGAGCACGATGGCCAGTTGCTTGCCGATGTGGCTGCCGGTGAACTGCTCAAAGCGCCGCGAGGCGTCGCCCTGCGCCACCACGAACGCGGTTTCCCATCCGCCCATCTGGCCCCGCTGCGGGCGCGCGTCGCGCAGATCCCGCCCGGTGATCACCGGCGTGCGCGACACAATATAAAACTCGCTGGGGACGCCGCCGCGCGGCTGCGTGGGAACGATCTTTTCATCGAGCGGCAGGATCCCCCCGGTGGAGGCGCGCGCCTCCTCGCGCGAGGAAAACGGCCCCGCCTTTACTTCGTCCAGTTCCAGCACGGCCTGCGTCTTCAACAGCTGCTTGACGTGCGCGGGATCGTCGACGCCGGGAAGCTGCACCATGATCTCGGCCTCGTTGGCCGATCCGCCGCGCTTCTGCACGCTGGTCTCGGAAAGGCCCAGAGCGTTGATCTTTTTGTCGATGGTCTGGATGCTCTGGGTGAGCGTATCGTCCTTCAGCTTCAGCGCCGCGGTGGGCTGCATGGTCATGCGGTAGTCGGTCGAATTGACCGGCGTGAGAATCCATTCGTTGGAAAAATTCTCCTGCACGATCTGCCGGAAAGTGCCCGCCTGGGTGGACGGCACGCCTTTAATATCAATCTGGATCTTGTCGGCGTCGGCGATCGACTGCGGGTCGTTGCGGCCCATATCGGCGAAGGGAACACCGGCCTTCTGTAACGCTTCCTTCAGGCGCAGGATCACCTGGTCGGCTTGCGCCTTGAACGCATCCTGAAGCTGTACCTGGAGCGTGAGCTGGCTGCCGCCCTTCAGATCAAGGCCCAGCCGGATATTTTTGTTCCAGTTGTCGATCAGCTCCTGCTTGGAGGTGGGCAGCCCGATGATGCCGTACACGCAGATCAGGATCACCCCGACAATCACCAGGGCCCGCACTTTCACGTTGCTTGTCATTTACTTCTTTTCCTCTGTTTTTTCCGGGCTGAGCAAGCTCGCCACGGCGCTGCGCGCCACTTGCAGCTTGACGTTGTCCGGCTTGACCCGCAGCACCAGCATATCGCCGGTGATACTGATGATGGTGCCGACGATCCCGCCGGTGGTCAGCACCTCGTTGCCGCTTTGCAGATTCGCCAGCATCCGCGACTGCTGTTTCTTCTGGCGCTGCATGGGCAAAAACACCAGAAAGTAGAAGATCGCCACGATGAACAGCAGCGGCAGAAAACTCAGCAGCGGATTGGAGGCCGGAGCCGCGGGCGCTGCTTGCTGGAGAAAAATCGCGAACATTTAGGGATTACTTTTATTCTAGCTGGCGTCCCGCGCCGGGACAGATACAGCTTTCAACAACCCGGGGAATTGTCCAAGAATAATAGCCTGCCTGATCTGCCGCATGATGTCAAGATATCTCCGGAGATTGTGCAGAGTGGCCAGCGTGGAAAAGGTCATCTCGCCGGCCAGGAACAGGTGCCGCAAATACGCGCGCGAAAAGTTCCGGCAGCTATAGCAGGAACAGGACGGATCGAGCGGTTCCCCGTCCTCCTTATACCGCGCCTGTTTAATGATGACCCGGCCCTGGCTGGTGAACAGGTATCCGTTGCGGGCGTTGCGCGAGGGCAGCACGCAATCCATCATGTCGATGCCGCAAGCCACATATTGCGCAAGCTCCTCCGGCATCCCCACGCCCATCACGTAGCGCGGCTTTTCCCTGGGCAGCTCCGAGGCGCTGATCCCGGCCATTTCCAGGCTCAGCGCCCGCGGCTCGCCCACCGATAATCCGCCGATGGCGTAACCGGGGGCATCCAGCGCCCGCAGGCGCGCGGCGCAGTCGCGCCGCAAGTCGGCGAACATCGAGCCTTGCACGATCGGAAAACAGGCATCTCCGCCGCCGGTGTTGTTCAAATAATGCGCGTAGCCGGCGCGCGCCCAGCGCAGGGTCCTCTCCATCGACGCCCGAGCCGCTTCATGGCTCGCCGGATAGGGCAGGCACTCGTCGAGCACCATCAGGATGTCGCTTCCCAGCGCCAACTGCGCCTCAATGACCGATTCGGGCGTGAACAGATGAGCGTCGCCGTTCAAATGCGACCGGAACAGCACGCCCTCTTCGCTGATCTTGCGCAGCCCGTTCAGACTGAACACCTGGAATCCGCCGGAATCGGTCAGGATCGCGCGCGGCCAGTTCATGAAGCGGTGCAGTCCGCCGAGCTTGCGCACCGTCTCCGGGCCCGGCCGCAGGAAAAGATGATACGTATTGGCGAGAATGATCTTCGCGTCCAGGTCTTCTAAAAGCTGGCGCGGAAGAATTCCCTTGACCGCCGCCTGCGTGCCCACCGGCATGAAAACCGGCGTTTCGATCGCGCCGTGCGCGGTGTGCAGCAGGCCCGCGCGCGCGCCGGTGACCGGACAGGTGGCCTGAATCTCGAATCGCAGCAATCTCCATTGTAGGCCGCTGAGAACCGCGGCAAAATTACAGGTGTTGAAAATAAAGGACGACGAATCCTACACCCGTGGCTTCCCGGCATCCCAGCCTGCCGCTCCTTAGTAAACTGGGGAAACGATGAAACACCTCAACCGACTGTTCGCCGCGCTGCTCGCCGCATCCGCCATCGCGCCGGCCCAAACTCCCCGCCCGCAGCTTGAAACCGGACTGAACACCATTCAGGCGGCGAATCTTCGCGCCGACCTTACCTTTCTCGCCTCCGACGCCCTCGAAGGACGCCTGTCGCTGGAGCGCGGTTCGGAGGTCGCCATTCAGTGGATCGCGGACGAGTTCGCCAAATCCGGCCTGAAACCGGCCGCCGGCGATTCGTTCTTGCAGCCGGTTCCGCTGGTCGAATACAAAATGGATCGCGGCGCATCGCTGCTGAAAATTCGCGCCCGCGGCAATGAACAGACTTTCCACGCCCCGGACGCGACCGGGAATTATCCCAACGACGGCGTATATAAAGGACAGGTGGTTTTTGCCGGCTTCGGCATCACCGCGCCCGAGCTTCACTACGACGACTACGCCGGCCTGGACGCGCGCGGAAAGGTCGTGCTGGTGTTCAATCATGAGCCGCAGGAGGACGACGAAAACTCGATCTTCAACGGCAAGGGCAACACGCGGTACGCCAACGCGCGCGCCAAGATGATGATCGCGCAGCGCCATGGAGCCGTCGCGCTGCTGATCGCGCCCGATCCCAATCATAAGCCGGGCCACCAGCGCGGCGGGCTGGACGCGGCGCGCAATCCTCTGCGCACGCCACCGCCGGCGCAGGCCATCGACGGCGAGGATTCGATCCCGGTGTTCAACGTCAGCGCGGCGGTGGCCAAGGAACTGCTGGCCGCCACGGGCAAAACCCCCAGCCAGCTTCAATCGGCCATCGACGGCACGTTAAAACCCGCGTCAACCGCGCTCGGCGACGCGGAAGCCGAGCTGCATGTGGTGACCGCCTCACGCAGGCGCGCCCTGTCCTACAACGTCGCCGGGCTGGTGGAGGGCAGCGATCCGGCGCTGCGCGGGGAAACCATCCTGTTTAGCGGCCATTACGATCACGACGGCGTGCGCATCGACGGCGCGATCTATCACGGCGCCGACGACAACGGCTCCGGCACGGTGGGCATTGTGGCGCTGGCCAACGCGTTCGCGAAAAATCCGGTGAAGCCGAAGCGGTCGCTGCTGTTCATCGTGTTCGCGGCCGAGGAACGCGGCCTGCTCGGGTCTTATTACTACGCGGCGCATCCGCTGCGCCCGCTTGCCACCACGCGGGCTCAGATCAACTTCGACATGATCGGCCGCAATGAACAGGACAGCGCGCAAACGCACGGCCTGATCGACATTGCCCCGGACACCTCTAACGAGCTGAACATCGTGGGCACCAAATACAGCCCGGATTACCGCCGCACCGTCGAGCGCGAGAACGAGTTCGTCGGCCTGCGTCTCAACTACAAATGGGATGACGACACCGTGCTGAACGTCCTGTTCCGCAGCGATCAGTACCCGCTGCTGCTGCACGATATCCCGGCGATGTGGTGGTTCACCGGCTTCCATCCCGATTATCACCAGATCACCGATACCGCCGATAAAATCAACTACGCCAAAATGGAAAAAATCCTGAAACTGGCCTATCTGGCCGGCTTCGATTTCGCCGATTCGGCGCATCCGCCCAAGTTTTTTCCGGCGGGCGCCCCCCGCTAGCGGCAAGGTCGAGCTCCGCCGCGGGGAGGCCTGCGCGCGTCTTCCCTCCCCCCGCCACAATGGGATAATCGTGCCCATGAAGCGATTTTTCCCGATTCTGGCGGGCTGTGCGCTGGCCCTGGGACAATCCGTCGATTTCGAAAAAATCCGCGCGGAAGCGGCCGCGCATTCGCAGGTCGAGCCGGTGTTCGATATGCTAACGATCACTATCGGACCTCGGCTCACCGCCTCGCCGGCGCACAAACGCGCGGCCGAGTACGCGCGCGATCGCCTGGCAAGTTACGGACTGAGCAACGCGCGCCTGGAGCCGTTCCACTTCGGCCGGGGATGGACGATGGAAAAGCTGACGCTGGAAATGATCGAGCCGCGATATCTGCCGCTCATCGGATATCCCGACGCCTGGACGCCTTCGACCGCCGGGGAAATCGTGGGCGAGCCGGTGACGACGGACACCAAGAGCGCCATCCTGCTGGCCGATCCGGTGATGACCAACTTCGTGCGCAAGGACCGGCCGCAGCCGAGCGATCCCGATTATGTGCCGATGTCGGCGGCCTACGCGACCAGCGTCGGAGGACGCCGCGCCGCGCCACCGCCGCGAAAGATCACCGAAGCCGCCGTGGTTCTCAAGCCGAGCCGCGGCGAGGATGGCACCGTGTTCGTCCAGGGGCGCGATGCCGGCCCGGGAGCGATTCCCACGGTTACGCTCAGCGCCGAGCATTACAACATGATTCGCCGGATGGTGGACCGGAAGATCCCGGTGAAGCTGCGCGTAAACGTGCAGACGAAATTTTATGATGCGGAAAACGGCAACGCCTATAATGTGCTGGCCGAACTGCCGGGGTCCGACGCGGCGGTGCGCGATGAGGTGGTGATGATCGGCGGGCATCTGGATTCGTGGCACACCGGCGTCGGGGCCACCGATAACGCCGATGGGGCGACGGCGGTGATCGAGGCGATGCGTATCTTGAAGGCGGTCGGCGCCCGGCCACGCCGAACGATTCGCGTGGCGTTATGGGGCGGCGAGGAGCAGGGGCTGCTCGGATCTAAGGCCTGGGTCGCGGCTCATTTAAAGGGAGAAGAGCGCGAAAAATTCGACGTTTACTTTAATATTGATAACGGAACCGGCCCGATCTATGGGTGGTATTTGCAGAACATGGAATCGGTGCGGGATCTTTTCGATCAGTGGCTGCGGCCGGTGAAGGAGTTTGGAGCGCGCCGCAATGTGATCGAACCGGTGGGGTCCACCGACCATTTGAGTTTCATCGACGCAGGCGTGCCGGGATTCAATCCGATTCAGGATTACGTGAATTACGACGTGCGGACGCACCATACCAACATGGATACGGTGGAGCGGGTGAATATCGCCGATATCCGGCAGGCGGCGGCGGCGATGGCGTGGTTCGCCTATAACGCCGCCAACGCGGAGACGAAGATCCCGCGCCCGCCGGCGAAGTAGCGGCCTGCGGGAAGCCGCGCAGCCGGTATCATGTAAGAACGATGCCGATAACAGGCGCCGCGGCCGCCGGAGTTGTTGCCGCGGCGGGCTCGCTGATCTATGCGGTTCGCGGCAGATCGTCGTCGCTGCTGGCTCCTTCGGTTTATCGCGGGGACCGGCGGCGGCCGGCGCTGGCGCTCACCTTCGACGACGGCCCCAGCGAAGCGACGCCGGCGCTGCTGGAAATTTTAGCCGGGCAAAACGTTCCGGCCACGTTTTTTATGTGCGGCGAAAATGTCCGGCGCTGCCCGGCAGTCGCGCGCCAGGTGGCGGCGGCCGGCCATGAGATCGGCAATCACACCGATACGCACCCCCGGCTCTATTTCCGCTCCTCCGGATTGATCTATGCCGAGGTGGCGCGCGCGCAGGAGACCATCGCGCAGGTGACCGGCGTCACGCCGCGATTCTTCCGGGCGCCCTACGGTGCGCGCTGGTTCGGCTTGCGCGCCGCGCAGCGCCGCCTGGGACTTTTCGGCGTGATGTGGACCGTCATTGGGTGCGATTGGAAGTGGCCGGCGCCGCGCATTTCGCGCCGGCTGCTGGCGGGGGCCTGTAACGGGGCGATTTTCTGCCTGCACGACGGCCGCGGAACCCAGCGCTCGCCCGATATCCGGGCCACCTTGCAAGCGGTAGAAACGATCCTGCCGGAGCTCAAAAACCGCGGATTTCAGTTCGAGACGGTGAGCCAGATTCTATGTCCGACGAACTAACCTGTCCCGCGAGCGGGATCGCCGGGCGTGTGGCGCGCGTGATCGCCAAAACGCAGCATATTCCTGTTGAATCGATCACCATTGACAGCACCTTCGAGCAGTTGAAGATCGATTCGCTCGACGGCATCAATCTTCTGTTCGCCATCGAAGGCGAGTTCGATATCGATATTCCGGACGAGGCTGCGCGCCAGATCCGCTCGGTTCGGGAGATGGTGGAGGGGATTGAAAAGCTGCTTGCGGCGAAAACATGATGCGTCGCGTCGCGGTGACGGGAATCGGCGTGATCTCTGCGCTGGGCCGCTCGCGCGCCGGGTTCTGGGAGGCGCTGAAAGGCGGGCGCTGCGGGATCGGTCCGATGACGCTGGTGCCGGCCGGATCGGTGCGCTTTGAAAACGGCGCGGAAGTACCGGATTATCGCGCCGCGGATTATTTCGACGAAAAAGAGGCGGCGATGCTGGACCGCTTCGCGCAGTTCGCGCTGATTGCGGCGCGCGAGGCGGTCGCCGATTCGGGAATCGTCTTCGATGGCGCGCTTGGTGAAGTATCGGCGGTGGTAACCGGATCGTGCCTCGGCGGAAAATCCACCGAGGATGAAGGCTTTCGCGGGCTTTATGAATGGAAAAACACGCGATTTCCGCCGCTGACCATTCCCAAGGCGATGGCCAACGCGGGCGCCAGCCGGATCTCGCTGGAATATGGAATCACCGGGCCGGTGTACACCATCTCGACGGCGTGCTCCTCGGCCAATCACGCAATCGGGCAGGCGTTCTGGATGGTGCGCAGCGGCATGGTCGAAGCGGCCATCGCCGGAGGCAGCGAAGCGCCGTTCTCGCTCGGCCTGCTGAAGGCCTGGGAGGCGATGCGCGTGGTTTCGCCCGATACCTGCCGCCCGTTTTCCAGAGACCGGCGCGGAATGATCTTAGGCGAAGGCGCCGCGATGCTGGTGCTGGAGCATTGGGAGCGCGCCCGGGCTCGCGGCGCGCAGGTGTATGGGGAGATCGCCGGATTCGGCATGTCGTCGGATGCGTTTCATTTGACCCAGCCCTCGGCGGCGGGCGCGGCGCGGGCCATGCGCGCCGCTCTGCGCGATGCGTGCATCGACGGGCGCGCCATCGGCTACGTGAACGCGCACGGGACCGGAACGCCGGCCAACGATCCGGCGGAGGTGGAGGCGATTCGCGCGGTCTGCGGCGATCGCGTCCTGGTCAGCTCGACCAAATCGATGCACGGCCACGCGCTGGGGGCGGCGGGAGCGATCGAAGCCGCGGCCACCCTGCTGGCCCTCAAAGAGGGAGTCCTTCCGCCCACTGCGAATTTCACCGAAGCCGATCCGGCCTGCGATCTGGACGTGGTGCCGAACGCCGCTCGAACCGTGGCCGTGGAATGGGCGTTATCGAATTCGTTCGCCTTTGGGGGACTGAACGCGGTGCTCGTGTTCCGGCGCTGCCAGCAGAGGGAGCCGAGGTGACGCCGTTTCTCGGTTAAAAATAGTCGAAAGCTTTGCCGCCCGGCGGGATCTACGGCGATAATCAGGGGATAACCCTGTGACGGCGGAATTCGCATCCCGCGGCAGTTCAATCGAAGCCGTTCGCGCGCTGGAGGTTCTGGAAAATGCCGGCGACGCGGCGGCGCTGCTCGATCCGCAATGGCGCTTCCTGTATGTGAATCGCGCTTTGGAGGAGATGTTCCGGCGCCCGCGCGCCGAACTGCTGGGCCGCGGGTTCTGGGAAGTTCTGCCCGGCGCCGGAAACATCCCGGATAAAGAAAGGCTGACGGGTTCGCTGCGCGAACACGCCGTACATTTTGAAAGCTGCTCTGCGGAGGGCGACCTGTGGATTGAAGTGAGCGCGTATCCGGCGCCGGAGGGGGTCGCGGTGCTGGTGCGCGACATCGGCTCGCGGAAGAAAGCAGAGCGGGACCTTGCGCTCGACAACGCGCGGCTATTGGAGCAAAGCGAATGGGCGCAGCGCGAACTCCAGCGGTCCAACGAGGATCTGCGGCGCGCCAACCAGGATCTGGAAGCGTTCGCCTATTCGGCCAGCCACGACTTGCAGGAACCGCTGCGAAACGTCTCCCTGAGCGCGCAGTTGCTCCAGCGCGCCTTGCACGGCGTGGCGGTTCCCGAGGAGGCGGAGAAGTTTCTGGCCGGGATTCTGAGCGGCGCCCAGCGGATGGAACGCCTGGTGCGCGATCTGCTCGCCTACGCCCGCGCGGCGCGGCCCATGGGACCGCCGCGCGCCGAAGTCGACGCCCATGGAGTGCTGGCCGGAGTGCTGATCAGTCTCAAGAGCCGCATCGAGCAGAGCCGCGCCTGCGTCACCTCGGATCCGTTGCCGCGCCTGGCCATCCACCACGTCCACCTGGCGCAACTGTTGCAAAACCTGCTCAGCAACGCGCTGAAGTATCGAAGCGCCGACCCCCCGCGCGTGCACATCGCCGCGCGGCGGGAGCCCGGATGGTGGGTATTTTCGGTGGCCGATAACGGAATCGGCATCGATTTACGGTACCGCGAGCAGATCTTCGGATTGTTCAAGCGCCTGCACGCGCGCGAGCAATATCCGGGCAGCGGCCTCGGCCTGGCCGTCTGCCAGCGCATTGTGGAGCAATACGGCGGACGAATCTGGCTGGAACGAAGCGCCCCGCAGGAGGGAAGCGTCTTTTGTTTTTCGCTGCCGGAGCGCTGAGGGCCGGCCGTGTGCGGGCGCCGCGGAGTCGGCGCGCCGCCGCCCGCTGTATACTGGGTGCAGATTGGTGAGACTATGCGTTCCTTTCTCACACCCGGTCTGGCAGTTTTGGTTTTCACCGCGGCGCTTCCCGCGGCCCGGGCGCAGGAAGATACGGTCAACATCACTCCCCGGCACGGGCCGGAAAAAGCGCCTGAGACGCGGCCGGAGCGCGGCGCCAATATCCGCGTCGATTCGACGCTGGTGCTGATCCCGGTTGCCGTGACGGATCCCATGAGCCGCTTCGTCACCGGCCTCGATAAGGAAAATTTCAAAATTTACGAGGATAAGGTCGAGCAGGAGATCGCGCAGTTTTCAAGCGAAGACGCTCCGATGTCGGTGGGCATTGTGTTCGACACCAGCGGGAGCATGGGCGCGAAGCTGCAAAAATCGCGCGAGGCGGTGGCGCAGTTTATGAAAACCGCCAACCCCGAGGACGAGTTTTTCCTCGTCCAGTTCAACGACCGCCCGGAGCTGGTGGTGCCCTTCACCTCCGATACCGAGGAGATCCAGAACCGGCTGACCTTCGTGCAGTCCAAAGGACGCACCGCGCTGCTGGACGGCGTCTACATGGCGATGAATCAGATGAAGAAGGCGCGCAATCCGCGGAAGGCGATTCTGATCATCTCCGACGGCGGCGATAATTCCAGCCGCTATACTGAAAATGAAGTGAAGAACGCGGTGCGGGAAGCCGACGTCCAGATCTACGCGATCGGGATCTTCGAGCCGCTGGCATCGCGCGGGCGAACTCCGGAGGAACTCTCCGGTCCGGCGCTGCTGAGCGAGATCACCGAGCAGACCGGCGGGCGGCATTTCGCGGTGGATAACCTGGCGGAACTGCCGGATGTCGCAGCTAAAATCGGCATCGAGCTGAGGAACCAGTATGTCATCGGTTATTCGCCCAAGAATAAAAACCGCGACGGCAAATACCGGCGCGTGATGGTGAAGCTGGTGAAAACCACCGGCTTGCCTCAGCTCAAAGCGGCCTTCCGCACGGGATATTATGCGCCTTCTCAGTAGCCCTTCTATTCTTGTTTCCAGTCTTTTTTTTAGTTGTGTTTTAGCCGCGCAGAATCCGCCGCCGGCCGCGGCGCCGGACGAAATCCCGACGTTCCGGACCGGAACCAACCAGGTGGTCCTGCACGCCACCGTGGTGGATAAGAACGGAAAGCTGCTGACCAACATTCCCGAATCGGCGTTTCACGTTTACGAAAACGGGCAGGAGCAGACGCTGAACCTTTTCCGCCGGGAGGATGTGCCGGTCTCCATGGGCATCATCATCGATAACAGCGGCAGCATGAGGGAGAAACGCGCGAAAGTGGCGGCGGCGTCGATGGCGCTGGTTCACGCCTCCAATCCGCAGGATGAGGTGTTCATCGTCAACTTCAATGACGACGCCTATCTGGACTGCCCGTTGACCAGCGATCCGAAGAAGCTCGAAGAGGCGCTGGATAAGATCGACGCCAAGGGCGGCACGGCGATGCGCGACGCCATCAGTATGTCCATCGATTATCTGCGGGAAAACGCCAAGAAGGACAAGAAGGTTTTGCTGGTGGTCACCGACGGCAACGACAATACCAGCAACGAATCGCTCGAACAACTGGTGCGCAAGGCGCGGCAAAGCGAGGTGCTGATCTATTCGATCGGCCTGCTGAACGAGGAAGAGCCGCGCGAGGCGGCCAAAGCCAGGCGCGCGTTGAAGGCGCTGGCCGAGGCTTCCGGCGGAAATATTTATTATCCGAAGGATCTGCCGGAGATCGACCGGATCACGCCGCAAATCGCCCACGAGATTCGCAATCAATATATCCTCGGTTATCTGCCCTCCAACGCCAACATGGACGGAAGCTTCCGCAAGGTGAGCGTGGTGGTGAAGGGCTTCGGCAACCCGACCGTGCGCACCCGCAACGGATACTACGCCACGCCGGAGCCGCCCGCGCGCCCCAAACCGGGCGCATCGCTGGTCAAGCAGTGATCCCGCTGCTGTGGATTTTGAGCAAAGGCTACCGGCTGCGGCCGTGGCGAAGCCCATATCTCCGCTGGCGGATCGAGACCTATCAGGGCTGGCGCGCCGAACAGATCGCCGCGCGGGATTTTTGGCGGTTCGCCTGGCGCAACCGGCGGGACCTGCTGCGCTATCTGCGCTGGGCGGCAGGGATGCGCCGCGGGCGGAGTCTTCGCCGGCAGGCCGTCTTGCCGGGCGCCGCTATGTTAAGGTGACAGAGAAATGTCCCCGGTATTTCGATCCGCCTTGCTGATTTTGCCCGCCGCGGCGGTGGTTTTCGCGCAACCCGCGCCGCCCCGGGAGATCCGTGCCGAAGGAGTGCCGCCGCGCGCCACCCCCGGCGATTATCAGGCGCACAAAGAGCTCGGCAAGATCACCATCGCGGCCGATTTCGCCGGACACTTTGTCACTACTCCGGATAAAATGCTGACCACCGACGATTGGGTGGTGGTCGAGGTGGCGCTGTACGGCCCGGAAGGCACCAGGCTCCAGCTTTCCCCCGATCAGTTTTCCCTGCGCATCAACGGCCGGAAGCCGATCCCCAGCGAGCCTTCGGTGCGGGTCAACAGCAACCTCCGCGATCCCGACTGGCAACCGCCGGAACAGCAGGCGGCGAAACAGTCCAAGACCTCCATCGGCGGCACGGGCATGAACCAGGACAACGGGCCGCCGCCGCCGGTCCATATTCCGCTGGAGCTTCAGCGGTCCATGGCGGAAAGGGCGTTGAAAGCGTCGCTTGAAGAGGGCGAGCGGCGGCTTCCGCAAGCCGGGCTGCTGTATTTCCGCTATGGCGGAAAAGCCAAGAGCATTCACACCGTCGAGCTGATCTACAACGGTCCGGCGGGCCAGGCCACGCTGGAGCTGCAGCCGGTCGGCTAGCGCATCGCAAGAGCCGATTCATCCCCGCGCCGAATTCCCGATCGGCTGCGGCTCCCCCTGTCGATGCGAGCAGTGCTGTACCGTACTGTCCCGCATTCATCGACCTTCAAGCCCGGCACTCATGCCGGAGGTGCGATTTTCAAACACGTGCTCTTCCGGCTTGGTGAATCCAATTTCGCCGCGCTACACTAGATCCAACCGTGGCGCGATATCGCAGTATCCGCGACCTGGATTGGCCGCTGCTGATCATTTCCCTGATTATCTGCGGCCTTGGCGTCCTGCAAATCTACTCGGCCACGCACGCCACCAAATGGCATAACGCCTGGTGGAAACAGATTCTCTGGATCGGCATCGGCCTCGCACTCATGTGGATGGTCACCTTTATCGACTATCACACGCTGCTGGGTCAGGTTCCGCTTCTCTATTGCGCTTCGATCGGCGCGCTGCTTTTGACGTTCGCCGTCGGCGACGTGGTTTTCCATTCCCGCCGCTGGATCACCATACCGGGAACAGGCGTGCAGATCCAGACATCGGAATTCGAAAAAATAGTGATAATATTGGTGGTAGCCCGCTATCTCTCGGAGCTGAAAGGCGACGGGGTAGATCTGCGGGATTTACTGAAATTGGGAGGCTTGGTCGGGATTCCCACGGCGCTGGTGATGAGCCAGCCGGATTTCGGCACGGGCAGCACCTATCTGCCGATTCTGGCCGGAGGGGTCCTGCTGGCGGGGATCCGATGGCGTTATGTGGCGATCGTCGCGATCATTGGCGCTGTCGCCGTTCCGGCAGGCTGGTATCTGTTGAAAGACTACCAGCGGGCGCGGCTGATCACGTTCGTCGACCCCTCGGCCGACCCTCGCGGGCGGGGTTATCAGGTGATCCAGTCAAAGATCGCGGTCGGTCATGGCGGGATGTGGGGAACCGGCGTGACGCAGGGCACGCAGACGCAGCTTCGTTTTTTGCCCGTGCCGCATACGGATTTCATTTTTTCCGCCTTCGCCGAGGAACATGGATTCGTCGGCGTGGTGGTGGCTTTAGGATTGTACTTTCTGCTGTTGATGCAAGTGGTGCAAAATGCGCAGACGGCGCCGGATCGGGCCGGAATGTATATCTGCATGGGGGTGGCTGCGCTGCTGCTGTTCCATGTGCTGGTGAACGTCGGGATGGTGGTGGGGTATATGCCCGTGACGGGTATTCCGCTGCCGATGATGAGCTCGGGCGGCTCGAATACCTTTTCGGTTTTTATGATGCTGGGGCTGGTGAACAACGTCCGGCTCCGGCGGTTTGGAACTTAGAGGATTTTGAAAGAATCCTGACGCCCTGGTTGTTTGCTAACGGATGGGCGCGGGAACGGGAAGCGATTTTCGGTTCAAGTTTTTTTTAAGAAGCCGTGGAATGGAAGAGAGCGCAGAGCCGATGGCGGCGCGTCGTTTGAATCTGAGTTAACCCTTCCGTGATGCGATCTTCTTAACGACTGGCCGGGCTGGGCGGTTCCGCCGGGTGTAATGGCAGCCGGAGCTGTAGGGAGAGACAGGCTCCGCCCGAGGCCAGAGGTTCACCCGAGCCGCTTCTTTATCACCGCGCGCCTCCTGAGCGTCAGGCCCCCGCTGAGGGAGGGTGATATGAGCAAGGAACTGGTGATCTCGTCCAACCGCCACGAGACCCGAGTGGCGCTGATCGAGGACGATCAGCTCGTCGAAGTTTATTTCCAGCGCGCCAATGAGTATTCGCTCGCCGGCAGCATTCACAAGGGACGCGTGACGCGGGTGCTGCCGGGCATGCAGTCGGCATTCGTCGATCTGGGCCTGGAGCGCGACACGTTCCTCTACGTTTCCGATTTTTTGGAAGAGCATGAGGATATCGACCGGGTAACCGGGGAAGAGCGCCCGTTGCGGGAACGCGAACGGCGTCTCGCGCAGCCGGCGCAGGCGGGCGAGCCGGCGCAGGTCCCGGAGGGCGAAGCGCCGCCGCAGGCCTCCGAACGAACGGAGCAGGGCCGGGAGGATCGCGGCGACCGCCGCGGCCGCCGTTCGCGGCGCCGGCGGAACCGCGGGCGCGGATTCCCGGAATCGAAATACGCCGCCGAGGTCGCGCTGCCGGAGGCGCCCGCCGCTGCGGCCGGCGAAGCGGAAGCGGAAGCCGGAGCGGCCGCAGAGGAGCCGGTTCCCTTGATCCTGCCGGGCGAATCGCTTGCCAAGTATCAGGGCGCGGGGCGGCCGCAGCCGGAGACCGCGCCGCCCTCTTTGACAGTGAACGGAACGGCGGAGGAAGCCGCGGCGACCGCCGCCGAGGACGGCGAAGACGCGGTCGAGACCGAGTTTGACGAGCCGCTGCACTATCCGCCGGAGAATGCTTTGCCCGACGCTCCGTCGCATGAGCACGGGGCGCCGCTGGAAGAGGGTCCGGCGCCCGCCTTCGAGGAGGCCGAGGCCATCGAAGAGGCGGAAAGGGAAACCGCGCCCGCCGTCGCGCCGCTGCTCGATGAGGAAGAGGACCGGGATATTCAGGAAATGATCCTCAGCCACGCCGAAGCGGCGGAGGAGCCGGCGGAGGAAGCTGCGGAGCCGGGCGCCGAGCCGCCAGCCGGGGCGGAGCCGGAAAGCGGCAGCGCCGAAGTGCGCGAGCGCGGCGGGCGCTATCCGCACCGGGTTTCGAGAAGAATGCGGCGGCGGATGCGCGGCGCAGAAGGCGCCCGCGAACACAGCCACGAACCGCGGCCGGCCGAGCGCACCGTGACGCGCCCCCAGAGCCAGCAGATCTCCATCTCCGACATGCTGAAGGAAGGGCAGGAGATCATCGTACAGATCGCCAAGGAGCCCCTGGGACAGAAGGGCGCCCGCATCACCTCGCACATCGCGCTGCCCGGACGCTATGTCGTCTACATGCCCACGCTCGAGCATATGGGCGTCTCCCGGAAAATTTCCAGCGACGAGGAGCGCTTCCGCCTGAAGCGGATTTTGCAGGCGCGCCGGCCCGGGCCCACCGGCGGCTTCATCACGCGAACCGCCGCCGAAGGCCGCAGCGAGGAAGAGATCGCCGCCGATATGGCGTTTCTGTACAATCTCTGGCAGGATATCAAGGCGAAAGCCGAAAAGAAGCCGGCGCCGGCGCTGCTGCATCATGATCTGGATATCGTGCAGCGCATTCTGCGCGATCAGCTCGCCGACAGCTTCAAGGCCATCTGGATCGACAACGAAGAGACCTACGAGAGCGTGCTCCGTTTTGTCGAACGCTTCCAGCCGGCGCTGGTCGGCAAGGTCAAGCTGTACACGCGCGACGCTCCGATCTTTGACGCTTTCAATATCACGGCCGAGCTTGAAAAGGCGCTGCGGCCCAAGGTCTGGCTGAAGTCGGGCGGCTTTATCGTCATCAATCAGACCGAGGCGCTGGTGGCCATCGACGTCAACACCGGCAAGTACGTCGGAAAGACCAACCGCCTGGAAGACACCATCGTGAAGACCAACATGGAGGCGGTCAAGGAGATCGTGCGGCAGATGCGGCTGCGCGACCTGGGCGGCATCATCGTGATCGACTTCATCGACATGGATGAGCGCAAGAACCGGCAGAAAGTCATGCAGTCGCTGGAAGAGGCGATGCGCGCCGACCGGGCGCCCTACAAAATCCTCCAGTTCAACGACTTCGGCCTGGTGGCGATCACCCGCAAGCGGGTCAAGCAGTCGCTTGAGCGAACACTGTGTTCGCCCTGCCCGTACTGCGACGGCGCCGGATACATCAAGAGCGTCCAGACTGTGGTGAGCGAGATTCTCACCGAAGCCCGCAAGATCGCCGCCAGCATCGAAGGCAAGGATGTCATGCTGCGCGTTCATCCGGATGTGGCGAAAGTTCTGAAGTCGCATCAGAACAAGTACCTGGAAGAACTCGAAGAGGTCTTGCGGCGCCCGGTGCTGGTCAAGAGCGATCCGCTGCTGCACCATGAGAAGTTCGATCTGGCGTAACCGAAACCCTGCCGGAGCGGCCGGCTCTTGAGTTATTCTGAGACTTGGACCCCCATCGCGCCGAGCGCGTCTCGGAAAGCATCCGCGAGGAGCTCGAGGAGCTCATCGGATATGAAATGTCGGACCCGCGCGTTGGACCGGCGAATGTGAGCGAGGTTCATCTTTCGCCAGATTTTCGCCACGCGCACGTGCAGCTCGTGCTGCGCGGATCGGCCCAGGAACAGAGCACTACGCTGGATGCGATCAATCACGCCAAGCAGTTCCTGAGGCGGCAGTTAGCGGAGCGGTTGCAGCTCTTTCGCACGCCGGATCTGCACTTTGAGGCGGCGCTTCCCACAGCGCTCGGCGAGCGTGTCCCGCAGATCCTGAAACGAATCCGCCGCGGCCGGCCCCGCGATGAGGATGGGCGCGAAAAAAAGACGATTTCCTGAAACGTGATGTGCTAACTTTGTTCTTGGGGCGACACTGACCCGTCTTGCAAGGTCGGCCTGGAGAGAGGAATGTCTTGGGCGTCTTCTCCCAAAAAGGCCTCACACACCGGGAGTAACAGGATGCGCGTTGCGACAATGAACAGCCGCTTTCTCGACGCTTGCCGACGCCGGCCGACCGACGTCCGTCCGGTCTGGTTCATGCGGCAGGCGGGGCGCTATATGAAGCAGTACCGGGAGATACGCGCCCGGCACACGATTCTGGAAATCTGCAAACGCCCCGATCTGGCGGCCCAGGTCACGCTACAGCCGGTGGAGATCCTGGATGTCGACGCCGCCATCATCTTCGCCGACCTGCTGCTGCCGGTCGAACCGATGGGGCTGAAACTGAAGTTCGTCGCCGGTGAGGGTCCGGTGATCAGCAACCCGGTGCGCAGCTCAGGAGACATCGATAGCCTGTCGATCTCCAACACCGACGATCTGGGCTATGTGGGCGAGGCGATCCAGATGGTGGTGAAGGCGCTGGCCGGCCGCGTTCCGGTCATCGGATTCGTGGGGGCGCCGTTCACCATGGCCAGCTATATGATCGAAGGCGGCCCGTCGCGCCACTTTATCCGCACCAAGCAAATGATGTATCGCGATGAGACGCTGTGGCGGCGGCTGATGGGCAAGCTGGTGGACGTGCTGGGCTCCTTCGGCGTGTTGCAGGTGGCCGCCGGAGCGCGGATCATCCAGGTTTTCGATAGCTGGGTGGGCGCGCTTGGCCCGGACGATTATGTGCGCTTCGTTGCGCCGTATAGCCGCGCGCTGATCGAGCGGATCCGCGCGGCGGGCGTTCCGGTGATCCATTTCGGCACCGGCGCAGGCGGCTTTTTCCGCGAGCTGCACGCCGCCGGCGGGGACGTGATGGGCGTGGATTGGCGGATCAATATCGATCAGGCCTGGATGGATATCAGCTACCGCAGCGCGGTGCAGGGCAATCTGGATCCCGCCGTGCTCTTGGCGCCGCTTCCGGAGCTCCGCATGCGCGTTCACGAGCTGTTGAAGCGCACCGGATCGCGGCCCGGGCACATTTTCAATCTGGGCCACGGAATCCTGCCGGAAACGCCGGTGGAGAACGTCAAGGCATGCGTCGAAATCGTGCGCGAATTCAAACCCTGAGCCGCCGCTGATCGTTGAGGGAATTGATGACCGGCTCCAAGCGCGTGGTGATCGCCGGCGGCGGTGTCTCCGGCCTCGCGGCGGCCTACGATCTGAAGCGCGCCGGAATCGAGTGCGTCGTCTTTGAAAAACGCCCGCGCCTGGGCGGCGTCATCGAGACGCGGCATTGGGAAAACTGCACGTTCGACAACGGTCCGGATGGTTTCCTCTCGCAAAAGCCCGAAGCGCTCGCCTTGATTGAAGAACTGGGGCTGGGCGCGGAGGTGATCGGTTCCAACGATTCGCAGAGAACGACCTACATCCTGAAACAAGGACGGCTCCTCGCGCTGCCCGAGGGCATGACGATGATGGTGCCGTCAAAGCTGCTGCCGGTGCTGCGATCGCCGCTGCTGAGCTGGGCGGCGAAGTTCCGCATGGGCGCCGAGCTGTTCCGACGGCCGCGGCCTTGCGCGGACCGCAGCGTGGCGGATTTCGTGCGCGATCACTTCGGCCAGGAGACGCTGGACTATCTGGCCGAGCCGCTGCTTTCCGGCGTCTACGGCGGCGATCCGTCCCGCATGAGCGCCGCCAGCGTGCTGCCGCGCTTTTTTGAGATGGAAGCCTCGCGCGGCAGCCTGGCCAGAGCGGTCATGTGCTCGAAACGCCCGCCGGCGGAGGGTCCTCTGTTCCGGACGCTCAAGGGCGGATTGAGCGCGATGGTGGAAGCGCTCTCGCGCGGCCTCGACGTGCGCCACGAAGAAGTGCAGGCGGTTGAAAGAGGTTTTCGCGTGCGCACGGGCGGAGGATGGATCGAAGCCGGGCATGTGATTCTGGCGGGTCCGGCGTGGTCGGTGGGGGATCTGCTCGGCGGAATCGATCCGGAGCTGGCGCGGCTTCTGAAGGCGGTCCCGTATAGCTCATCGTTGACGCTGACGCTGGTCTATCGCGACTCCGACTTCGATGGGATCCGCGCCGGATTCGGCTTTCTGGTGCCCAAACGCGAACGCCGGCGGCTGGCCGCGGCGACCTTCGTCGGCACAAAATTTCCGTTCCGCGCGCCGGCCGATCGCGTCCTGCTGCGCTGTTTTTTCGGAGGCGTGGAGGACGAGGCGATCCTTGGAGAATCCGATGAATCGATTGTGGAGATGGCGCGCGGCGAGTTGAAGCGAATCCTCGGCCTTACGGCGCCGCCTCTTCATCACGCGATTTCCCGCTGGCCGCTGGCGATGGCGCAGTACACCCTGGGCCACCTGGGGCGAGTGGCGGAGATTCAGCGGCGAGCGGCGGAGATTGAAGGGTTGCATCTGGCCGGAAATGCCTACGAAGGAGTTGGCATCCCCGATTGCATCCGCACCGGCCGCGCGGCGGCCAGGGCTATCATTTCCAAGATCCGGGCCTGATGGATCACCGGCCGCCGAAAGCGGACTTTGCAAGCGCCTGTGGCGCGCGGCGGCCTTGTTAAAATTAAATTTCCCATGGAGAGTCAGCCGACCCTGGATAAAGTGTATGAGCCGCGGCGCTTTGAGCCGCATTGGGCCAACTGGTGGGCGGAAACCAACCTGTTTCATGCCGAAGCGCGGCCCGGCGAGCCTTATTTTTCCCTGGTCATCCCGCCGCCTAACGTCACCGGAGCGCTGCACATCGGCCACATGTTCGAACACTCGATCATCGACGCGCAGATCCGCTGGCGCAGGATGCTCGGCGTCAACACGCTGTGGCTGCCGGGCACCGATCACGCCGGAATCTCCACCCAGATCATGGTGGAGCGGCAGCTAAAGGAAGAAGGTCTGACGCGCCACGATCTGGGGCGGGAGAAATTCGAAGCTCGCGTCTGGCAGTGGAAGGAACAGTACGGCGGCCGCATTCTGGAGCAGATGAAACGCGCCGGCGTCAGCGTGGATTGGACCCGACTCCGCTTCACGCTGGATCCCGGCCTGTCGCGCGCGGTTCGCGAAGCTTTCGTCCGGCTGTACGAGAAAGGTCTCATCTACCGCGGCGAGTACATGGTGAACTGGTGTCCCCGCTGCCAGACGGCGCTTTCGGATTTAGAAGCGATTTCCGAAGAAACCGATGGGTTTTTATGGCACATCCGCTATCCGGTGAGCGGAAGCGATACGAAATTAGTGGTCGCCACGACGCGGCCGGAAACGATGCTGGGCGACACTGCCGTGGCGATCAATCCCCAGGATCCGCGCGCGGCGGAGTTGGCCGGACGCAACGCCCTGCTGCCGCTGGCGGAACGCGCCATTCCGGTGGTGCTCGATGAGATGGCCGAGCTGGGATTCGGCTCGGGCGCGGTGAAGATCACGCCGGCGCACGATCCCAACGACTTCGAAGCCGGCAAGCGCCACCATCTTGCCAGCATCAAAGTCATCGACGAAAACGGCAGGATGACCGCGGCCGCAGGAGCGTACGCGGGTCTGGATCGTTTCGAAGCGCGAAAACGCGTGGTCGCGGATCTGGAAAAACTCGGCCTGCTCGAAAAGATCGAGCCCTACCAGGTGAATCTGCGGAAATGCCAGCGCTGCAAGACCATCGTCGAGCCGCTGGTCTCCATGCAGTGGTGGGCGAAAATGAAGCCGCTCGCCGAACCGGCTATCCGGGCTGTCGAGGAGGGCCGCATCCGCTTCGTCCCGGCGAACTGGGCCAAAACTTATTTCGAGTGGATGCATAACATCCGCGACTGGTGCGTCTCGCGCCAGCTCTGGTGGGGCCATCGCATTCCGGCGTGGCATTGCCCGGATCATCACGTCACCGTCGCGCGCGAGACGCCGGCGCGCTGCGGCGATTGCGGCTCGGCGGAGCTTGTGCAGGACACCGACGTGCTCGACACCTGGTTCAGCTCCGGGCTGTGGCCTTTTTCGACCCTCGGCTGGCCGGACGACACCGTGGATCTGCGCGCGTTCTATCCAACCTCGCTGCTGGTCACCGGCTTCGACATTATTTTCTTCTGGGCCGCGCGAATGATCATGCTGGGAATCGAGATGACCGGCGAAGTTCCGTTCCGCGAGGTGCACATCCACGGCCTGGTGCGCGACGCCGAGCGGCAGAAAATCTCAAAAACCAAGGGCAACGTGATCGATCCTTTGGTGGTCAACGAAAAATACGGCACCGACGCGGTCCGCTTCGCGCTGCTGGTGAGCGCCGCGCCGGGCGCCGATATCGCGCTCAGCGAAGAGCGCCTCGACGCCGAACGCGCTTTCGCGAACAAGATTTGGAACGCGTCCAGGCTGCTGTTTACCAAGCCGCGCGAAGGCGCGGCCGGGCCATCCTCGATCTACGACCGCTGGATTGGCAGCCGCCTGAACGAATGCGCGCGAATCTCGAACGCCGCCTTCGGCGAGCATCGCTACCATGAAGCCGCCAACGCTCTTTATCATTTCTGGTGGGATGAATTTTGCGACTGGTATCTGGAATTTAAAAAATCCGAAGCGGATTGGAGCTTCGCTTACGCGGTATATGAGCAGGCGCTGCGGCTGCTGCATCCGGTGATGCCGTTTATCACCGAAGAGCTGTGGCAGCGGCTCAAAATGCCCGGAAAGTCGATCGCGCTGGCGCGGTATCCGCAATTCGCGCCAGCCCATTCCGACGCCGAGGCCGAGCGTAGCGTAGAGATGTTGCAAGCCCTGGTGAGCGGCATCCGCGCCCGCCGCGCCGAAGCGGGCGTGGATCCCAAGCAGACGCTGAACGCCGAAGTCGTGGCCGCGGGAGATCGCTACGGGCTCATCCTGGCTCAAAAACCGGCGATCGAGCGGATGGCGTCGGTCAAGCTGGAGGTCCGCCAGGGCGATCCGGGAACGGCACAGCACGGCGCCTGGAACTATTTAGGGCCGGATGGCGCGGGCGTGGCCCCGTATTTCAGCGCGATGCTGAATATCCCGGTGAATCGCGACCGCCTGGAAAAGGAAAACATGCAGCTTGAGAAGCTGATCGCCGAAAAGGACCGCCAGCTTTCCAACGACGAGTTCCTCAAGCGCGCGCCGGAACACGTGATCGCCAGCATGCGCCAGCAGCGCGCCGAATATCAGGCGAAGTTGAATCAGAACCGCGCGGCGCTCGGATGACGTTCCACATCTCGCATCCTGACGTTCGGCGCGCGATTCAGAATGCATTGGATGAAGATATCGGCGCCGGCGATATCACTACCAACGCCTGCATTCCCGCGGCGATGAAGGCCCGCGCCGAATTCGTCGCGCGCCAGGATCTGACGCTTGCGGGCGCCGAACTGCTCGCGCTTTTATTCTCCGATGTTTCCGTGTTGCGATCGAGCGGCGAGCGGCTCCCGGCCGGCGAAAAAATCGCGGAAGTCCGCGGCCCGGCGCGCGAGCTGCTGACGCGGGAGCGCGTCGCGCTGAATTTTTTGCAGCGCCTTTCCGGCATCGCGACGATGGCGGCGAAGTTTGTCGCCGCGGTCGCAGGAACGGGCGTGCGCATTCTCGACACGCGGAAAACCACGCCCGGCTTGCGCGTACTGGAGAAAATGGCGGCGGCGGCGGGCGGCGTGGTCAACCATCGCATGGGTCTGTACGATGCGGTGCTGATCAAGAACAACCACATTCGCCTGGCGGGCGGCGTTCGTGCCGCGATCGAACGAGCCCGCAGCTTGAACAAACCGATCGAGATTGAAACGCGCGCGCACGCCGAAATCGAAGAGGCTCTGGCCTGCGGAGCGGCCCGTCTGCTTCTCGATAACATGACGCCGGAGCAGGCCGCCGCGGAGATCGAGTTTATCGGGCGGCGCGCGGAAACGGAAATTTCCGGCGGCGTGACGCTGGAAAACGTCCGCGCCTACGCCGAAGCCCGCCCGGATTTCATTTCGAGCGGGGCGATCACGCACTCGGCCGCCGCGGTCGATATCAACTGCGGAATTTACGCAATCTGAGACCGCGCGCGGCCGCCAGCGCAGCCGCGCCCGCCGAAAACAGCAGGAACGTCCCCGGCTCCGGGGTGGACAGCGGCGTGTCGAACGTGATCGCGTAATTCGGGTCGGTTGTTCCGTTCTCGGTCAAGCCGATACAGTATTGCCCGGCAGCGAGATTCCCCGCCCCAATAGTGCCGCTATAGCCGTCGCCCGCATTCAATGTTTGCGAGCCGATCGAATTACAGGACCCGCCAGCTCCAGCCGAGAATTGGAACGAGGTTCCGGCAACCGCGTTCGTGATGGAGGCGCTGGCGGCGAATGCTCCTCCGCCCCAGTAAAAGGAGTAATAATCCTGGGCGTTCGTGCCGGAGATGGTGCCGTTCACCTGGCCGAGCGGCGTGGTCTCGGTCAAGACGACCGGCGCGGAAATCGGGCCGCCCTGATCCGTAAGAGTGGTGGTAAGGATGGCAGAGAAACTCGCTCCAACCAGGACGGGGGGTTGCTGCCGGGTGAAAATGAGATCGCCGCCCGTGGTGGGAAACGTGTTTTGTGTTCCTCCCCCATTCCCCAGGCCTCCCATTCCGGAGAAGCTCAGCGGGCTGGCCAGATCGTAGCCCTGCGCCTCGGCGAAAGCCACCAGAGTACTTTGAGTTGTGTCCACAATTCCCGCGGCGTAGGCGCCATTAAAGGGCGTGTTCAAGGTGGACACCGCGGCCATTTGATCGGTGAAGGCGGCGGCGCCCAATCCGGAAATTACCAGCGTCGCCGCGCCGGGGTTCCCCAGGCTGAAATCTTGCGTCGCCGGATTGAGGGACACAATTCCCGAGGTATCTCCGCTCAGGGTGACGGTGAGCCCGGCGTTGGTGAAGGCCACGCCGTTCAACGTCCCGCTGGCGGTGGTTTGAACAATGTAGGTGATGGGGACGGCCCGCGCCGGGAACACACCCAGCAAACACGCCGCCGCCAGCAGATTTAATCCTCCGAATCGAATCCGCATCTTATCCTCCGATGTAGCTTAGCTTGGTCAGGCGATAATTTTATGGTTATCGCACACTCTGCACGGGTAAAGCAACCAGCCGTTATCATCTATTGATGTAGGCCAGCGATTTTGTCACCCCCTAACAGGCCAGCGATTCTGTCACCCCTGAAAGGAGATGGTGACATTGAGTCAGAAGCAATTACAACGGATCAAGGTGATCGAGGGCGTAGTGGAGGGG
>Ga0209061_1001349_pt1 | contig 41796 bp, 38 predicted proteins | sample Coa_R1_10_FD_187157 | JGI IMG/M metagenome (GOLD analysis project Ga0209061, IMG submission 187157) | Surface soil microbial communities from Centralia Pennsylvania, which are recovering from an underground coalmine fire - Coalmine... | ecosystem: Environmental > Terrestrial > Soil >... | reverse complement strand
CGGCTGGATGCGGCCGAGCAGCACGTTGGCGTCGGTCACGGTCAGCGGCCCGCCGCGCCGGTAGCAGGCCGGCCCCGGGTCCGCGCCGGCCGAGTCCGGGCCCACCCGGTACCTGCTGCCGTCGAAGTGCAGCACCGAGCCGCCGCCGGCGGCGACGGTGTGGATGGACAGCATCGGCGCCCGCATCCGCACCCCGGCCACCTGCGTCTCGTAGCTGCGCTCCAGCTCGCCGGCGTAGTGCGACACGTCGGTGGAGGTGCCGCCCATGTCGAAGCCGATGACCTTGGTGAAGCCGGCCCGCCCGGCGGTCCTGGCCGCCCCGACGATGCCGCCGGCCGGGCCGGACAGGATCGAGTCCTTGCCGCGGAAGCCGGCCGCGTCGGTCAGCCCGCCGTTGGACTGCATGAACAGCAGCCGGACGCCGCGCAGCTCGGCGGCGACCTCCGCCACGTACCGGCGCAGCACCGGCGACAGGTAGGCATCCGCCACCGTGGTGTCGCCGCGCGACACCAGCTTCATCAGCGGGCTGGTCCGGTGCGACAGCGACACCTGGGCGAAGCCCGCCTCCCGGGCCAGCTCGCCGATCCTGGCCTCGTGGTCCGGGTAGCGGTAGCCGTGCACGCACACCACCGCGACGGCCCGGAAGCCGTCCTCATAGGCCTGGCTGAGCTGCGCCTTGAGCGGCTCCTCCGCCAGCGGCGTGATCACCTCGCCGCGGGCGCCGACCCGCTCCCGCGCCTCGATCACCCGGCCGTACAGCATGTCCGGCAGCACGATGCGCCGGTCGAAGATCCGCGGCCGGTCCTGGTAGCCGATGCGCAGCGCGTCGCCGAAGCCCTCGGTGATGACCAGCACCGTCGGCTCGCCGGTGCGCTGCAGCAGCGCGTTGGTGGCCACCGTGGTGCCCAGCCTGACCTGGCCGATCCGCTCGGCCGGCACCGGCTCGCCCGGTGCCAGCCCCAGCAGCTGCCGGACGCCGGCCACCGCCGCGTCCCGGTAGGCCCGCGGGTTCTCCGACAGCAGCTTGCACGCGACCAGCCGCCCGTCGGGCCGCCGGGCCACGATGTCGGTGAACGTGCCGCCCCGGTCGACCCAGAACTCCCAGCGGCCCCCGGTCATTCCCTGGCTGGGTCCGCGGGAGAAACCTGGTCCGGCGCGCTGACCTGGCCGCCGGGGACCAGGTCCTGGTAGGCCGCCTGCACGTCCGCGCCGGTCAGCGTGGTGAGGTCCTCCGCGGTCGCCTGCTCGCCGAGGCGCACCACCCGGACGTCACGGGAGGCGCAGGCCCGCTCGAACAGCGACCGGGCGAACCTGCCGTTGCCGAGCTCGTCGATCCGGCCGGCCTGGCACGCCTCGGCGAAGATGGCGCCGAGCAGGTGCGTGGCGGCGGGGTCGAAGGAGTCGCCGGCCCGCTCGGCCAGCAGCTCGGCGATGCGCACCAGGTCGCCGGGCTGGTAGCTGGGGAAGGTCACCCTGGTGCTGAACCGCGAGGCCAGGCCGGGGTTGCTGCGCAGGAACCTGTCCATGTCGTCCGGGTAGCCGGCCAGCACGATTACCAGCCGGTCCCGGTCGTCCTCGGCCCGCTTGAGCAGCGCCTGCACCGCCTCGGCGCCGAACGCGTCGCCGCCGGAGTAACCCTCGTTGTGCAGCGAGTACGCCTCGTCGATGAACAGCACCCCGCCGAGGGCCGAGTCGATGAGCCTGTTGGTCTTGATCGCGGTCGCGCCGAGGTGCTCGCCGACCAGGTCCGCCCGGTGCGCCTCCACCACCTCGGGCCGCACCAGCAGCCCGTAGGCGGCGAAGATCCGGCTGAGGATGCGCGCGACCGTGGTCTTGCCGGTGCCTGGCGGCCCGGTGAAGACGAAGTGCCGGGCGGGCGGCTGGCTGATCAGCCCGCGGGTGTCCCGCAGCTTCGCCACCCGCAGCTGCGCGGCGATGGCGCGGACCTGCTGCTTGACCGGCTGCAGGCCGACGAGCTCGTCGAGCTCGGCGATGGCGCCCTCCACCGTGGGCGTGTCCTCGTAGCCGCGCAGCCGGCTCGTCAGCTCGGCGTACGCCTGCTCCAGGTCGGCGGCGCGCAGTGTCACCAGGTCCTCCGGCGCGGGGTCGCCGCCGTCCCGCATCACCCGCACGTCGCGGGCCTGGCCCGCCTTCTCCAGCAGGCTGCGGACGAACCTGCCGTTGCCGAGCTCGTCGGCGATCCGGCGGCGGCCGACCTCCTCCAGCCTGCGCCACAGCACCGGCCGCGCGTCCGGGTCGAGCACCTCGCCGCGCCGGTCCAGCGCGGCGGTGGCCAGCTCGAACATCTCCGCCGGCGAGTAGCTGCCGAACTTCAGCCTGGTCGCGAACCTCGACGCCAGCCCGGGGTTGGAGGCCAGGAACGACTCCATCTGCTTCTCGTACCCGGCCAGCACGATGATCAGGCGCTCCCGGTCGTCCTCGGCCCGCTTGAGCAGCGTCTGCACCGCCTCGGCGCCGAACCTGTCGGTCTGCCCGTCGCCCTCGTTGACCAGGCTGTACGCCTCGTCGATGAACAGCACCCCGCCGCGGGCGGAATCGATCAGCTCGTTGGTCTTGATCGCGGTGGCGCCGAGGAACTCGCCCACCAGGTCGGCGCGCTGCGCCTCGATGACCTCCGGCACCTCCAGCAGGCCGAAGGCGTAGAAGATCTTGGCCAGCACCCTGGCCACGGTGGTCTTCCCGGTGCCCGGCGGGCCGAGGAAGACGAAGTGCCGCATGGGGCGCTCGGTGGCGTAGCCAGCCAGCGCGCGCCGCCGCGCCGCCTCGATCGAGTCGCGGATCGAGCGCACCTGCTCCTTGACCGGGCCCAGGCCGATCATCTCGTCGAGTTCGGCCATGGCGTCGGCGACGGAGATCTGCGGCCGCTGGCGCGGCGGGCCGGACCCGCCGGGATGGTCGCGCGCGGCGTGCTCGGCGTACGGCAGCGCCGCCGCCTGGGCCCGGACTCCGTAGGAGTGCTGCGGGGGGGGCGGGTACACCGGGCCCGGCTGCCCGGCGGACCTGCCGCCCGGATGGCCCGGCGGGCCGGCTGGCGTGCCCGGCCGAGCGCCGTACCCGGCCGGGGCCGGGCCGCGGCCGAGCATGCGGGCGTCCTGGAGTCCCTTGGCCACCCGCCAGCCCAGCACCGCCGCGGCCAGCAGCCACGCCGCGATCGTGCCGACGACCGGCTGGCGCGGCCACAGCCGCAGCGCGATCACGCCGACGGGCACCGACCAGGCCAGCACCCAGGCGACCGTGCGGCACGGCGCGAACCAGCGGGCCAGCGGCCTGGCGTGCGCGGCCAGCGCGACGGCGAACGGCAGCAGCAGCAGCGAGTACAGCCAGGTCCCGATGCCCCGGGACAGGGCGGAGAAGACGGCAAGCCCCCAGACCGCGACGGACGCGGACGCGGCCGCGGTGCGCCGCCCCTGGGCCACCGCGACGACCGCGTAGGCCAGCGCGGCGGCGACGATCACGCCCAGGGTCACCGGGAAGAACAGCAGGGCCGCCGCGACCACGGTGACCTTCAGCCAGGTGGGCGCCGCCCTGAGCGCGCGAGCGAGGCGGGCGGGCCAGTTCTGCTTGTCGCGCGTGGCGGGCTGGGCCCTGTCGTTTGGCAGCATCTCGCTTCCTCGCCCCTAGTCCCTGCCTCGCAGCCTTGCCCGCGAGCCCGGCGAGCCGGCCGCCCGCCCGCGCTTGCGGCACCCGCACCCGCCGTGCGCGCCGCACACTGTTGCCGGATCGTTGTAAGTCCTTGTATAGCGCATCAGCCATGATCGTGACAGCACACACGTCGACACCCACGGTGAAACGTCGTGCGCCCCTCCCTGGCGCACGTCACCGGCTATCCATGATGGCAGAGGAGGCACGCGATGGACAGGATCGAGGCCGCGCTGCTCATACCCGGGCGCGGCGAGCCAGTCCGCGACGGGGTCGTCGTCCTGGACGGGGCGCGGATCGGGTACGCGGGCCCGGCCGCGGCGGCGCCGCCGACGCCGGGGGCGCAGGTGCACCGCGCCGCGACGGTCATGCCCGGCATGTGGGACTGCCACGGGCACCTGGTCGGCATGCGGGACTTCGATCTGACCCGGATGCCGCTGGAACCGGTGGCCGTGCGCGCCGCCCGGTGCGCCGCCGACCTGCGCGCCGCGCTCGACGCGGGGATCACCTCGGTGCGCGAGGTGGGCGGCCTCGGCGTCTACCTGGCCCGGGTCGTCGCCGAAGGCGTGCTGGACGGGCCGTCGATCTACGCCGCCGGGTCGGTGCTTTCCGCCACCGGCGGCCACGGCGACCTGCACTGCTTCCCGCTGGATTGGATCGAGGACTACGGCAGGCAGGCGGACATGCTGCGGCTGGCCGACGGGCCCGACGAGTGCGTCAGGGCCGTCCGCGAGCAGTTGCGGCGCAACGCGAAGCTGATCAAGGTGTGCGCCTCGGGGGGCGTGCTGTCCGAGATCGACGACCCGGTCCACCAGCAGTTCACCGTCGCCGAGCTGCGGGCCATCGTCGAGGTTGCGGGGCTGGCCGACCGGGTGGTGGCCGCGCACTGCCACGGCAAGCCGGGCATCATGGCGGCGCTGCAGGCCGGGGTGCGCACCATCGAGCACGGCAGCTACCTCGACGACGAGTGCTGCGACGCGATGCGCTGCTGCGGCGCGATCCTGGTGCCGACCAGGACGATCATCGAGGAGATCCTGGCGAACAAGGCGGCGGTGCCCGGCTACGCGGTCGCCAAGCTGGAGGCGCTCGCCGACAGCCACGCGCAGGCGGTGGCGCGCGCGCACGAGCGCGGCGTCACCATCGCCATGGGCACCGACATCGACCTGACCGGCGCCGACCTGCCGAACTCGTGGGGCAGGAACGGCTCGGAACTCGGGTACCTGGTCAAGCTCGGCTTGTCGCCGCGCGAAGCGATCGAGGCGGCCACCGCCTGCGGGCCGCTCACCCTCGGGCCGCAGGCGCCGCGCGCCGGCCAGCTCGCCGAGGGCTACGACGCCGACGTGATCACCCTGGATGCCGACCCGCTGGCCGACATCGGCGTGCTCGCGGACCCGGACCGCGTCACCGCGGTGTGGACGAGGGGCCGCCAGGTCAAGGGCGCGGCGGGGCAGGCCGCACCCGGAGGGTGAGGTCGATCTCGTCGTGCAGCGGGATGCCGTAGTCGCCCACCGCCGGGATCTGGGGCTTGCGCTGCCTGGCCCTGTCCACGGCACCGGGCCGCAGCTCGGCCAGCCGGAAGCCGCGGCGCTGGTAGAACCTGAGCGCGTCGACGTTGTCGTTGGTGGTGGTGAGCCGGATCTCGCGGCACCCGCAGCGGCGCGCCTTGCCGACGGAGGCCTCGACGAGCAGCGTGCCGATGCCGGACCTGCGCTCGATGGCGTTGAGCGTGACGATCTCCAGCACGTCGCCGAGAACCTGGTAGGTGAGCAGGCCGGCCACCCGGACCGCGGGCCGGCACCGCTCGGCGATGAAGCCGGCCAGCTCGGCGGGCCGCAGCACGCTGCCGTGCACCGCCACCACCTCCGAGCCCCACAGCTCGGCGATGAGCCAGGACAGCATCGGGCGATCGTCGTCGCTGACGGGCCTGACGCTGATCCCCGCCTCGTTCATCCCGCCATTATGCAGTGAGGTTAGCGGCGCGGCTGGCTGGGCAGGAGCCGTTCATGCCTGTACTGAGAGCCATCGCGCGCCCGATGCTGGCGTCCATCTTCGTCATCCAGGGGTATGACACCTTCCGGCATCCCGGGCGGGTGGCGCCGCGGGCCGAGTCGGTGGTGCGCCCGCTCGCGGGCCGGATCCCGGCCGTGCCGGCCAAGGCCGAGGACGCGGTCCGCCTCAACGGCGCGGTCCAGATGGCGGCCGGCTCGCTGCTGGCGCTCGGCCGGCTGCCGCGGCTGTCCGCGCTCGCGATCGCGGCCACGCTGGTGCCGACCACGCTGGCCGGCCACCGGTTCTGGGAGGCCGAGGACGGAGCGACCAGGGCGCAGCAGCGGATCCATTTCCTGAAGAACATGTCGATGTTCGGCGGCCTGCTGATCGCCGCGGCGGACACCGCGGGGAAGCCGTCGCTCGCCTGGCGCGCCCGTCATGCGGCGCGGCCGGCGCCCGGCCGCGGCCGTGACCGGGCACGGCGCCGCTAGCTGACGTGGACGGTGCCGGTCATGGTGGGCGGCAGGCTGGCCGGGGTGGGGCGCCTGGCGCTCAGAAGATGAGGGGAATCAGCATCTTGGTCGACCGCTTGTACTCGGGATACGAGCCGGGGAAGAGGCGGGCCATGAGGCGCTCCTCCACGACGGCGCTGTAGGCAAAGTACGCCCCAAGCACGACCACCGCCCCCAGCCAATACAGGCTGTCGGCGATCGTCGTGCCGATCATCGCCAGGATGATGCCCGAGTAGATGGGGTGACGAACGGCCCGGTACGGGCCCGTTGTCACCAGTTCCGGGTCGACCTTCTGCGACATCGGCATTCCCCAGTTCCGGCCGAGATACACCCTGGCCCAGATGGCCAGCGCCAACCCCAGCACGAAGACGGCCAGGCCGATGCCCTGCAACCACGGGTCGTTGGTGGCCGCATGCCCCTTGACGGCTGTGACCCGCAGCAGCAGGAGACCGACCAGCATGACGCCGCCCCGGACGCCTGCGAACCGGGTCCATCTGGTCTGGCCGGCCTTGACGCCGATGGACGCCGCGAGCCAGTAGATCCAGAACGCTACCCAGCCGCCGAAGATGACATCGTCGATGACATGCATGAAGGAACTCCCCGGTCATGGTACGGCACCGGAGCGGGCCGCGGCGGTCCCCGCGGTAACGCCCTGCAACGGTCACGGTTTCCGGGCGCGGCGGGCGTTATCCGGGGGTGGCGGGCGTCACCGGGCGCTGCCGGTGACCGGCCGGCGGGCGATGAACACATACTCCCGGCTTTCGCCGGTGAAAGGCTCGCGGGCGAACCCGCCGTACAGGGCCTCCAGGTCCAGGTTGGCGACGTCCAGCAGCCCGAGCCACTCGTTCTTGGTCGCCCACCACAGGGAGCTCTTCGCGCCGCTGTCGAGGACGATGTCGATCCTGTTGTCGCCGATGGAATACCGGTTCGTGTGCGGAACCGGCTCCCGCTGGTGCTCGCCGTCGACGCGGGCCGCGATCCGGTGGTCGAACGCGAAGGCGTTCCAGGCGAACCGGCCTCCCGGCCTGAGCGAGGCGGTGACGCGCTCGAAGACGCGCCGCCGGCTGGGCCAGTCCGGCAGGTGCAGCAATGCGCGGAACGGGCAGTAGATCAGCCCCGCCGGCTCGTCGAGGGCGAGGTCGCGCATGTCGGCCTCGCGCAGGTCGAGCTCGACACCAGCCCTGGCCGCCCGCGCCCGGGCCTGGGCCAGCATCGCCGGGGATGAGTCGATACCGGTCACCGGCCGGCCGGTCGCCTGCGCGACCGGGATCGCCACCCTGCCGTTGCCGACTGCGAGCTCGACCAGCGGGCCGTCCGCGGCGCACGCGAGGTCAACGTAGAAGGCGACGTCGGCCGTCATGTCGGCCGACCACTCGTCATACCGATCCGCGAACGCCTCGTCCCAGCTCACCAGTCCATGCTCCCGGCACCCGACTTTCGTGTCGAATGGTTTCCGGCTCGCCAAGAGCCCGTCCGGGAGCCCTTACCGTCGCCGCGCCCGGGCTGCCAGCCCGCAACGATGTCACATCGGTGTGGCTATAACCACAACGATGGCACATCGTTGCGGGCCGGCCGCCGGGGCGCCCGGGGTCATTGCCGGACAAAACGGGCATTCGGGTCCGGCGGTGCTGCGAAAGCACCGGGACGCCGGCGGACTATCGAACACGCTCTGAGCTCAGCGGCCGGCGAGCCAGACTGCGCCGACCGCAGCCGCTTCGGCCGCAGCCTGGGCCCGGCCGGCCCTCGCCGCCGCCGCCCGGCGCGAGGAGTCAAGCACGTTGTGGCCGATGGCCCGGGCCGCCGCACGATCCGGCTGCACCAGCACGACACGGGATCCGGCCGCGGCCAGCGCGGCAGCCTGCCGCCGGGGGCTGGCCATGTGGCCGATGCCGGCAGCAACCGGCGCCACGATCACCACCCGCTGGTATCCAGCCGCCAGGTCGGCGTTGGCCACCGAGCGCACGCCGCCGTCGATGTACCGGCGAGCCCCGATCGTGACCGGCGGCCAGATCCCAGGCACCGCGCAGCTGGCGGCAACCGCATCCACCAGGCCGGTGTCGCCGGCGGAATCAAACACGACGAACTCGCCTGTCCGCGCGTCCACCGCGGTCACCTTGAGCAGCGTGGCCGGCCAGTCGCTGGCGGGCAGCCGGGCCTGGAATACCGTGCGCCGGTCCGCCTCGGGCATGGTGTGCGCGGCCAGCGCCCAGCGGCCGATCCGCGCCCTCGCCCGCACCGGGTTCCGGCTGGTGCCCATGAGCCACATCAGCCTGCCGGACAGGCCCCAGCCGATCCGGGCGGCGGGCCCGGGATCAGGCGGCGCGAGCTGCGCCTGGTACAGCGCCTCAGCCTGCCGCCCGCAGGCGATGTCCGCGCCGACGACCGCGCCGGCCGATGTCCCGATGACCGCGTCGGCCGCGGCCAGGTCGATCCCCCGTTCGGCCAGCCCGGCGATCATGCCGGTCTCCCAGGCGATGCCGGTGACACCGCCGCCGCCGAGCACCAGCGCGCTTGTCCACGAGCTTGTCCTACCCGGTCCGGTGGCCGGCGGTGACACGGTCGCGGCAGCGCGCGGCGGCCGGGCGATCGCCCCCTCCCGGCCGGCCGCCTTGGGCCGCGCCGTCGCGGCGGCGGCTACGGCGCGGTCAGGGCGGCGCTTCCCTCGGCCAGGCTGCCGGGGTAGAAGGTGCGGGCCGCCTCGAGCATGCGGTCCAGGTCCGGCCACCAGGGGCCGTGGCGGAGGCTGCCCAGGGCGTGCAGCACGCCGACGGCCTGCTGGGCCGACTCGGCCGCGGCGACGAACGCGACCCGGTGCGGCCTGGCCGCGCGCAGCGGGCCGAGGTGGAAGTCCGGGCCGTGCTCGCCGGGGTCCCCGGCGGCGAGCACCAGGTAGTAGTCGGGCAGCTCGAACTGGCCCGCCCGCCACGCGGCCAGCGCCTTCGCCGCCTCCCGCTCGAATCCCTGCGGGCCCTGCGGGCGCGCCACGTCCCACATCTCCTGCCAGCTGGCCGCCACCGTCGCCAGCGGGTCGGCCAGCACCAGCGCGTAGGCCGCGGTGACGCGCCCGGCCTGCCGCAGCGCGGCCGCGGCGGCCGCCATGGCGTCGCCGCCGGCGCCTGCGGCCTCGTCCGGGCGGACCACGGTCGCGTTCATGGACCTGCCGACGGCGGCGAGCACCTCGCCCGGCGCCTGTCCGGCCAGGGCCACCACGGTGGAGGGGTTGCGTCGCATCGGCTCCGATGCTAGCGGTCAGCCGACCGCGGCGTTGCCGCTGACGAGGGCCCGGGCGATGACGGTGCGCAGCACGTCGTTGGTGCCCTCGCCGATCGCCATCAGCGGGGCGTCGCGGTACAGCCGCGCCACCTCGAACTCCTCGGAGTAGCCGTAGCCGCCGTGCACCCGCATGGATTCCAGCGAGCAGTACAGCGCGGTCTCGGAGGCGAACACCTTCGCCATCCCGGACTCCGCGTCCGCCCGCTGCCCGGCGTCCAGTCTGGCGGCGGCCCAGTAGGTGAGCAGCCGGGCCGCCTGCACCCGGGTGGCCATCTCGGCCAGGCTCAGCTGGATGGCCTGGAACCCGCTGATCGGCTGGCCGAACGCGGTGCGGTCCCTGGAGTACCGCAGTGCCTCGTCGTAGGCGCGCTGGGCCACGCCGACGGCGCGGGCCGCCACGTTGATCCGCCCGGTCTCCAGCGCGGACAGCGCCTGCTGCATGCCGCGGCCCTCGGTGCCGCCGAGCAGCTGGTCGCGGGGCACCCGCACGTCGGTCAGTACCACCTCGCAGGACTCGGGGCCCTTGTAGCCGAGCTTGGGAATGTCCCTGGTCACCTCGAACCCAGGGGTCCCGGCGTCGATCAGCAGGATGCTCATGCCGCGGTGCGCCGGGGAGGCCGCGGGATCGGTCTTGACCAGTACCGGCAGCGGGTCGGCGTGCCGCGCGTTGGTGATCCACGTCTTGGTGCCGTTGACCACGTAGTGGTCGCCGTCGCGGCGGGCGGTGGTGGCGATGCCCTGCAGGTCGGTCCCCGCCCCCGGCTCGGTCAGCGCGATGCCGGTCCTGCGGGCGCCGGTCGCCAGGTCCGGCAGGTACCGCCGCTTCTGCGGCTCGGTGCCGTGCCGCGCGATCATCCAGCACGACAGCGAGTGGCTGCCGAGGATCCCGGCGATGCCCATCCAGCCGCGGGAGATCTCCTCGAACGTCACGGCGAACGACACGCTGTCGGCGCCCATCCCGCCGTAGGCCTCGGGCACCAGCAGGCCGAACAGGCCCAGGCCCCGCATCGCCTCGACGATCTCGGCCGGGTAGCGCCCGGAGCGCTCGGCATCCCTGGCGACCGGGATGATCTGCTTGTCGACGAACGACCTGATCGTGTCGCGGTACAGGCGCTGCTCGGCGGTGAATGCGAAGTCCATGGTCCCTATGGTGCCGGGTCACCTGCTGCGCAGCGGAACTCACGGGCTGATGATGGCGTCATGAGCGAACTCGATGTCATCGTCATCCATATCCGCGGCGAGCAGGCCGCAGAGTACGAGCGCCTGTTTGCCGAGCACGAACTGCCGCGCTGGCGCGAGTACAAGGCACGGGGCGCCTTCCTCAGCGCCCGGATCTCGCGGGTAGCGTTCGGCTCCGACAACCGCGAGGAGGTGGCCAAGTACGTCATCGCGGTCGAGGTCCCCAGCCACGCCGCGCACCGCGAGCACGACGCCGATCCCGGGTTCCAGGAGTTCAACCGTCTCGCCGACCGGTTGCAGCCGGAAGACCCGCTGGTCTACGGCGGAGAGGTGCTTTACGCCGTCTGAGGTGGCGGTCGGCACCATCGGCGGCGCAGGCGATCATCACCTGCTTGCCTGCGCGCGTCCTCCGCGCGCTCGACGACGCCGGGCCGTGCTAAGCGAGCCCGCGCACCGGGCGCGCGGGGGCGAGGTCCCCGCGGATCGCCGACACCATGTCCAGCACCTGCCGGGTCTCCGCGACCTGATGCGCGCGGAACACCCGGCCGCCGAGCCAGGCGCAGACCGCGGTCACCGCGAGCGTCCCGGCCAGCCGGTCGTGCAGGCCGGCGTCCAGCGTCTCCCCGATGAAGTCCTTGTGCGACACCGAGACCAGCACCGGCCAGCCCGTCGCGGTCATCTCGCCGAGGCGCCTGGTGACCTCGAGCGAGTGCCGGGTGGTCTTGCCGAAGTCGTGGGCCGGGTCGATGAGGATCCGCGACGGGTCCACGCCCGCCGCCACGGCCCGGTCGGCGAGCGCCAGCGTCCGCTTCAGCACGTCCGCCAGCACGTCGTCGTAGTGCACCCGGTGCGGGTCGCTCCGCGGCGGCAGCCCGCCGGCGTGGCTGCACACCAGCCCGGCGTCGTGTTCGGCGGCCACCTCGGCCAACCGCTCGTCCCAGCCGCCCCAGCTGTCGTTGATCAGGTCCGCGCCCGCGGCGCACGCCTCGCGCGCCACCTGGTGCCGCCAGGTGTCGACGCTGATCACCAGGTCGGGGTAGGCCGCGCGCACCGCCGCCACGAACGGAACGGTCCGGCGGATCTCCTCCGCGACCGTCACCTCGGCGCCGGTCCCGGCCGGCACCCCGCCGACGTCGACGATGTCGGCGCCCTCGGCCACCACCGCGTGCACGCGCTCCATCGCGGCGGCCTCGTCCCAGGTGGCGCCGCGGTCGTAGAACGAGTCCGGCGTCCGGTTCACGATCGCCATGACCACCAGCCGCTCCGGCGGGAACGAGCGCGCCCGGAGCCGCAGCGGGCGTCCCGGGACCCCGCCGCCGTCAGCCACGCCTCCACGGTACGGCACCGCCGCCCCCGTCACCGCCGCGGTCGGCCCGCCGCCGGATCACCACGGCTCGTTCGGCTCATCCAGCGGTCAGCCGCTCCCAGTGACGCTGCGCCGCCGGGTGCCAGTCGGCGTGCCTGGCGTGGAACAGGTCGGCGGCCTTGGCGCCGCTCCAGTTCTCCGGCAGCAGCCGGGCCGGCAGCCGGGGATCGAGGAAGGGGAAGCGCCGCCACTCGTGCACCAGCCGGGTCTGCGCGACCAGCGCCGCCTCGCCGGTCACCGGGTCGAGCCCGGTGAACTCCTCGATGAAGTCCTCGTAGCGCTGCTCGAGGGCGCCGAGGTCCCACGACCTGGCCACCAGCGTCTCCTGGCTGCCCAGCTGGCCGTAGCCGGCCACGAACGACAGCGCCGCCTGGTCCAGCCCGGCGTCGGCGAGGATGCGCCGGGCCTCGGCCTGCCGGCCCGGATGCGGGCTGACCCACACGCCGGGCGCGGGCGAGCCGAAGCCGGCCCAGTTGAGCCGGCTCCGCACCCGGTGCCGCAGGTCCCGCTGCGACTCCGGCACCGAGACCAGCAGCAGCAGCCAGCGGCCGTCCCAGGCGACCTCGTCCCGGCCGAACGAGTAGATGCGCTGCGCTCCCTCGCTGAGCAGCCGCTGGCCCGGCGGGGTGAGCGACCAGCGGACCTTCCTGCCGACCCGCTGCGACGCCAGCCATCCCTCGGCCGCGGTGCGCGCCAGCGCCTGCCGGGCCGACTTCTGCTCGATGCCGAACAGCGACAGCGCCGACACCAGCGCCTGGGTCCAGACCGGGCCGCCGCGGGGCAGCACAAACTCGCCCAGGATCGTCATCAGCAGCGACCGGGCGCTTGCCTGGCCGATCTCCCTCCGCCTGCTCACCGCCGGCCGTGCTGTCCCGTGCGCCATGGCTCCCAGTCTCCCCGGGCAGCCGCCGCGATGACTGCCCGCAGTCACCGTACCGGCAGCGAGGGCGTCCGGGTCCGCTACCGGTTCCTCGGGCAGGCCGCCGGAGACGGCCCGCTGGGCGCCCGGCGGGCGGCCAGGCCTACTCGGCCGTGCCCGCCGCAAGGCGGCGCAGCGCGGGCAGCAGCGCGCCGAGGTCCTGGCCGGTCCGGAAGGCGACGATCGTGGTGCCGCCGTCGGCGCCCGGCCGGGCGGCGGGCGCGGCGAACAGCGCGGTGACCTGGCGCATCGCCTCGTCCACCTCCCCGAGCGGGTCGGCGCACTCGGCGCGCAGCCAGCGCCGCAGCACGTGGTTGTGCGCCGCCACCACCGCCGCGGCCATGAGCTCGGCGCGCAGCGGGTCGGGCTCGCCGTGCGCGTCGAGGAACTCGCGGAACAGCCGCTGGTACCGAGCCACGCTGGCGATCTCCCGGTCGCGGAGGGCGGCGACCGTGCTGGTCAGCGCGTACCGCCGCCGCGCCAGCTCGCCCTCGCCGAGGTAGTGCAGCAGCACCAGGCGGACCGCGTCGCAGACCGCGGCCAGCGGGCTGCCGGGGCCGGAGGTGAGCAGGCGGCGCCGCACCAGGTCGATGAGCCGGTCGTGGTCGGGGAAGATGACCTCTTCCTTGGCCCGGTAGTGCCGGAAGAACGTGGTGCGCCCGAGCCCGGCCCGTTCGGTGATGTCGTCGACGGTGGTCTGCTCGTACCCGCGCTCGTCGAACAGGGCGAACGCAGCTTCCGCGAGCCGCTCCCGTGCGGGTGGCCTGGCCATCGGGTGCCTCCCTGCCACCTATGATGGTACTAAGTACCGCAAGACGATACCGAGTTCCGCGGGTTGGCTGCGATGATCGATCACCAGGTGCGCACGTATCCGTCGTCGGCGCGGCTGCCGCGCGAGCGGCAACTGGCGTGGAAGCTGGCCGCGGTGGCCACCGATCCGGTGCCGGTCGCCGCGGAGGTCGCCGAGATGGTGGTCAACCGGGTCATCGACGACGCGGCGGCGGCCGCCGCCGCCCTGGCCCGCGGGCCGGTGCGGGCGGCGCGCGAGCAGGCGCTGCGGCACCCGGGGCGGCCGGGCGCGGCGGTGTGGGGAGCCGCGGACGGCGTGCGGGTCTCGCCGGAGTGGGCCGGATGGGCGAACGGGGTCGCGGTCCGGGAACTCGACTTCCACGACACGTTCCTGGCCGCGGACTACTCCCATCCCGGCGACAACATCCCGCCGCTGCTGGCCGTGGCCCAGCATGCCGGGCGCAGCGGCGCCGACCTGGTGCGCGGCATCGCGGCCGCCTACGAGGTCCAGGTGGACCTGGTCAAGGGGATCTGCCTGCACGAGCACAAGATCGACCACATCGCGCACCTGGGCCCGTCGGCCGCGGCCGGGATCGGCGCGCTGCTCGGCCTGGACACCGAGGTCGTCTACCAGGCGATCGGGCAGGCGCTGCACTGCACCACCCAGACCCGCCAGTCGCGCAAGGGCGAGATCTCCAGCTGGAAGGCGTACGCGCCGGCGTTCGCCGGGAAGGTGGCGGTGGAGGCGGTCGACCGGGCGATGCGCGGCCAGGGCGCGCCGAGCCCCGTCTACGAGGGCGAGGACGGGGTGATCGCCTGGCTGCTCGGCGGCCCGGAGGCGACCTACACGGTGCCGCTGCCGGCGCCCGGGGAGCCGAAGCGGGCGATCCTGGAAACCTACACCAAGGAGCATTCGGCGGAATACCAGGCTCAGGCGCTGATCGACCTGGCCCGCAGGCTCGGCCCGCGCATCGGCGACACCACGAAGATCAGAAGCATCGTCATCCACACCAGCCACCACACCCACCACGTGATCGGGTCGGGCTCCGGGGACCCGCAGAAGTACGACCCGCAGGCCAGCCGGGAGACCCTGGACCACTCGCTGCCGTACATCTTCGCGGTGGCGCTGCAGGACGGCGGCTGGCACCACGTCGCGTCGTACGCGCCGGAGCGCGCGGGCAGGCCGGACACGGTCGAGCTGTGGCGGAAGATCAGCACGGCCGAGGACCCGGAATGGACCCGCCGCTATCACGACCCGGACCCGGGGAAGCGGGCGTTCGGCGGCCGCGCCGAGATCACGTTCGCCGACGGGACCGTGCTCAGCGACGAGATCGCGGTCGCGGACGCGCACCCGGCCGGCGCGCGCCCCTTCGGCCGCGAGCAGTACCTCGGCAAGTTCCGCACGCTGGCCGACGGCGTGATCGACCGGCACGTGCAGGACCAGTTCCTCGACGCGGTGACCCGGCTGCCGGAGCTGAGCCCCGCCGAGCTGGCCGCGCTGGCGCTGCCCGGCATCGCCGAGGCCGGCGAGCGGCCGACCACCACCGGGATCTTCTGATGCTGCACGACCCCACCCCGGCCGCGGACAAGCGCGCGGCATTTCGCGCGGGCCTGGCCGCGGGCAGGCTGCTGCGGTTCCCGGGGGCGTTCAGCCCGCTGTCGGCGATGCTGATCCAGCGGCACGGCTTCGAGGGCGTCTACGTGTCCGGCGCGGTGGTCTCCGCCGACCTGGGCCTGCCCGACGTCGGGCTGACCACCCTGACCGAGGTCAGCCAGCGGGCGCAGCAGATCGCGCGGGTGACCGCGCTGCCGGCCCTGGTGGACGCGGACACCGGCTTCGGCGAGCCGATGAACGTGGCCCGCACCGTGCAGGTGCTCGAGGACGCCGGCGTGGCCGGCATGCACGTGGAGGACCAGGTCAACCCGAAACGCTGCGGGCACCTGGCCGGCAAGGACATCGTGGACCGCGGCACCGCGGTCAAGCGGGTCAAGGCGGCGGTGGCCGCCCGCCGCGACCCGCGGTTCGTGATCGCCGCCCGCACCGACGCCGCGGCCGTGGCGGGGATGGCCGAGGCGATCGAGCGGGCCAAGGCCTACGCCGACGCCGGCGCCGACCTGATCTTCCCCGAGGCCATGGCGGACGAGGCGGACTGGGCGCGGTTCCGCGCCGCCGTCGGCACCCCGATCCTGGCCAACATGACCGAGTTCGGCAAGAGCAAGCTGCTGGGCGCCAAGACGCTGCACGACCTCGGCGTCAACGTGGTCATCTACCCGGTCACCCTGCTCCGCCTGGCCATGCGCGCGGCGGAAACCGGGCTGGCCGCCATCGAGGCCCGCGGCAGCCAGCAGGAACTGCTCGGGCAGATGCAGCACCGCCGCGACCTGTACGACCTGCTCGACTACCGGGCCTACAACGCCTTCGACACCGACATCTACAACTTCGAGATCTAGGGGCGAACCCGATGCCACCTGCCATGCCTGAGGTCCGCAAGGGACTGGCCGGCGTCTACGCCGACACCAGCAGCATCTCCATGGTCAACCCGGAGACCAACTCGCTGACCTACCGCGGCTATCCGGTGCAGGAGCTTGCGGGCAGGTGCAGCTTCGAGGAGGTCGCCTACCTGCTGTGGCACGGCGAGCTGCCGACGAAGGCCGAGCTGGCCGCGCAGAACGAGGCCGAACGCGCCCAGCGCCGCCTGGACCCGGTCGTCGCCGCCACGCTGCGCGGCCTGCCGGAAGCCGCCCATCCGATGGACACGCTGCGCACCGCGGTCAGCCTGCTCGGCGCCGCCGACCCCGCCGAGGGCGACAACTCGGCCGCCGCGATCCAGGCCAAGGCGCTGCGGCTGTACGCCGTGCTGCCCGCCGTGGTCGCCGCCGACCAGCGGCGCCGCCGCGGCCAGGACGCGCTCCCGCCCCGCGACGACCTCGGCTTCGCCGCGAACTTCCTCTACATGACCTTCGGCGAGATCCCCGAGCCCCAGGTCGCCAAGGCGTTCGAGACCTCGCTGATCCTGTACGCCGAGCACAGCTTCAACGCCTCCACCTTCACCGCCCGGGTGGTGGCGTCCACGCTGTCGGATGCCTACAGCGCGGTCACCGCCGCGATCGGCGCGCTGAAGGGGCCGCTGCACGGCGGCGCGAACGAGGCGGTGATGGACATGATGGCGGAGATCGGCACCCCCGACCGCGCCGAGCGCTGGCTGGAGGAGGCGCTGGCGGCCAAGCGCACGATCATGGGGTTCGGGCACCGCGTCTACAAGCACGGCGACTCCCGCGTCCCCACCATGCGCGCCGCGCTCGGCGAGATCGCCGCGCTGCGAGGCGGCGAGGAGCTGCTCGGCATCTACGAGACGCTCGCCAAGGGCATGCTGCAGGCCAAGGGCCTGCATCCCAACCTGGACTACCCCGCCGGGCCCGCCTACCACCTGATCGGCTTCGACACGCCCATGTTCACGCCGATCTTCGTCACCGCCCGCATCACCGGCTGGACCGCGCACATCGCCGAGCAGCTGTCCGCGCGCGTCCTCATCCGGCCGCTGGCCGCCTACACCGGCCCGGCCGAACGCCACGTGCCCGACGCGGACGTGACCCGGTAAAGCCGCCGCCACGCGGCATCCGCCCGGCCGCCGCGGCCGCCGGGCCGCCAGCCCCGGGCGGTCCGGCTCGCCAGGGATGCCCCATAGCCAGGCGGCGGCCGAAACCGGCTTCTTCGATCAGGCGCACCTCACCCGCCACTTCAAGCGCACCACGGGCCTCGCCCGGTGCCGGGCCGGCCAGCCGCTGCTGGCCGCGCACAGCGCCGCCAGCGTGGACCAGCTCTCCGGGATCGGCCCTGGCCACAGGGCCACCTACGTCCTGCACGCTGGTCAACGGGCTTGACGCCGTGCCTGCCCGCCTGCCCGCCCGCCCGGCCGCCTGACCGGCGACTTCCCAGGCAGCTAGCCGCCCAGGCGGGCTTGCAGCCCGTCGAGGAGGCAGTCCAGGCCGAGGGTGAACCGAGTCTCGCTGGCCGCCTCGATGTCCGGGGCGGCGGCGGTAAGCCGGGCGGCGACGTGCGGGTACCGCCCGGCGACGTGCGCGAGGTAGTCGGCTGGCCCGCGCTGCCAGTCGGCGAGGGTTGCCGCGGGCCCGGCGGCGGCCTGCCGCCAGGCGGCTTCGGCGAGCACGGCGCCGGTCACCAGGTGGCTGACGGCGGCGAGCGCGGCGTCCGCGCCGCATCAGTCCTTCCATGCCGGATTCGGACCGGTCGTCCTGGTGGTCCTCGTGCTTGCCGCCGTCGGCTTCGGCGTGGCGCGCCGCGGGCACCGGCGGGCCGCCGGCCGGGACGAGCCGTGGACCGCCAGGACGTCGCGGCCGACGTCACCCGCGCCGCCGGCGCCGGAACCGCCCGCCGTGACGCCGTCCGGGGGCATGGCGGGCACCGCGCCGACACGCGCGCCTCGCCGCCACCGTCGCGGTCGACGACGTGGACCTGCGCGTCCCGCGCGGGTCCGCGTTCGGCTATCTCGGGCCGAACGGCGCGGGCAAGACGAGACTTGGGAGATGACATCTCTCTACCTGGGTATGCTACTTCGGCCGCTCCAGCGATGACCTGTGTTAGTGGCGGCCGGGCTGTTCAGTGGGGTTGGAAGGCGGACATGGCGTAGCCGTCCAGGTTGCTTTGATCCCAGCTTGCGATGGTGGCGAGCTGGGTGCCTGCCTGGCTGCTGGTGATGGTTCCGTGCTGGACGACGACGGTGAGTGCCTGGCGGATGGCGGCGAGCTCGGCGGTGCGGAGCTGCGCCGTGGACAGCCCGTCTTCGGCTGCTATGTCCACGATGGTGGTGGTGGCCTGGCCCCCTGAGCCCTTCGGTCCGGCCGGTGCGCTGGCTCCCCACAGCCTGGTGAGTTCGGTGACGCTGCGGTGCAGGCTGCGGGCGAGTTGCTGGCGGATGGTCGTCCAGTAGGCCGGCGGGTATCCGGTGCCCGGTAGCGTGCCGCCCTTACTGCCCGAGGTCGCTGAAGGTCCAGTGGCGCTTGTGGCCGCGGGGGCTGAGCTGGGCGGCGTGGCGCGTCTGGCGCCGGCGCACCCGGTGGCTGCCAGGGCGATCGCGGCGGCAGCGCAGGCAATCCCGGTTCTCAGCCGCAGGCTGACCCTGTTGCTGCGGGGCTTGGTTGCGCCTGGCGGTTCGCGGTGGTGCTGGTGGCGGGCTGGCATCGATGCTCCTTCCGGTTCGGCTGCCATGTGGTGCGGGTGTGCTTGGCGGGTGGCGCGGGCTCACTCCGAGCGCAGTGCCTCGGCGGCCGGAACGCGCGACGCGGCGAGTGCGGGTACAGCAGTGGCGGCCATCGTGATCGCGTAGCCGCCGGCCAGCAGTAGGGCGGCGGGCAGGGCGGGGAACGGGGTGGGGTGGCCGGCGAGGCGGGTGACGCGGGCGATCAGCCACCAGGCCAGGGCGGTGGCCGGCACAAGGCCGAGTGCGATGGTGAAGCTGGCTTCGAGCAGGAAGGACCGGCGCACCAGGGCGCGGGTGAGTCCCATGGCCCGTAGCAGGCCGGTCTCGTGGCGGCGCTCGACGACGGCGCGGCTGGTCACGACGCCGATGGCCAGGATCCCGAAGATCACGCCAAGGGCCAGGTAGCTGGTCAGGAAGGCCGTCAGGATCGTGGTGTAGGGGCCGGCGCCCTGGGTGTCGTGCCCGGTGGCGGCGTTGTCGGTGATCAGCAGCATGACAAGGAACGTGATGGTGGCCAGCAGGGTGATGGTCGCCCCGGTGCGGACGCGGTAGGTCAGGGCGTGCGCCAGGCTGGCGCGGCTGACCGGGGCCAGGCCCGGGGTACGCCGGGCTGCGGCGCTGATCAGCGCGGCTGGCAGGTCGGCGTTGCGGATAGTGATGACCAGCAGGCCGGCCAGCGGCATGACCAGGTCGAGCAGGATCGCCAGCAGCGAGTACGGGCCGGTATGAGTGATCCCGGCGGCGTTCAGGTCGGCGACGAAGACCGCGCGCAGGAAGGGGCTGCCGGCGTGCAGGCCGTAGCCAAGCCAGGCGGCCCCGATGCCGGTGATCGCCAGCCGTCGGCTGGCCGCGGCGGGCAGCCGCAGTAGCGGGGCGGCCCGCGCGGCCAGCAGCCCGCCGCCGGCTATGACCAGACAGGTCCCGAGGATGCGCAGTCCCGCGGGGTCGGTGAGGATGATCCCGGTGGCCGCCGGTGCCTGCTGCGCCGCGGCCACAGCGAGCAGGGCCGCGCCGGCGGTCAGCCACAGGGGGCCTCGGCTGGCGAGTTCGGCCAGCAGGCGGCCCGCGGAGTTCCGGCGGCGTTCACGGGCGCGGGCGGGTGTCTCGGCGATAGGCTGCCCGTCGGCTCCGCGGGGCGCGGCGCGGAGTGCCGCGACTAGCCGACCGAGCCGGGCCGGCGCGGGCGGCGGGTCGTCGAGGTCGCGGAGGGCGGTCACGATGGTGGCGCGGCTGGTCGCGGCGGCGGCCCCGGCGGTCACCGCGACGGCGCCGAGTACGCTCAGGCAGGCGGCGGTGATCGCGTCTCGTACGCTAAGGACCGCGTGGAAGGTGACGGGAGCGAACTGGAACGGCGCGCCCGCGCCCAGCGACGTGACCGGCAGGCGGTTGAGCACCGCCACCTCCCCGGCGGTGCCTGCGGCGCCCAGCGGCAGGCCGATGGCGGTGGCGGCGAGCGCGTAGCCGCATCCTTCGATGACCAGCGCGCCGATCACGTGGCGGCGTTGCAGGCCCTGGGCGCGGGCGATGCCGAATTCCGCGCGGCGTTCGCCGGCGAGCAGCAGGCACTGCACGATAAGCAGCAGGGCGCCGGCCGCGGCGAGCAGCGCGGTGAACGCGGGCTGCAGCCAGTTGGCCTCCCGTGCGGCGGGTGAGGCGACGTACTCGGCTTTGCTGCTGATCAGGCTCAGCCCGCCGGTGTAGCTCACCACGGCGGGCTTGAGCGGGTGGATCAGCGTGGTGTCGAAATAGGTGGGCGCGTGGGTGCCGTGGGCTGCCGCTGGATTGACCGGGGCGACGCCGAACTCCGATTGCAGCACCGCCAGGACAGCCTGGCTGCGCCGCCCGCCCGGGCCGATGTCGTTCATGCCGCCGCGGCCGACGTTCTTCACCACGATGGCATCGGGTATCAGGGCGTGGTGGTAGGCGCGGGCGAATGCCTGCTCGATGGTGGCCAGCGGGACGAAGATGCCCGCCACCGCGGTGTCCTGGTCAAGTTCGCCGGTGGTGAAGACAGGGTCGTTGCCGAGCACAGCCGCGACGGTGGCGGTGACCGTGATCTGGTCGAAGCCGATCCTGACCGGCTGCCCCGGGCGGGCGCGGAGGCGGGCGGCCGCTGACCGGCTGAGCAGCACCTGACCGGGTGACAGCGCGGCGACCGCGACGGCGCGGCCGTCCTCGCTGGTGAGCGGGCCGTAGACGCGGCCGAACCCGGGCGGGACGGCGTACAGGTAGCCGCTGACCGGGGTGCCCGTCGCGGTCGCGGGGGCCAGGGAGGCGCCGGTCAGCATTTCCAGGGCCGTGGCGGCCTGCACGCCGGGCGTGCGGGCCAGGCGGCCCAGGGCATGGCCGACCTGGGCCGCGGTGAACGTGCCGGTGACGGCTTCGTCGATGTCGCCTACCTGGCTGAGCCGGTAGTCCACCGCTGAGGCGCGGAAGCTGTCTTGCAGGCCTGCCACCGCGGTGACGAACACCGCCGCCAGGGCCAGCCCGGCCACGACCGAGGCGGTGCGGGCGGGCCGGCGCACGGCGTTGCGCAGTGCCATCCGCCCCAGCAGCGGGAACCGCACCACCACCATCGCTATCACCAGGAGCACGGCGGCGGTCGCCGCGACGAGAGCCAGCGCCGCCGCCTGGCCGCTAACGGGCAGGGGCGGGAACATCCGGTCCTCCCTCAGCGTGCCCGGCGCGCTCGTCCGCCGCGACCATCTTGTCCCGGGCATCGGCCGCCGGTACCGGCCGGTCGCCGTGGATGCGCCCGTCCCGCATGGTGATCAGCCGCCTGGCGCGGGCTGCCACGTCGGCGGCGTGCGTGACCCAGACAAACGTCAGCCCTTGCTCGGTGTTCAGGCGCAGCATCAGGTCGATGACCTCCTCGCCGGCCGCACTGTCCAGCGCCCCGGTGGGCTCGTCGGCCCACACGATCGCCGGCCGGGTGGCTAGCGCACGCGCGACCGCGAACCGCTGGCGCTGCCCGCCGCTCAGCTCGGCGGGCCGCCGCCGGGCCCAGCGGGTCATCCCCACCGACTCGATGGCCTCCAGTGCCAGCCGCCGCGCCCGGCCCGCACGGACACGGGCGGCCAGCAGTGGCAACTCGACGTTCTCCAGCGCGGTCAGGACCGGCAGCAGGTTGTATTCCTGGAAGACGAAACCCATGAAACGGGCACGGAACCGGGTGAGCTCGGCATCGGACAAGCAGCCGAGGTCTTGCCCGGCGATTCTGATCGTGCCCGCGGTAACCGTGTCCAGCCCGGCCAGGCAGTTCAGCAGGGTCGTCTTGCCGCATCCGCTCGGTCCCATGACCGCGACGACCTCACCGGGCGAGATGCAGAGGCTTATGCCCTCCAGCGCCCGCACCGCCGACGGCCCGCTGCCGTAGTCCTTGCCGACCCCGGCCGCCTCGACGATGGCCGTGCCCGGCACCGTGCGGTCGCCCGGCAAGCCCGGGCGGGCGACGGGAGTGCGGTCCCTGGCGGTTGCTTTCATGGCGGTCCTCTCGTGTCCGGGCTGCCTTGCCTTCACCCTGCCGGGAGCCGGGCCTGATGTCGTCTGGCCGCGGTTGTGACTGCGGGTGCGTCCACTGGGACCGCGGTCAGACGCCGGGTACGACCTGGGTAAGACGACGCCGGGCGTGCCGGGCCGTACCCTGGAAGGCGCCATGATCGGCATCAGCGCACTGACCCGCGAGGCAGCGGCCCGGTACCCGGTACCGGCTGTCATCGCGGACTTTGCGCTGGCGGCCGGGCTGGTGGCGGCCACCGCCTTGGCGGACGCGACTGCGCTCGGCCTCACGACCGCCCCGGCCGGGCCGCGGCCGGGCAAGCTGGCCGTTGAGTTCGGCTCGGCAGGGCACTGGCATGCCGCCATCGCCATCTGGTGGACGGCCACCGTCATAGCCTGCGCCGCGGTGCCCGCCCGCCGCCGGGTCGCCGCGGTGGCGTTCCTGGCCGCCGCGGTTGCCGCCGCCGCTCACCTGTCCGATCCGCGGTTCGGCGTCAGCCCGGTCGACCTGGCCGCCCCGCTCACCCTCTACAGCGCGGCGCTGGCTACCCGGACCCGCCGTGCGTCGCTGGGGCTGCTGGCTGCTGGCCTGGCCGCCTGCGCGGCAGCCGCGCTGATCGCGCAGGCCACGCTAGCCACCACCAGCATCAGCGGGGCACCGGATGCGTTCTCCTGGTCTCAGGCAGCCGGCCGCACCGTGCTTCCGGCCCTTGCCCTGGCTGCCGCCTGGCTGGCCGGCGACGCCGCCCGCGCCCGCCGGGGGCAGCTCGCTGCCCTCCGGCAGCACGCCCGCGACCTGGCACGAGATCGCGAACAGCAGGCCGCCCTCGCGGCTGCCGCCGAGCGCAGCCGGATCACCCGCGAAATGCACGACGTCGTCGCGCACGCCATCTCCGTCATGGTGGTCCAGACACAGGCCGCGGCCGCCGTGCTGCGCGGCGAACCAGACACCGCCACAGCGGTGCTCGGCGACGTGGTCACGGTGGGCAGGCAGTCCCTGTCGGAGATGCGCCGCATCCTCGGGGCCGTCCGCGCCCAGCCGGGCGAGAACATCACCCTCGCCCCCCAGCCGGGCCTGGCCGGGCTGCCGGACCTGGCCGGCCAGGTCAGCAGGGCAGGAGTCCCTGTGCGGCTGGAGCTCCCCCCGGACCTCCCGGCCCTGCCCGCCGCCGTGGACCTGTCCGCCTACAGGATCATCCAGGAGGCACTCACCAACACCATCAAGCACGCCGGGCCGGGTGCATCCGCAACGGTTTGCATCACCTGCGACCGCGCCGTGCTGCACATCGATGTCACCGATACCGGCGGCGCCGGCGGCAGCAAGGCGAGCGGACCGGGCTCCGGGGACGGGAACGGGCTGCGCGGCATCGCCGAGCGTGTCGCCATCCTCGGCGGCCACTTCCGCGCGGGAGAACTGGCCACGGGCGGTTTCCGCGTGACCGCAGACCTGCCCCTGCTGGAGAATTCGTGACCGGCAATCCGGTCAGCGTCGCCATCGTTGACGATCAGGCCCTCATCCGGGCCGGCTTCCGGCTGATCCTGCAACAAGCCTCGGGATTCACCGTCGCGGGTGAGGCCGCCGACGGCGCCGCCGCCGTCGACCTGGCCGCCCGTGCCCGGCCCGACGTGATCTTGATGGACATCCGGATGCCGGCCATGGACGGCATCGAGGCCACCCGCCGCATCCGCGCCGCCGCCGGCGCCAGTCCCGCCCCGCGGATCCTGATCCTGACCACCTTCGACCTCGACGAGTACGTCTACGCAGCGCTGAAAGCGGGCGCCTGCGGCTTTCTGCTCAAAGACACCCTCGCCGCTGACCTGCTCGCCGCCGTCCGCACGGTGCACGCCGGCGATGCCGTCACCGCGCCCGCCATCACCCGGCGCCTCATCGAGCACTACACCGCGGGCCCCGCGCCAGGCGCCCCCCGCCATTCCGCTGACAGCCGCCTGGCCCCGCTCACCGCCCGCGAACGCGAGGTACTCACCCTGATCGCCGCCGGGATGTCCAACACTGAGATCGCCGCGGCGCTGGTCCTGTCCGAAGGCACCGTCAAAACCCACGTCGGCCGGATCCTCGCCAAGCTCGGCCTGCGCGACCGAGTCCACGCCGTCATCACCGGCTACCAAACCGGCCTCGTCAGCGCCACTGCCCACGACATGCCCTAGGCAGCGCGGGTAAGACCAAGCATCCCGGGCTGCCCCGGGTCACCAGAGGGCTAATCATCGCAACCGGAATGCCTGCGGCGCCGTTAAGACCGCGCTGATCCGCACGCTGCTCGGGCTGACGCGCGGCGACGGCGGCACCATGTCGCTGCTTGGCATCCCCGTCCCGGCGCAGCGCAGCCGGGCCCTCGCCCGGGTCGGCGCGATCGTCGACGAGCCCCGCTTCCACCCGCGCCTGACCGGCCGGGACAACCTCCGCCTGCTGGCCGCGGCCCGGGGCGGCGACGCGGACCAGCGGATCGCGCCGTCGCTGGCCAGGGTCGGCCTGGCCGACCGGGCCGGGGACAGGGTCGCCACCCGGCGGGCATGTACGAGATGCGGGAGACGATCATCGGCCTGGCCGGCGAGGGCCGCACCGTGGTGCTGTCGTCGCACCTGCTGGATGAGGTGCAGCGCACCTGCGACGCGGTGGCGATCGTCGACCACGGCCGGGTGATCCGCCAGGGCCCCATCGACGAGCTGATCCGCGGCGCGGGCGCCGGGGTCGTCCAGGTCGACTGCGCCGAACCCGCCCGGGCGGCCCAGCTCATCGAGCAGCCGGCATCGCCGCGGGCACCGTCCTCGCCGACGCCGGACGGGCCGTCACCCTGCCCGCGGGAGCATCGCGCGAGGCCGTCGCCGACATCAACCGGCGGCTTGTCACGGCGGGGATCGACGTGTACGGCCTGCGTGAGGTCCAGGCGTCGCTGGAGGACTGGTTCTTGTCCGTGACGAGCCGGCTGGGAGACCCATCGTGACCACCACCGAGCCGTCGCTGTCCGAGGCCGGATCCGCGCCCGGGCACGTCCGGCACGCAGCACCGGCCATCGCCGCCTGGCTGCCCACCTGGGATCTCATCGCCACCAAGAACCTGGAGATCCGCAAGCGCCGCGGCCTCATGATCACCATGGTGGTGCTGATCGCGGTGCCGACGGTCCTGCTCCTCGGCCTGCGGCTGGTGTTCCACCTGGCCGATCCGCGCGGCTACGGCCCGGCCGGCACCCCGGCCGTCTTCCAGCAGCTGACCAACCTGACCGCCGAGTTCGGCTTCATCGCCGCCGCCGCCCTCGGCGCCGCGGCCGGGACCACGGACCCGTCCGAGGGGGTGTTCCGCCACCTCGTCATCACCGGCCGGTCACGCCTGGCCCTCTACCTGGCCCGCATCCCGGCCGGCCTGGTCATCCTGGTCCCGCTGGTCGCCCTGGCGTTCGCGATGACCTGCCTGGTCACCAGCTACGACGGCACCCCGAGCCCCACGTCGGTCAGCTTCTACGGCCTGTCCGCCCCGGAGCACCTCGACCAGGCCGAACTGCAGACCTGGCTGCTGCGGCACCCGCAGCAGGCCGCCAGCGGATTGCCCGTCGGGCCCGCGGCCACCCTGGCGCAGGTCCGCGCGGCGATCGATCGGAACATCGCCGGCTACTACGGCGACTACTCCTCCGCCGAGATCGCCGAGTCGAACCCGGCCGCGAACGAGATGGCCAAGATCGGGCTGTGGCTCGAGCTCGAGGCCGGGATCGGGTTCCTGGTCGGCCTCGGCCTCGGTTCGCTGACCGGGCAGCGCACCACCACGACCATCGTGCTGATCGCGCTGGAGATCATCGTGACCCCGCTGCTGGCCAGGGCGCAGATCCCCTACTTCATCGACGGCCAGCGGCTGATCGTCGGCATCGCGATGGACCAGCTCCGCCCGGCCGCCCTGGCCTCGGCGCCTGGCGGATGGCGGCCCGCGACGCATGACGGCGCGGCGGCAGGCCCCGGCCCGGCTACGATGACCGCGTCCGGTGCAGACGCCGCAGTGGAGGCAACGTGGACGCCGCAGTGTTCGCGGAGGTGCTGTCCGAGACTCGCCGGTTCGTGCGGGAGCGGGTGGTGCCGCTGGAGGCGGAGATCGACGCGAAGGACGAGGTCCCCGAGGAGATCCGCCAGGCCGCCCGGCAGCTGGGGCTGTTCGGCTTCGCCCTCCCCGAGCAGTACGGCGGGCTCGGCCTGTCCATGGTCGAGGAGGTCCAGCTGGTGTTCGAGCTGGGCTACACGACGCCGGCGCTGCGCTCGATGTTCGGCACCAACAACGGCATCGCCGGGCACGTGCTGCTGCTCGGCGGCACGCCGGACCAGCGGCGGCACTGGCTGCCGCGGCTGGCCAGCGGGGAGGCGACCGCGTCGTTCGCGCTCACCGAGCCCGAGGCGGGCTCCGACCCGTCCACGCTGCGCACGCGGGCGGAGCGGGACGGGGCGGACTGGGTGATCAGCGGCACCAAGCGCTACATCACCAACGCCCCGGTCGCCGACGTGTTCATGGTCTTCGCGCGGACCGCCCGCGGCATCTCCGCCTTCCTCGTCCCGCGCGGCGTCCCGGGCCTGGCGGTGGGCCCGAGGGACCACAAGATGGGCCAGGCGGGCGCGTGGACGGCGGACGTGTACCTGGACGGCGCCCGGGTCGGCCAGTCCGCGCTGGTCGGCGGCGCGGATGGCGAGGGCCGCGGCCTGCGCATCGCGCTGGGCTGCCTGGCGCACGGCCGGGTGCACATCGCCGCGCAGTGCGTGGGCCTGGCCGAGCGGCTGGTGGACGAGTCGGTCGGCTACGCCCGGCAGCATCGCCAGTCGGGACGGCCGATCGCCGCGTTCCAGCTGGTGCAGGGGCTGATCGCCGACTCGGTGACCGACTGCTACGTGGGCCGGGCGGCGGTGCTGGAGGCCGCGCGGCGCTTCGACGCCGGGGAGGACACCCGCGTGGGCCCGTCGGCGGTGAAGTATTTCGCCAGCGAGATGGTGTGCCGGGTCGCGGACCGGGCCGTGCAGGTGCACGGCGGCGCGGGGTACATGCGCGGCGTGCCCGCGGAGCGGTTCTACCGGGACGCGCGGCTGTTCCGCATCTACGAGGGGACCAGCCAGATCCAGCAGGTCATCATCGCCAGGGCGCTGCTCGGCGACGCCGCAAGCTGACGCAGGTCAGCAGGCACCACCGCTCGTTCGGGATAAAGCTCCGGGATTCGGCTGAAGGACGTGCTTCGTTCACCGCGCATTCACCTGGATTTCGGCGCGGCGTCGCTTTGGGCGGATAGCTTCCCCGGCAGGGGAAGGAGCACGAGTGACGGAGATCCGGTCCGGCGAGCTGATCGCGGCGCTGGACGAGGCGCCGCTGAGCCGGTTCCACCTGCGTACGGTGCTGACGTCGGGGACGGGGTTCTTCACCGACGCCTACGACCTGTTCGTGATCGGGACCGCGTCCACGCTGATCACGGCGGAATGGCACCTGGGCTCGGCCAGGCTCGCCCTGCTCAACAGCACGATGCTGGGGGCCGCGTTCCTCGGGGCGCTGGCGTTCGGGCGCTTCGCGGACGTCGCCGGGCGCAAGCGGGTGTACTGGATGGTTGCGGCGATCATGATCGTCGGCGCGCTCGGGTCGGCGCTGTCGCCGTCGTTCTGGGTGCTGATCGCGTTCCGGTTCCTGCTCGGGTTCGGCGTCGGCGGCGACTACCCGGTCAGCGCGGTGATGATGAGCGAGTACGCCAACCGGAAGGACCGCGGCAAGCTGGTCGGCATGGTGTTCGGCACCCAGGCGCTCGGGCTCATCGTCGGCCCGCTGATCGCGCTGGGGCTGCTCGGCGGCGGCGCAGGCGACGACGTGGCGTGGCGGACGATGCTCGCGCTCGGCGCGGTGCCCGCGGCGGCGGTGCTCTACCTGCGCACCAGGATGCCGGAGTCGCCGCGCTTCCTGTTCCAGGTGCAGGGGCGGGCGGCCAGCGCGGCCAGCCAGCTGTCCGCCTTCACCGGCGGGCAGGTCAGCGGGGCGGCGTCCGGGGCGCCCGCCGCCGCGATGGGGCTGCGGGCGTTCCTGGGCAGCCGGCGGTGGCTGGTGCTGCTGGCCGGGACCGCGGGCACCTGGTTCCTGCTGGACTACGCCTACTACGGCAACACGATCTCCACGCCGCAGATCCTCGGCCTGCTCTCGCCGCACGCCTCGGCGATGAGCAAGATCGCGCTGCAGCTCGCCATCTTCGTGGTGGCGGCGGTGCCCGGGTATGCGCTGGCGATCGCGCGGATGGACCGGATCGGGCACCGGCGGCTGCAGCTGCTCGGGTTCGCCATGATGGGGCTGTGCTTCCTGGTCATCGGCGCGGTGCCCGGCATGACGACGACCGTCGCGCCGTTCCTCGTGGTGTACGGGGTGAGCTACTTCTTCACCGAGTTCGGGCCGAACATGACCACGTTCGTCATGCCGAGCGAGCTGTACCCGGTGGAGATGCGCGCGACCGGGCACGGGATCTCGGCCGGGGTCGGCAAGCTCGGCGCGTTCATCGGGGTGTTCCTGTTCCCGCTGCTGCAAAGCGGGCTGGGACTGCGCGGCACGCTGCTGCTGACCGCGGGGGTGTCCGTGGCCGGGCTGGCGCTCACCCTGGTGCTGCCCGAGCCGGCCCGGCGCAGCCTGGAGGAGATCGCCCCCGCCGAGCCGGCGCGGGCCGGCCGCGCCCGCCGGGTGGCCGATCAGGTCCCGGCGTAGTGGCGTTCCCTGGCGTCTTCGGTCACTGAGGCGGCGTCCGCCGCCCGCTTCAGGAACGCCTCGGCCGCGCCGAACGTCTCCTCCACCGTGCGCCCGGCGAGCTGTGACTGGTAATCCTGGTAGCGGGACAGCTCCCAGGCCCGCCCGCGCGGGCGCAGCGCGGCCAGCGGCGGCGCCGCCACCGGCCGCCACGTCCAGGCCGTGACCGGGCCGCCGGCGGGCAGCACGAAGTCGGCGCAGCCGGTGTCGCGGGACATCCGGTTCCTGACGAAGCGCAGGCCGCCGAGCGTGCCGTCGATCTGGCGGCGCCGGGCCAGCGGATAGCCGGCCCGCACCCGGTCGTAGGCGTCGGTGTGATAGCGCACCAGGGTGGCGTCGACCAGCGTGACCCACCACACCATCTCGCCGATCACCAGGAACGCCTCCGGGCCGTCGCAGGCCGAGACCCGGGCAAGCTGCCGCGCCATGTCGCTCATCGCGCTGACCGACCAGACCAGCGCGTTCGGGCCGACCGACGGGTCGCCGAGCCTCTCGCTGTTCCATGCGATCCGGCACGCGGCGGAGCAGAACCTGGCATGCTCGCGGCGCGGCTCGAACACCGCCCCGCAGTGCGCGCAGGTCCGCACGTCGCCCATTCACCGATAATATGCAGGCCCGCGGGGCGCGCACGACCCCCGCGGCGCTTGCCGGGAAGAATGGCCGGGAGGGGAGCCGGAGGGGCCACGGAGAGGAGGCCGGGCCATGCCTGACCTGGTGGCCGAGACGCCGTACCGGTGGCGGATCGACCCGGTGGGCGGCATGCGCGTGCCGGGGATCGTCTACGCCTCGCGTCAGCTGCTGCCGGACCTGGCGGCCGACAACGCCGTGGCGCAGGTCGCCAACGTGGCCACGCTGCCCGGCATCGTCGAGGCCAGCTACGCGATGCCCGACGTGCACTGGGGGTACGGGTTCCCGATCGGAGGGGTGGCCGCGACCGACGTGGCGGCCGGCGGAGTGGTCTCGCCGGGCGGGGTCGGGTTCGACATCTGCTGCGGGGTGCGGCTGCTGACCTCGGACCTGGACGCCGGCCGGCTCGGGCCCGGGCTGGGGCGGCTGATGGACGCCCTGGATGCGGCGGTCCCGCGGGGCATGGGCGGCGGCGCGCTGTGGCGGATGCGGGACCAGCGCCAGCTCGACGAGATCCTGCTGCACGGCGCGCGGTACGCGGTCGGGCAGGGGCATGGCACCGACGACGACCTGGAGTACTGCGAGGACGGCGGCGCGGCGGCGGGCGCCGACCCGGCCCGGGTCGGCGCCCGGGCCCGGGAGCGCGGGATCGGGCAGGTGGGCAGCCTGGGTTCGGGCAACCACTTCCTCGAGGTCCAGGCCGTCGAGCAGGTCCGCGACGGGGAGGCCGCCCGGGCGTTCCGGCTGTGGCCGGGGCAGGTGTGCGTGATGATCCATACCGGCTCCCGGGGCCTCGGCCACCAGGTCTGCGCGGACCACGTGGCGGCCATGGGCCCGGCGATGGCCAGGTACGGCATCGCAGTGCCGGACCGCCAGCTCGCCTGCGCGCCGGTCGCCTCGCCGGAGGGCGCGGCCTACCTGGCGGCGATGGCGGCCGCGGCCAACTACGCGCGCGCCAACAGGCAGCTTCTCGCCCAGGCGGCGCGCCGGGCGTTCGGCGCGGTCTTCCCCGGCGCGCAGCTGCGGCTGCTGTACGACGTGGCGCACAACCTGGCGGCGATCGAGACGCACGAGGCCGGCGGGCGGCCGCGGTGGCTGTGCGTGCACCGCAAGGGCGCCACCCGCGCCCTGCCTCCCGGGCATCCCGGCCTGCCCGCGGCCTATTCCGCGGCCGGGCAGCCGGTGCTCGTGCCCGGCTCGATGGGCACCGGCTCGTACGTGCTGGCCGGGGTGGCCGGCGGCGGCGCGTTCTTCTCGGCCTGCCACGGCGCCGGGCGGCGGCTGTCCCGCCACCAGGCACTGCGCCGTGCCCGCGGCGGCGCGGTGCGCGCCGAGCTTGCCGCGGCGGGGATCGCCGTCCGCGGCGCGTCCGCGCGCGGGCTGGCCGAGGAGGCCCCGGACGCGTACAAGGACGTGGACGCGGTCGTCGCGGTGTGCGAGCAGGCCGGCCTGGCCCGCGCGGTGGCCAGGCTGCGGCCCGTCGGCGTGGTCAAGGGATAGTCAAGGGATAGGAGCCGCCATGGCCGCGGGCCACCGCATCGTGCCGCACACCGCCGACCTGGCGCTGGAGGCATGGGCGCCGGGCAAGGGCGAGTGCATCGCCGAGGCGGCCCGGGCGCTGGTCGGCAGCTTCGCCGACGTCCGCGGGGCCGTCCCGCGGGAGACCGTCACGGTGGAGCTGGCGGAGGCAAGCGACGAGGACCTGCTGGTCCGGGCGCTCGACGAGGTCATCTACCAGCTCGAGGTGCACCGCCGGGTCCCCGCCGCGATCTGGGTCGCCGTGGCCGACGCGGGCGATCCGGCGGGCACGGCGGGCACGGAGGGCACGGAGGGCCCGGCGACGATCCGGCTCGCCGCCGTGCCCGCCGCCGACGTCCGCGTCACCGGCGCCATCCCGAAGGCGGTCACCCGGCACGAGCTGCGGTTCGGCCGTTCCGGGGGGCTGTGGCGCTGCCGGGTGATCGTGGACGTCTAGGCCGGGGGCAAACGACCGCATGCCGCCGCGGTCGCGCAGGTCACGGGCCGAAACCACGGCGCACGGTCCGGCGGGCGACCCAGGGGCCGTCGTGGTGCCTGTGCACGCCGGGATCTCGCCCGTCCCCGCCGGGACCGGGCAATTATCTGTAGGGGTTTGGTGCTTCTGTCGGGCTCAGGCGGCCGAATTCGGCCGCCATTTCCATGCAGAAGCACCAATCCTGACAGATAATCGTGGCTCGGCAGCCGCGACCTGCGGGGCGCGGTGGGCCAGCGCGTAGATCCCGCCGGTCATCAGCGCAAGGCCCGCGGCCTCGCCGGCCAGGTCCAGCGGCGTGTGCGCGATCGACTCGTCCAGGAAGATGCTGGCCAGCGCGATGGAGACCAGCGGATCGGCGACGGTGATGATCGCCAGCACCGGGGAGATCAGCGCGCCGGCCTGGAAGGCGTCCTGGTTGAGCAGGAAGCCGAGCGGGCCGACCACGACGACGGCGTACAGCGGCCACTGCCGGGACGGGTCGCCGAACCCCTCCGGCAGCGTGTGCGACACCAGCTTGAGCAGGAACGCGTTGACGCCGAAGTCCACGCCGCAGGCCAGCGCCAGGGCGAGCGAGCGGGCCTGGGCGGACCCGCGGCGGGTTGCCAGCCCGGCGACCGCCAGGCAGGCGGCGAGCACCGCGGCCAGCCCGATCGCCAGCGGCAGCAGCGTCACCGGGCTGACGATCTCGCGGCCGCCCCTGGGCCTGGCCACCACCAGGAACCAGGCGATGCCGCCTGAGCACGCCACGACGCCGGTGAGCATCACCCGGTCCGGCGGGCGGCGCCGCAGCGTGAACGCGGCGATCAGCACGGCGAACAGCAGGTTGGACGCGATCAGCGGCTGCACGAGCGCGAGCGCGCCGAAGCGCAGCGCGAGGACCTGCAGCACCAGGCCGACGACGTTGAGGCTGACCGCGGCCAGCCACATCCGCCGCCGGAACAGGTCCACCAGCAGCATCGGCGACAGCGCCCGGCGCTGCGGAACCTGCTTGGTGCTGCGCTGCTCGAACACCGACGACGCGCCGTCGGCGACGGCGGCCGCGACCGCCAGCGTCACCGCGCCGATCGCGGACAGCGGCACCTCAGGCCGCCTGGTCCCGTTCGCGGGCGGCGGCCGCGGCCCGGATCGCGACGAGGGCCGCCAGGTCGTCCTCCCGGTGCCTGCCCGCCGCGGCGCGCGCCGCGGCCAGCGCGGCGGCCTGCGCCGCGGCCTGCGCGGAGCGGTCGCTCAGCAGCCGGCGGACCGCCTGCGTCAGCTCGGCCGCCGACGGCGCCGGCAGCGCGAGCCCGGCCGAGTGCAGCAGCCTGGCGTTCGCCCGGCCGTGCCCGGCGATCGGCTCGAACATGATCAGCGGGCGGCCGCTGGCCACCGCCTCCAGCGCGGTGGCGCCGCCCGCGTTCGTCACCACGACGTCGCAGGCGGCCAGCCAGCCGGGGACGTCATCGGTCCAGCCGAGCACCAGCAGGCGTTCCGGCGGCTCGCCGCGGCCGCTCAGCGTGGTCCGCAGCCGCTCGTTGCGCCCGCAGACCGCGACGACCTGGACGCCGGGGCCCGCGTCCAGCAGCGCGGTCACCGCCCGGTCCACCGAGCCGAGGCCGAGCGAGCCCGCGCTCAGCACCGCGACGAACCGGCCGGCGGCCAGGCCCAGCCTGGCCCGCGCCGCCGCGCGGTCACCTGGCGCGAACACGTCCCTGACCGGCAGCGCGCCCACCGCGACGCGGATCCCGGGCTCGGCCCGGGCGGCGACCTCGGCCGCCGCCGGGTGCATCACGTAGGTGATGTCCAGGTTGCGGTACAGCCAGTACGGATGCGGGCAGAACGCGGGCACCCACGCCCCGGCCGGCGCTGGCAGCCGGCCGCGCCGCCGCAGCCAGCTCAGCCCGGCGCTGCCCAGCGGGTAGGTGGAGATCACCACGTCCGGGTCCCAGTCCCGGATCCGCGGCGCCATCCGCCGCCCGGCCCACCAGCCGATGCAGCGCCTGGTCGACTCGAGCAGCCAGCGGTGCCGCCACATCGCGGAGAAGAAGAACTCATACATCCACGGGGTGCGCCGCACCTGGGTCACGTAGAAGGCGCGGGCCAGCGGGCCTGCCCCCATCACCCCCAGGGTGTCCAGCCAGCGGACCCGGCATCCCGGCCAGGCCCGCCCGGCGGCCTCCGCAAGCGCCCGGGCGGCCGAGTTGTGCCCCTCGCCGATGTCGGCGCTGACCACGAGCACGCGCCGCGGAGCCGCCGGGACCGGCCCCCCGGCCGGGTCGGTGACCGGAACAAGCATCGCGATCAGCCTCCGCGGCAGACCTGGACGGTGGTGTCGATCATCTCATCCCGCCGGGGAGCCCCGCGTAGGCCCGCGCGCCCGCCAGCACGGCGGCGTGCACGGCGCGGGCGATCCGGGCGCCCCACGGCGACCGCGGCCCGGCGAACGGCTCGGCGCCGCCGCCGCGGGGCGCGGCGACGCAGATGGCGTCGGTGGCGGTCCCGGTGGCCGCGAACCCGGCGTCCAGCACCGCCTGGGTCTTCGCCTCGGTCGCGGTGACGACGGCGTTGACGAAGGCCGCGCCGGCCAGCGGCACCGGCAGCACCACGATCACGTTGATCGTCCCCGCCGGGCCCGGCCCGCCGGCCGCCGCGGTCCCGGGTGCTCGGGCCGGTGCCGCCGCCCAGGTGGGCACGCGCAGCCCCGCCGTCGCCGCGGCGTGCACGCCCCCGTCCTCGGCCTGCACCACCTCGGTCACCTGCGCGGCGGTCAGCATCCCGACTCCCGGCCCGGCCAGGCCGAGGGCGGCGGCGAGCTCGCGCAGGTGCGCGGCGGGATCGGTCCGGGCGTAGCCGGCGGGCACCTGCGCGTTGAGCACCCACTCGCGCGGCCCGAAGCCGCCGCCGAGCACGCCGCTGGACATCATCAGGTATCCCGGCCCGGCCCGCCACAGCGCCGCCGGGAGCCGCGCGCCGCCCTCGCGGCGCCAGCTCAGCTCCACGCGCACGGGGCTGGACGGTAACACACCCGGCCGTTCGGATAAAGATCCCGCGGCGGCAGCACGGGCGGGCGCGGCTGCCCGGATCACCGACTTCTGGCCCGACCCGTACGAGCTTCCGGCCAGCCGGGCTCACCTGGTCGAACGCTGCTGATCGCCGCGGCCGTCCGGGGTCTGCCCGGGGCCGGTCACGGTCCCGGGCAATGCCGCGGCTGGCCCGACCGCGGTGCCGCGCGCGGTCGTCGCCATGAATGACCAGGAAGGGCTTGGTGAGTCGAGCCGCAGCCGGGCATGATGCGCGGCGGTGACCGGGGTGTAATCCAGCCCGCGGCTGACCGTGCCGACATCGCGGCCCGGGACGGTGAAACCACGGTCCGTTCGGCTGGAAGAAGATCATCATCCCGAACGGCCGGTGGCGCTGCGGCCCGGGCCGGCCGCGGCGGCCGCGGTCACGGTAGTCTCGCGAGGGTGACGGTCGGGCGTACTGCGGTGGTGACCGGCGGCGGGTCGGGCATCGGGCGCGCGCTGGCGCGCAGGCTGGCGGCGGGCGGGCTGCAGGTGGTGGTCAACGACCTGGACGCGGGCGCTGCCGCGGCGGTGGCCGCGGAGGTCGGCGGGCACGCCGTGCCGGGCGACGCGGCCACCGGGCAGGGGGTGCGCGCGCTGGTCGCCGCGGCCCGCGAGCGCCTCGGCGACATCGACGTCTACTGCTCCAACGCCGGGACCGCGGTGGGCGCGGGCCCGGACACGGCGGAGGCGGACTGGCAGCGGGCCTGGGAGGTCAACGTGCTCGCGCACGTGCGCGCGGCACGGGAGCTGCTGCCGGGCTGGCTGGAGCGCGGGCGCGGCCGGTTCGTGGTGACCGCGTCCGCGGCCGGGCTGCTCACCATGCTGGGGTCGGCGCCGTACTCGGTGACCAAGCACGCCGCCGTGGCCTACGCGGAGTGGCTGGCCGCGACGTACGCGCACCGCGGGCTGGCGGTGCACTGCATCTGCCCGCAGGGGGTGCGGACCGCGATGCTGGCCGGCTCCGGCCCGGCGGCCCGGGTGCTGCTGGAGCCGGACGCGATCGAGCCGGAGCAGGTCGGCGAGGCGCTGTGGCAGGGCATGGCCGAGGGCAGGTTCCTGATCCTGCCGCATCCGCAGGTGCTCGGCTACTACGGGCTGCGGGCAGGCGACACCGACAGGTGGCTGCGCGGGATGAACCGGCTGCAGCGCCGGCTGGAGGAATCTGGAGGACAGCCGTGAGGGCATGGCAGGTGCAGCGGCTCGGCGAGCCGCGGGACGTGCTGGCGCTGGCCTCGGTGCCGGACCCGGTGCCGGGCCCGGGGCAGCTGCTGGTGCGGGTGCGCGCCGCCGCGGCGAACTTCCCGGACGTGCTCATGTGCCGGGGCGGGTACCAGGTGCGCCCGGAGGTCCCGTTCATCCCGGGCGTGGAGCTGTGCGGGTCGGTGGCCGCAACCGGGCCCGGGGTGACCGGGTTCGCCGTCGGCGACCGGGTGATCGGCGGGCCGGCGGGCTCGTCCGGCGCGTTCGCGGAGCTTGCGGTGCTGGACGCCGACCGCGCCTTCCCGGCGCCGGAGGGGCTGGACGACGCGGAGGCCGCCGCGTTCTTCATCACCTACCAGACCGGCTGGTTCGGGCTGCACCGGCGGGCTCGGCTCGCCGCGGGCGAGACCCTGCTCGTGCACGCCGCGGCCGGCGGGGTGGGCAGCGGTGCCGTCCAGCTCGGCAAGGCGGCCGGCGCCCGGGTCATCGGGGTGGCCGGCGGGGCGCGCAAGGCCGCGGTGGCGCGCGACCTCGGCGCGGACGTGGTGGTGGACCGGCTGGATGCCGACTTCGTCGCGGTGGTCAAGGACGTGACCGGCGGCCGCGGCGCCGACGTCGTCTACGACCCGGTCGGCGGGCCGGCGTACGCGGGCTCGACCAAGTGCATCGCGTTCGAGGGCCGGATCGTGGTGGTCGGCTTCGCCGGCGGGCAGATCCCCACGGTCGCGCTGAACCACGCGCTGATCAAGAACTACTCCATCGTCGGCCTGCACTGGGGCCTGTACCAGTCGCGGGACCCGCAGGCGGTGCGGGACTGCCACGCCCGGCTGAGCAAGCTCGCGGCCGACGGCTCGGTGCGGCCGCTGGTCGGCGAGCGGCTCGGCCTGGCCGACGTGCCCGCCGGGCTGCAGCGGCTGGCCGACGGCGCCACGATCGGCCGGACCGTCTTCGTGCCATGACGGACGGGCCGCAAATCGCGGCTGATTCCCCGCAAAATGGGCGCGCCTGTCGACAAAGATTGCGAAGGATTTGTGCCTCGCGAAGGCTTTTAGGCCGAACACGGCAGAAAATCCTGCGGCGTGCATGGATCCTTCGCGTTAACCGGCCGGCCGGCGCCGCCGCCCGGTACGGTGGTGGCGTGACCGTGCCCGAGGGGCCGGCCGGCCCGGGTGCCCGGGGCATCGTGGCGGTGCAGCGGAGGCTGCGTGCGCAGCAGGGTCCGTTCACGCCCAAGCCGGGACGTGCGGCCGTCGACGAGATCATCGCGACCGTGCTGTCGCAGCACACCTCCGACCGGAACTCCGAGCGCGCGTTCGCGCAGCTCAAGGACCTGTTCCCGGCCTGGGAGCAGGTCCTGCAGGCCCCGGTACGGCAGGTTGCCGACGCCATCCGGTGCGGCGGCATCGCGGAGGTCAAGGCGCGCCGCATCCGGCAGATCCTGGCCGCCATCGCCGAACGCGAGGGGCGCATCGACCTGTCCGGGCTGCGCCGCCTCGACGACGACGCGGTCTTCGGGTACCTCACCTCGCTGCCCGGCGTCGGGCCCAAGACGGCCGCCTGCGTGCTGGTCTTCTCCATGGGCCGGGCGGCCTTCCCGGTCGACACGCACGTGCATCGCATCGTGACCAGGCTCGGCTGGATAGCGCCGGGAACCAGCGCCGAGGAGGCGTACCGGATCCTCAACCCGCGTATCCCGCCGAGCATCCGGTACGACCTGCACCTGGCGCTGATCAGGCACGGGCGTTCGGTCTGCCGGGCGCAGCGGCCGCGCTGCGGCGAGTGCGTGCTGCGTGACCTGTGCGGCTTCGGCTCCGGGCCCGGTGCCGGGCCGGCCGCCGGATCGTCGGCGATTTCGGCCTGAGCGCGGCGCGCCGTTTGCCGGGGTTCGGCAATGACGGCCGGTTGTAATCGGTCTCGGCGCCGCTGCAATTTCGCAAAAGTTTCACGTCTGCCCGCATCTCTTGCCGTTATCGGGGCACAGGTGTGGATGGGCGGAGGTTGCCATGACCGTACTCGGGGAAACGGCGACCCCTGGAACCGCGGGGGTCTCGGGGGCAGTATCGGATGAGCAGCGGAGCGGGGCCGGCGCGCGCGCCGCGGCGCCGCTGCTCGGCGGCAGGTTCCGGCTCGACGAGCGGATCAGCACCGGGGACCGGGCCGGCGCGGACGGGCCGCCGCTGTGGAAGGCCACCGACGAACTGCTCGGCCGGCCGGTCACCATCTACCGGCTGCCGCCCGGGCGGGCGGTCCCGGCGGCCGTGGTCGCGGCGGTGCGGGCCGCGGCCCGGGTGAGCGATCCGCGGCTGGCCGCGATCTACGACACCGACTTCGGCGATAGCTGCCCGTACATCGTGTCGGAGTGGACGCCAGGCACCCACCTGGAGGACCTCGTGCTGTCGGGGCTGCCCGGCCCGGCGCTGGCCGCTGCCATGATCGCCGACGCCGCGGACGCGCTGGCCGTGGCGCACCAGGCCGGCCTGGCCCACCTGCGGCTGACCCCGCGCTCGCTGCGCTGGAGCAACGCCGCCGGCCTGAAGATCAGCGGCCTCGGCATCGACGCGGCGCTGGCCGGCCCGGCCGCCGGCGACCCGCGCTCGGCCGAGGGCAGGGCCGCCGACGTGCGGGCGCTGGCCCGGATGCTCTACGCGCTGCTCACCGGGTACTGGCCGGGTGACGAGGCGACCGCGCTGCCGCCCGCGCCGGGGTACAAGGGACGCGTGTGCACGCCGCGGCAGGTCAGGGCCGGAGTGCCCGCGCTGCTCGACGTCATCACCTACCGCGGCCTGAGCGGCCAGGCGCCGGACGCGCCGCTGCGGCCGCAGACCGCGGCGGGGCTCGCCATGGCGCTGCGCATGGTCTGGCGTCCCTCCTCGCCGCACGCCGGTTCCGGCCTGCCGGCGGAAGGGGGGCGGCAGCCTCCTGGCCAGCGGCGGGCGCGGCACTCGAAGGCCCGCGCCGGCACCGGGTTGCTGCACCCGGCGGCGTGACGGCCGCCGGTCAGTCGCCGGGGGCCAGCAGGGCGCGCACGCGGTCCTGCCCGACGGCGAGCAGCAGCGTGGGCATCCGCGGGCCGGGGTCCTTGCCGATCAGCAGCTGGTACAGCAGCGCGAACCAGGCCCGCTGGCTCGCCTTCAGTTCCGGCGTCGGCGGCGCGTCGATCGGCAGGCCGCGCTGCAGCTTCGGGATGCCGTACACCAGCGTGGTCAGGCCGTCGTACGACCAGTCGTCGGCCATCCGGTCGATCAGCAGCTTGATCGCGCCGCGTTCGGCGTCGGTCAGCGCCGCGAGCCTGGCCCTGTCGGGCTGGTCCCGGACCTGGGTGCGCTCCCCGGGCGGGACGTAGCGGGCCACCCAGGCCCGCGCGCAGTCCAGCCGCGGCCGCACCTCGTCCAGCGAAACGATCGGGTCGGGCTTGGTGTGGTCCCGCAGGATCCGCAGCAGTTGCGCCTCGTCCCCGGCGCTGATGTCGGCCACCGAGGCCAGGGTGCGGAACGCCACCGGCCGCGGCGTGACCGGCAGCGGGCCGTCCGCGGTGGCCGCGGACCGGGCGAAGACCGCCCGGGACGCCGGGTCGGCGCCGCCGCCGCCGACCCGGCGGCTCAGCCGGTCCCACTCGTCGTAGACCCGGAAGACCTCGGCGTCGAAGGCCAGCATGATCGACTGCTCCGGGCGGCGGCGCGCGTACAGCCAGCGCAGCAGCGGGGCCTCGAAGATCTCCAGCGCGTCGGCCGGCGTCGGCGCGTCCCCGGCCGAGCCGCTCAGCCTCGCCCGCCCGGTGAAGCCGACGAAGGAGAACCCGAAGTGCAGCGGCATCTGGCCGCCGAAGATATCCGTCACCAGGTGCGCGCCGACGTCGAAGCTGGATCCCGGCGAGGCGTGGTCGGCCCCGGCCGGCTCGAACGTCACCCGCTCGTACGCCCACCGCATCGGCCAGTCGACCTTCCAGGCCAGCTTCCCCGCCACCTGCGCGATCGGCACCGGGCCGACCGCGGCGCCGCACGCGCAGGTGTAGCAGATGTCGGTGGTCTGGTCGTCGAAGAAGGTCACCGTGGTGTCGTCCCGCAGGCACGCCGCGCAGTAAGGCCGGAACGGGTAGTACTCCCCCGGCTCCCGCTCGCCCTCCTCCGGCTCGGCGGCGCGCCTGGTGCGGTACCTGGCCAGCACCGCGGCGATGTCGGCGCGGCGCCGCATCGCGGTGACGATCTGCGCGGCGTAGGCGCCGGAGGTGTACATCTCGGTCTGGCTGATCTCGGCGACCCGGACGCCGAGCCGGGCCAGCGCCTGGCGCAGCGGCTGCTTGTAGTGCTCGGCGTAGTTGCCGTGGCAGCCGTCCGGGTCGGGCACCCCGGTCAGCGGGCGGCCTATGTGCTCGGCCCACCTCGCCGGCACGCCGGCCGGCACCCGGCGCAGCCTGTCGTAGTCGTCCCAGGACAGGATGTGGCGGCACGGCGCGCCCTGGCGCCTGATCTCGTCGGCGACCAGGTGCGGGGTCATCAGCTCACGGAGGTTGCCGAGGTGCACCGGGCCGGACGGGCTGATCCCCGACGCGCAGGTCGGCGCCTCGCCGGGATGCCTGCGTTCCGCCTCGGCGCGCACCGCGGCGGCGGTGCGCGCCACCCAGTCGTCGGCCGGAGCCAATGGCCACCTCCCTCTGCGATGCCCGCGGCGATCAGCGTACCGGTTAAGCTGCGGGCCGGGGCGCCGCGGGCCAGGGCGCCGCGGGCCGGGACGAGAAGGGAACGGTGATGACGGACACCAGTCTCTCCGAGGAGATCAGGCAGTTCTGGGACGAGGATGCGGCCGTCTACGACAGCTCGCCGGGGCACTCCCCGCGGCGGCCGCAGGAGCAGGCCGCCTGGAGCGGCGCGCTGCGGCGGCTGCTGCCGGATCCGCCGGCGCGGGTGCTGGACGCGGGGGCCGGGACGGGGTTTGTCTCCCTGCTGCTGGCCCGCCAGGGTTACCGGGTCACCGCGATGGACCTGTCGCCGCGGATGCTCGAGGTGCTGCGCGGCAAGGCCGCGCGGCTCGGCCTGGACGTGCAGGCCGTCGAGGCCGATGCGGCCAGCCCGCCCGCCGGGCCGTTCGATGCGGTGGTGGAACGGCACCTGATCTGGACCCTGCCCGATCCCGGCGCCGCGCTGGCGGCCTGGCGGCGGGCCGCTCCGGCGGGCCGCCTGCTCCTGATCGAGGGGACCTGGGGCAAGACCAGCGGAATCGCCGCGGTGCAGGCCGGCGCCCGTGCCGTGGTGCGCCGCATCCGCGGCGCCGAGCCCGGCCACCACGGCCACTACACCGACCGCGTCGTCAGCGCGCTGCCGCACGGCAACGGCATCAGCCCGGCCGAGGCGGTGGCGCTGGTCGAGGCCAGCCCGTGGGGCCCGGCCCGGCTGGAGCGGCTGCGCGACGTGGAGTGGGCCACGCTGGACGGCCTGGGCCTGCTCGACCAGGTCCTCGGGACCCACCAGCGGTGGGCCGTGACGGCAGGGTCGTGACCGCCGCGATCACGCACCCGGTGGCCGACCGGAAATGTCAGTGGCAAGCCGCAGGATAGGAGGCGGACCCTGAGGAACCTTGGTAAGGAGAGCCGCCGATGGCAATTGGCGATACGCAGCTGACGATAGCGGGGAACCTCGTCGACGATCCGGAGCTGCGGTTCACCCCGGCGGGGCAGCCGGTGGCGCGGTTCCGGGTGGCGTCGACGCCGCGGTACCGCGACAGCGCCACCGGCGAGTGGAAGGACGGCGACAGCCTGTTCCTGACCT
>Ga0209061_1001348_pt1 | contig 41956 bp, 45 predicted proteins | sample Coa_R1_10_FD_187157 | JGI IMG/M metagenome (GOLD analysis project Ga0209061, IMG submission 187157) | Surface soil microbial communities from Centralia Pennsylvania, which are recovering from an underground coalmine fire - Coalmine... | ecosystem: Environmental > Terrestrial > Soil >... | reverse complement strand
AGTTAGAGCCTTCGTGAAGCGCAGAGCCGTGGTAAGACCCGGGCCTCCCGGGCACGCGGCGAGGAAGCGCGAAGCCCGCAAGGGCAACCCCGTGAGGGGTGCCGCGTGAGTGCTACTGCGTACTCGGCGGCAACGGAACGATGACCTCGGTGCCCGGTGGCAGGCGCAACAGCTCGCAGGCGGCGCGGAGCGCGGAGCTGCCGCTGTTGAGGGCGATGGCTTCGGGCACACCGAGATAGGCCTTGAAGGCTTGCTCCAGCGCCATGACCCTAGCCCCGTTGGTGTGACTACCGGTCTCGACGTTTTCATACACGACCTCGGCGACTTCCTTCAGAAGATCGTCAAGACGGCTCAGCAACCGGCGACCGTTGCCCTGCGCGGGGATCGGGCTCTGCGTCCCGGGAGGTGCGTCTCCCAAGACAGGGTGAGATGCGAGATCTCTCATCGAAAGGCCTCCTTCCTACAGGTCTGCGGTGCAAGCCGAGGCTGAGGCGAAGGCACGGTTGACCCATCGGTCGGGCTTGCGATGGTGACGGCTAGATCGCCATCTGTGTTGACGAATCTGTCGCTGCCACAGTGCCTCCTACGCCACAGACGCTCGATGACAGTGCCCTACTTTCCAGCAGCGAGCGCTGCATGTCTCAAGCTAGCTGCAGACGGTTATCTGCTAGGAAAGGCGAGCCTAGCCAGGCGCTAAATGGCTCCTCTTCGAGGACCTCAACCGCCTCCCGGGGCACCTCGGGATCGACCTGGACGCGACGTTGCGCCGGGCCCGGGTGGGAGCCCCTGCAGGTTTCAGATCGGCGTTGTCGACAAGCCTTCCGAGGCGAACCGGCGATGCCCATCCGGTCCCCACCGACTCGGCACCATCGGGCGGGCTCGCCCGAGCCTTGGCCCAGGCCGCCACCTGCGCCCCCCGCCGATCCAGGCCGCGCTCCGATCGGTGGACGACACCTGCCCCTGGCTGTCGACCTCGGCGGGGGCATCCACCAGGAGCCGATCTCCCAGGCACGCCGCCGCGTCCGTGCTCATCACCCTGCTCCTGTCGGCCCCCGGCCGGTAGGCTGAGACATCACCTTTCAGGAGGGCGTCCCATGCTCAGCCGCGCCGAGGCCACCGATCGCATCCTGGCCGCGAAGGAATCCCGCGGGCTCTCGTTCCGAGCCATCGCCGAGCACGTCGGCCGAGACCCGGTGTGGACCACCTCCGCCCTGCTCGGCCAGCAGGTGATGGATGCCGCCGAGGCCGATGCGGTGGTGGAGCTCCTGGGCCTCGATCGCGAGGTTGCGATCGCCCTTCAGCGACATCCGAGCAAGGGATCGCTGTCGCCCACCGTCCCCACCGATCCCCTCATCTACCGCTTCTACGAGATCGTCCAGGTCTACGGCACCACCCTGAAGGCCTTGATCGAGGAGGAGTTCGGCGCCGGCATCATGAGCGCCATCGACTTCGAGATGCACGTGGAGCGGATGCCCGACCCCAAGGGCGACCGGGTTCGGGTCACCATGCACGGGAAGTTCTTGCCCTACCGCAAGTGGTGAGGCCGAGCCGCGCAGTGGCCTCCCGACCCGCCCGGGCGACTCCGCCCTACGCAGGCACGGCGGGCAGGTCCTGGATGGCTTGGTCGATCCGCTCCTGGGCCAGCTCGACGTCCTCGAGGGCGCCGGCCAGGTAGGCGTCGTAGGCCGACATGTCGAAGTGGCCGTGGCCGCAGAGGCCGAAGAGGATGACGCGACGCTCGCCCGCCTCTCGAGCGGCGGTCGCCTCCTCCACCACCGCGCGCAGCGCATGCGAGGGCTCGGGCGCGGGCAGGAACCCCTCGGTACGGGCGAACCGGACCGCCTCGGCGAAGCACGCGTTCTGCGGGTAAGCCCGGGCCTCGACCAGGCCGTGGCGGACCAGGAGGCAGAGCGAAGGCGCATCGCCGTGATAGCGCAGCCCCCCGGCATGGATGGGATCGGGCACGAAGTTGTGGCCCAGGGTGTACATCCTCGCCACCGGCCCCACCCCGGCCGTGTCCCCGAAGTCGTAGCCGTACACCCCTCGGGTCAGGGTAGGGCAGGCGGCCGGCTCGGCGGCGATGAAGCGGGTCCCGGTCCTCTCGCCCGAGAGGAGGTCGGCCAGGAAGGGGTAGGCAAGGCCGGCGAAATTCGATCCCCCGCCGACACAACCCACGACCACGTCGGGATAGTCACCCACCAGCTCCATCTGCTTCTTGGCCTCCAGGCCGATGACGGTCTGGTGGAGCAGGACGTGGTTCACGACCGAGCCGAGCGAGTACTTGGAGTCCTCGCGGCCGGCGGCGTCCTCCACCGCCTCGGAGATGGCGATGCCGAGGCTGCCCGGGGAGTCGGGGTCACGGTCCAACACAGCTCGCCCGGCTGCGGTCCGGGGGCTGGGGGAGGGATGGACGGTGGCCCCCCAGGTCTCCATCAGGGCACGTCGGTACGGCTTCTGGTCGTACGAGACCCGGACCATGTAGACGGTGACCTCGAGGCCAAAGAGGCTGCCGGCGAGGGCCAGGGCCGAGCCCCACTGGCCGGCGCCGGTCTCCGTGGTCAAGCGCTTCACCCCCTCGGCCGCGTTGTAGTAAGCCTGGGGGATGGCGGTGTTCGGCTTGTGCGACCCGGCCGGCGAGCCTCCCTCGTACTTGAAGTAGATCCGGGCCGGGGTGTCCAGGGCGCGCTCCAGACGTTCGGCGCGGTACAGGGGGGTGGGGCGCCAGATGCGGTAAAGCTCACGCACCCGATCCGGGATCTCGATCCAACGCTCCTGGGAGACCTCCTGGGCGATGATGGCCTGCGGGAAGATCGGAGCCAGGTCGTCAGGCCCCAGGGGCTTTAGGGTGGCGGGGTGCAGATAGGGAGCCGGGGGCTCGGGGAGGTCGGGCAGGATGTTGTACCAGCGCTCGGGCAGGTCCGCCTCGTCGAGCACCACCTTCTTCTTGTTGCTCATGTCCATGCTTCCGATCCCAATGTGCCGCCGACCCTGGGGCGGCTTGTCGCTGACTCTAGCAGGCCAGCCCTCAGGCACGGGCGCGCTGACGTGGCGAGGGGAGGGGACAGGATCAGCCGGGTCAGCTGACCTCCTGCAGGAGCCCGGTGCGCACGTCGTAGATGAAGCCGCGCACGTTCTTGCGTGGGATGAAGGGGCTGGCCTGGATGCGGGCGATCGACTGCCGGACGTCCCGAGCGAGGTCGTCGAAGGCCTCGAGCGCGAAGGGCGGCCGGATGCCGGTCTCCTCCTGCACCTGTCGTCGAACGTCGTCGTCCTTGAAGGTGAGCATCCCGCAGTCGGTGTGATGGATGAGCACGATCTCCTCGGTGCCGAGCAACCGCTGGGAGATGAGGAGCGAGCGGATCGCGTCCTCGGTGATCACCCCGCCGGCGTTGCGGATGACGTGAGCGTCTCCCTCCTCCAGACCCAGGATCCGATGCACGTCGATGCGCGCGTCCATGCAGGCGACGACGGCCAGCTTCTTGGCGGGTGGCGTGGGGAGCTGCCCTTTGGCGAAGCCTTGGGCGTAGCGTCGGTTGTTCTCCAGCAGCTCCTCAACGACGCTCATCCTGACAGACCTCCAGGCATGAGATGGGTGGATCAGGGTCAGCTGCCGGCCGGGATCCCGGTCGGCCCATGCTCACGAGCGACGACAGCGGGCGGTTCGGCAGCGTCCGAAGTCGATCTCGCGACGGCGGGTCAGGCTGAGCAGGAGGACGGCCACGGCCACATCGTAGCGACGATGCGGCCGGCGTGTGGGGCATGGCCCATGAAGACACGACTGCGGGATCATCATGGGAGTCATCATCTGGAGGAGGTGGGGCTGCCATGAGGTTGCAAGGCGGCGCGGTCGACCGTCCGAGCGAGAGGCCTGCCCGGGCGGGGGGCGATGGCTGATGGCCAGGCCAGGCTCCCCTCAGCGCTGGGTGGACGGACGCGTATGGGCGCCGTTCAACATCCTTCGTGCCGCCCACGCAGAGCTGCTGGTGACGGACCTGGGCCGGGCTCGCGAGTTCTATGAGTCGTTGCTCGGCTTCGTCGTGACCGCCGAGACCCGTGACGCGGTCTACCTCCGCGGGTACGAGGATCGGCACCACCACTGCCTCTCCCTGCGCCGGGCGGAGCGGCCGGCGGTGGGCCACCTCGCCTTCCTCGTCTTCTCGGAGGAGGACCTCCACCGGGCGGCCGACTTCTTCCGCCAGCAGGGCTGCCCGACCCGATGGGTGGGCGAGGGGGAGGAGCCCGGGCAGGGCACGGCCCTCCGGGTGCTCGACCCGCTCGGCTTCCCCATCGAGCTGTTCAGCCGGATGGAGCGGGTCGAACCGCTCATGCAGCGGTACGACCTCTACCGGGGGGCTCGGGTGCTCCGCATCGACCACTTCAACCTGCACGTTCCCGACGTGCAGGCCGCCTTCGACTACTACTACGAGGCCCTGGGCTTCCGCTGCTCGGAGTACATCGCCGGCGACCCTCCCAGCGAGCCGCTCTACGCGGCGTGGCTCTTCCGTAAGCCCAACGTCCACGACGTCGCCCTCACCTCGGGACGTGGTCCACGGCTGCACCACCTGGCCTTCTGGACCGCGGACACCGACGCCATCGTCAACCTGTGCGATGTCCTGGGTGGGGCTGGCGCCTATGCCGCCATCGAGCGGGGGCCTGGGCGGCACGGGGTGAGCAACGCCTTCTATCTCTACCTGCGGGATCCCGACGGGCATCGGATCGAGTTCTACACCTCTGACTATTGGACCGGCGACCCGGACCTCCAGCCCAAGCGTTGGAGCATTCACGACCACCAGCGACGTAGCTTTTGGGGACACGAGGTGTCCGATCGCTGGTACCACGAGTCGTCCGAGGTGTGCGACCTGGACGGGGGGCTCGTTCCCCAGCGAGACCCGGTCTTGGACGAGAGCCAGGCAGCCCGGGTGGCGCCGGCCTGATGCCCCTGAGGGGAGACCAGGTCAATCGCCCTCGACGCGCGATGGCAGCACAGGAGGAGGAACGCGATGCCGGCCAGGACAGGTGAGCAGTTCATCGAGGCGCTCAACGCCTCCCATCGAGACATCCGCATCCACGGGGAGCGAGTCACGCAGGGTGTGGGCCGACACCCTGCCTTCCGCAACCTCGTCCAGGCCTATGCCGCTCTCTACGACCTCCAGCACGATCCCGACCACCGAGAGCTGCTGACCTATCCGTCGCCGACCAGTGGGCAACCGGTCGGGACGTCGTTCCTCCAGCCCCGCACCGCTGAGGACCTGGCCCGACGCTCACGGATGATGAAGCTCTGGGCTGACTGCAGCTTCGGCTTCCTGGGCCGGACGGGGGATTACCTGAACAGCGCGCTCATGGCCATGGCGGCAGCCGCGGACTGGTTCGGTCAGGTGGACCCGGCCTACGCCGAGAACGTCCGCCGCTACTACGAGCACGTCAGAGAGCACGATCTCCTGCTCACCCATACCCTCATCAACCCTCAGGCCAACCGCTCGCGCAGCGCGGGCGCCCAACGCGACCCCTATCAGGCTGCGGCCATCGTCAAGGAGACCGACGCGGGCATCGTGATCCGGGGCGCCCGGATGCTGGCGACCATCGGCCCGATCGCGGACGAGATCCTGGTGCTCCCCTCGACCGTGCTCCAGGCGCGGCCGGAGGACGAGCCCTACTCCTATGCCTTCGCCATCCCCTGCGACGCCCCTGGGCTCCGCTTCCTCTGCCGCGAGAGCCTGGACTACGGGCGTAGCCACTTCGACCACCCGCTGGGGTCGCGCTTCGACGAGATGGATGCCGTGGCCATCTTCGAGGACGTGCTGGTCCCCTATGAGCGGTGCTTCATGATCCGCCACCCTGAGCTGCTCACCCGCGGACGCCTCTACAGCGAGACCGGCGCCCTGACCCACATGGCCCACCAGGTCGTGCTGCGCGACCTGGCCAAGACCGAGTTCGTGCTCGGGCTGATCTCCCTGCTCACCGATGCCATCCAGATCGAGGGGTTCCAGCACGTGCAGGAGAAGGTCGCGGAGGTGATCAACGTTCGGGAGATCCTGGCCGCGGCGGTGCGTGCGGCCGAGGCCGATGCCGCTCCCAACCAGTGGGGCCTTTTCTCCCCTGCCTGGATGCCTCTCAACATGGCCCGGAACTGGTTCCCCCGCACCTACCCACGGCTCAAGGAGATCATCTGGCAGCTCGCGGCCAGCGGCCTCTTCGGCCTGCCCACCGAGGCCGATGCCTTCGGCCAGAGCGGGCCGGATGTCGACCGGTTCCTGCAGTGCGCGACGCTCGATGGGATCGACCGGGTGCGGCTGTTCCGGCTGGCCTGGGATGCCTCTGCCTCTGCCTTCGCCGGGCGTCAGGAGGTCTACGAGTTCTTCTTCTTCGGGGATCCGGTGCGCATGGCCCAGGCCGAGGTGGCCGGGTACGATCGGCAGCCGATGATGGAGCGGGTGCGCGCCTTCCTCTACTCCGACGGTCCGGTGGCCCCATCCCCGAGGAGGGCGGCGGTGGTGTCGGGGAGCGCGCAGGCATGAGCGGCGCCACCCTGGCGGCGCAGACCGTGGTCCGGCTGGCCGCCCTGGCCCTGATCGTCCTCGGGGTGCTCATCTGGACCGGCGTCTCGGATGCGCTGATCCCCTTCCACATCCTGGTCGGGCTGGTGTTGGTCGTGGCCCTGTGGACGCTGGCCATCCTGGCCGCGCTGGCTCAGACCAGGACCGGGGTGGCGGCGCTGGCGGTGCTCTGGGGGCTGGTGGTGATCCTGCTGGGGATCACCCAGCAGCGCCTTGTGCCCGGTGGCGCGCACTGGACGATCCAGGTCCTGCACCTGCTGGTGGGGCTGGCCGCGGTGGCCATGGCCGAGCTGCTGGCGGGGGGCATTCGGCGAGGGCGGCCACGGCCGGCCGGCGGGTAGTGGGCGGGGTCATCCCGCGGCCGCTCGCCAGGAAGCTTGCACCTTGGCCCGCTCGGATGCCAGGGAGCGGGAGGTGGCCACGACCCCGGAGCCAACATACCGCTCGTGGTTGAGCTCGAGCCGGTCGAGGTCGTACACATAGTTCACCATCACGCCGTGGGACTCACGTAGCCCCTTCGAGGAGCGGTCGGCCCCGAGGTCGATGCGCTCCAGGCGGGCGCCGTTGGAGAGGTGGAAATGCGCCACCGGATCCAGGACCCGGTTCCCCACCCGCACCTCGGTCAGGTAGGCGAGAACCAACCGCTGGAGCGCGCGCGCCGTTGCCCGTCCCAGATCGGAGCGGGGCAGCGCCCACTCCACCGCGGCGAGGAGGTCGGAGGTGCCTGCCCGCCGGCAGAGCACGGTCGCCTGGTCTCCCAGCAGGGCGCGGAGCCGGGCACCCGTGAACCCCTGGGGGCTGTCGTGCCGCAACGTCTCCGCGAACCGCGGAAGCGGGGAGAGGGTGGCGAAGGTGGTCAGGCTCGGGAACTCGGCCGAGAGCTCGTCCACGACCTGCTTGATGAGGAAGTTCCCGAACGAGATCCCTCTGAGCCCTGGTTGGCAGCTGTTGATTGAGTAGAAGATCGCGGTGGTGGCCCGGGCGGGCTCGGTCGGCGGTTGCCTCGGGTCGAGCAGGGGGGCGATCGCGGTGGTCAGGCCGCGGGTCAGCGCGACCTCGACGAAGATCAAGGGCTCGTCAGGCAGAGCGGGGTGGAAGAAGGCGAAACACCGTCGGTCAGGTTCCAGACGCCGCCTGAGGCTCTCCCAGCTGTCGATTTGGTGAACCGACTCGCAGGGGATCAACCGCTCCAACAGGGCAGCGGGCGAGCGCCAGTCGATGCCCTCCAGGCGCAGGAAGCCGCGATTGAACCAGGAATGGAGCAGATGGCGCAGGTCCGCGTCCACCGCCCTGAGGTGTGGGCGCTCGGGCAGCAGCTCGAGGAGCCTGGCCCGGAGCCGAAGGATGGCGGCGGTCCCGCCCGGGGCCATGTTCAGACGCCGGAAGAGCTCCTGGCGCGGCGGCTCCACGGCCGCTGCCAGCGCGAGCAGGGAGTCGATGTCGCCCGCGGCGGCTCGCCAGCGATCCACCGCCCTGGCGACCTCCTCGGGGTCAGGGGAGAAGTGGACGGCCAGGGTCTCGAGGTAGGCATCGAGCTCGTCCAGGCTCATCGAGGACAGGCGCCCCACGAGCTCGCTGGCCAGGGCCAACCCCGACGCCTCGCCGCGCTGGGCCAGTAGCCGCCGGGAGAGATCCTTCGGGTTGGCTCTGGCACGACCTGGCGTCGACAGGTTCAGGATCTCCCGCCCTCGATCAGCGATGAGGCCGACGTGCTCAAGCCAAGACCGCGGCCGCCGTGGCCTGGTGGTGACGCCGGTCTCCATCGGTACCTCCCATGGTAGGCCGCCGACGAGCGCCGTTCCCCGCCTCCCGGGCCCGGCGTGGTCCTCGAGGGCGGCGAACCGGCACGGCGAGGCGGGGCTGAGGATGGTCCCAAAGGACCTCGGCGGTGGCGCGAGGTCGCCTGCACCCAGGGGCCTCTGGGCTACGCGGGCGTGGGGAGGCGGGCTTGGACGTGGATCGTGCGGCTCGGCCGACCACCCGCGATACCGTGCCCGCCGCCGAGCGCGGCCGTCGCCCTGCTCGCACGGAGGGACGGATCGTACGCTGATCCGGTCGCCCGCGAGCCGATGGCTCGGCCACGACCGCTCGGCCGTCTTACAAAGACATGACACCCTGCAGACCCTGCTCGGGACCGGTCTGGACCTTCAATGGACGTCGTGGACCGACGGGGTGACCGAGGGAGCAGGCGACGGCGACTCAGCGCCCGGCTGGGGCTGGTGTTGACCCTGATGGTGGTGGGGGTCATCGCCTGCAGCCCGGCGCTCGTGGGCTCCACCTCCAGCCCCACGCCGACCGGCATCCATCTGATCCGGCACGTCATCATCATCTTCCAGGAGAACCGATCCTTCGACTCCTACTTCGGGACCTTCCCGGGCGCGGACGGCATCCCGATGCAGAACGGGCAGCCCACCGTGTGCGTGCCCGACCCGGCCAACGGTCGGTGCGTCCGGCCCTACCACGACACCGCGGACCGGAACTTCGGCGGCCCCCACGACGACGTGAACTCGACCGCCGACGTGAACGGGGGCAAGATGGACGGCTTCATCGCCCAGGCACTCCAGGCCGACCGGCGGGCCTGCCAGCGAAGCCCGTTCAACCCGGCCTGCGTCCAGGCGACCTCGGGCACGCCGGACGTGATGGGCTACCACACCGGCGCCGACATCCCCAACTACTGGACCTATGCCCGCGACTTCGTGCTCCAGGATCACCTGTTCGAGTCCGTCCACTCCTGGAGCTTCCCCTCGCACCTCTACCTGTTCTCCGCCTGGTCGGCCCGCTGCGCCAGCTCCCAGGACCCGATGAGCTGCACGAGCAGCGTCGATCCGCCCAACCGGACCGCGACCGATCCCACCCCCTTCGCCTGGACCGACCTCACCTACCTCCTCGACCACCACCGGGTGAGCTGGGCGGTCTACCTGGACCATGGCGCGGCGGGGACGGGCCAGCCGGGGCTCGGTCCGGCCGGCGTGCCCAAGATCTGGAACGTCCTCCCCGGCTTTTCCGACGTCCACCAGGACCATCAGCTCGGGAACCTCCAGGATCTGTCGCATTTCTTCGCCGCGGCCAGGGCCGGTACCCTGCCGGCGGTCTCTTGGATCCTCCCCGACGGTCACGACTCCGAGCACCCGCCCAACCTGGTGAGCGCCGGCCAGGCCTACGTCACCGGGCTGATCAACGCCGTGATGCGAAGCCCTGCTTGGCGCTCGAGCGCGATCTTCCTCACCTGGGACGACTGGGGTGGGTTCTACGACCACGTGGTCCCGCCCACCGTCGACCAGCTGGGCCTGGGGATCCGGGTGCCTGGCCTGGTCATCAGTCCCTACGCCCGACGGGGCTACGTCGACCACCAGACGTTGAGCTACGACTCCTACCTGCGCTTCATCGAGGACGACTTCCTCAACGGCCAGCGGCTCGACCCCCGGACGGACGGCCGACCCGACCCGCGACCGGACGTTCGCGAGGCCTCGCCGGCGCTCGGGGACCTGAGCCGAGATTTCGACTTCGGTCAGGCGCCGAGGGCGCCGGTGATCCTGCCCACCAACCCGAAGACGGACCTGGTCCCGCCCACACGCGGCTGAGGTTGATCCGCGGGAGCTGCGCGCGGGCAGGTCCCGGCGGCTCAGGCCAGGGCCCGCCGACCCCCGTGGGAAGGGCTCGGTCCGGCCGGGTGGGGTCATCCCTACGTTGACGAGCTGCCTGCGGATGAGCCGGACGGGCACGGGGAGGGGAGGAGCGGGGCCACGAGGTCGACGCTCTCCCTGCCCCGCGAGGGTCGGGGGCGCCGGCCTCGGGCGGTCCCATCCGCATGATGCGGCCGGGTTGATCCCGATCGTGGAAGATCGAACAGTGGTGACCTCGAGCCCGGGGAGCGTCCGCCACCGATCTGAGCGCTCCCCGGGCCGGGGAGGAACGACCCAGGCGTTGCCCGCCCGGCCCGGCGGCGGGATGGAGGAGCTGAGCGGCAGGGAGACGAGCCATGGAGGATGCGGCCGAGCCGAGGGATGAGGCTGGACTGACCGAGCGCGAGTTCTTGGCCAGGTACGACCCCCGGCGCTTCCCGCCGATGGCGGTGACCGTCGACGTGGTGGTGCTGGCCATGTGGGACAGCCGCCTCAGCGTGCTGCTCGTCCGACGCCGGAACCATCCGGCCCTCGGCCGCTGGGCCCTCCCCGGCGGGTTCGTGGAGAGGGACGAGGACCTCGACGACGCCGCTCGACGGGAGTTGGAGGAGGAGACCGGCATCTCCGTGCCCTCCTCGGGCGGCCTTCCCTCCGCGCCGGGGGAGGGGGTCACCCTCCAGCAGCTCCGCGCCTATGGGGCCCCCGGGCGCGACCCCCGGCTGCGCGTGGTCTCGGTCGCCTACGTGGCCACCCTGGCCCGTGCCCCGGCGCCGAGGGCCGGCTCCGATGCCGCCAACGCCCGATTCTGGCCGGTCCATGAGCTGAGGGCGGCGGGCGGCCCACGGCTTGCCTTCGACCACGACCGCATCGTCGCTGATGCCCTGGGGTACCTGCGGGACCGGGTCGAGTCCACGCCTTTCGCCACCGGGTTCCTCGTCGAGCCCTTCACCCTTTCGGAGCTACGGAGGGTGTACGAGGAGATCTGGGGCGAGCCCCAGGAGCCCGAGGAGTTCCGCCGCCGAGCCCTTGTCCGCCAGGGGTTCTTGGTACAGGTCGATCGGCCTGAAGGCCCGTCCCGGGCGGGCGCTGCCACCGAGCCGCTCTACCGAAGGGGCCCGGCCAGGTGGCTCGTCCCCCCGCTGTCGCCGAGGGCGGCGGGCGAGCCAGCCCGGGAAGGCCATCCGTGGCCCTGATCGACGTCTGGCGCCTCTCCGACGTGTACCCTCGAACCAGCAGTAGGACGCTCGAGCAGGAGACGAGATCGTGATCAACGTGCAAGGAGTGGAGATCCGTGGTCCAGTCCGGGGGAGGCAGGAACGGATCCTGACCCCCGAGGCCGTGGCCTTCGTCGCCGAGCTGCAGCGGAGGTTCAACCCCCGACGTCAGCAGCTGTTGCAGGAGCGAGAGGAGCGACAACGCCGGATCCTGAGCGGGGAGCTACCGGATTTCCTGCCTGAGACCCGCGAGCTCCGTGAGTCAGAGTGGAGGGTTGCCGCCCCCCCTGCTGACCTCCTGGACCGGCGAGTGGAGATCACTGGTCCGGTGGACCGCAAGATGATGATCAACGCCCTCAACTCCGGGGCACGGGTGTTCATGGCCGACTTCGAGGACGCCCACTCCCCGACCTGGGCCAACAACCTGGACGGTCACGTGAACCTCATCGATGCGGTGGAAGGCACGATCGAGTTCACCGGGCCCGACGGACGCGAGTACCGGCTCGGCCCCCGCACGGCCTACCTCCTGGTTCGGCCACGGGGTTGGCATCTGCCCGAGAAGCACTTTTTGGTCGATGGGGCCCCGGTGTCCGGGTCGCTCTTCGACTTCGGCCTCTACGTCTTCCACAACCTGCGGCGGCGCCTGGATCGAGGCCTGGGGACCTACCTCTACCTGCCCAAGCTGGAGAACCACCGAGAGGCCCGGCTCTGGAACGACGTATTCACCTTCGCCGAGGACGAGCTCGGAGCGCCACGAGGGACCGTCCGGGCCACGGTGCTGGTCGAGAACATCCTCGCTGCCTTCGAGATGGACGAGATCCTCTGGGAGCTTCGCGATCACTCGCTGGGGCTGAACGCGGGTCGCTGGGACTACATCTTCAGCATCATCAAGAAGTTCCGTCACCTGCCGGACCGGGTGCTCCCTGATCGTGCCCAGGTGACCATGACCGTCCCCTTCATGCGGGCCTACACGGAGCTGCTGGTGCGAACCTGCCACCGGCGCGGCACCTTCGCCATTGGCGGGATGGCGGCCTTCATCCCCTCCCGACGCGACCCAGAGGTGAACCGGGTGGCCCTCGAGAAGGTCCGTGAGGACAAGGTGCGCGAGGCCGGTGACGGGTTCGACGGCACCTGGGTCGCCCATCCCGACCTGGTCGCCACGGCCACCGAGTGCTTCGATGCGGTGCTGGGACAGCGTCCCAACCAGCTCGATCGTCTTCGCGAGGACGTCCGGGTCACGGGGGCGCAGCTCATCGACACGACCGTGCCGGGTGGGCGCATCACCGAGGCAGGCCTCCGCCAGAACGTCAGCGTGGGCATCCAGTACATCGAGTCCTGGCTGCGTGGGGTCGGGGCGGCAGCGATCTTCAACCTCATGGAGGACGCGGCGACCGCCGAGATCTCCCGTTCCCAGGTCTGGCAGTGGCTCCGCCATCGGGCTCGCCTGGCCGAGGGCCCCGAGGTCACGGCCGAGCTCGTCCGCCGGATCGAGGACGAGGAGCTGGAGAAGATCCGCGACCTCCACGGTCAGGAGCTCTTCGCGCAGGGTCGGTTCCAGGAGGCACGCGAGGTCTTCCACCAGGTGGCGACCTCGGAGGAGTTCATCGACTTCCTCACCCTACCGGCGTATCAGCTCATCGACTGATGGGCCGGACCGGCCGGGGCTGGGCGGTGACCGGCTGGCGTCTGGGTGGCGACGACGAGGCCCTGGGAGAGGGCCTCGTCGTCGTGCGGCTAGGTCTTGGACGGTTTGCCCGGCAGCCGCCGCCACTGCCGGGGTCCGACCCCCGCAGCCGGATTTCCGGGGACGAACGGAACCGACTCCGCATCAACCATGCATCGCTCCTTGCTGACCACGCTTCGCTCGCAGTTGGCGTGCTCGACCACCACGGTCCGTTCCAAGACGGCCCGGACACGCACGGGCTCACCGTCCACGACCGCGTCGAAGCCTGCCGCCACCTCATGGTTGGCTGGGGGAACGACACTGGCGAGCGGGACCAGTTCAGCGGCTCGACCCATTCGACACCTCCGGCTGGGCTGTCGCGGCAGACAAAAAAGCGCCGACCGTCAGGTCGGCGCCCCGGATGTTACCAGGGATCAAGTCGCTGCGACTAGGCGGCCCGAGAACGTGCGCCCTGGGCTGCTCGGTTGCGGCGGGCTGCCTCGCGACCGCGACGCGCGGCGTCGCGCTGGGCAACGTAGCCGAACCGGATGTCCTTGGGGTCGACCAGGCACCGCTGCCGGCTCACCAAGACCTTCGGCTCGCCGGGAGCGGGTTCTATGACCGCCGTTCGGTCCAGCACCGCGGTCACCCATACCCGCTTGCCATCGACCACCGCCGGGAAGTCCGGCAGGATGACCACCTCGGGCTCGGTAGTCACCTGGTCGAGGGACACCAGCCGCTCGGCATCGTTCTCCGACATGACAGAGAGAATATCACATCTTAGCGGTGCGATGCTCTGCTTTTCCCTGGAGCTGATCCGCTTCTCGCAGGCGCCGGCACTGGTCGCCGTCCCAGCTCCCCGCCCGGCCTTCCCCTCGGATCGGCGTGGCCGGGGATGGCGACGGGGTTGGGGATGAGGCCTTGGCTGGCCGTCGCCGCCGCCCGTGGTGCTCGTATGCCAGCCACGATCCCCAGGCCACCACCACCGCCACGATCAGGAGGGGGAAGACCTGGGTCGGCAGCAGGTGGAAGAGCTGCCGGCTGTTGCGGCCAAGGAATCGCCCGATCTCCAGGAAGATCGCGGCCCAGATCGTCCCGGAGGCCGTGACGGAGAGCACGAACAGGTGACGGGGGACCTCGAAGGCGCCCGCGAACCCTGACAGGACGATCCGCATCCCCGGGACCAGGCGTCCCAGCACGATGGCCCACGGGCCCCAGCGACGGAAGGCGCCCTGGGCCGCCACCAGGCGCTCCTCGTGGAGGCCAAGGTACTTGCCGAAGCGAACCAGGAAGGGGTGGCCGAAGCGTCGGGCCAGGCTGTAGAGGCAAAAGCTCCCAGTGACCGATCCGCCCACCACGGCCAGGAGGGCGAACGGGTACGGGATGTCGCCGGTGGTGGTCAAAAACCCCCCGAAGGCCACCGCCACGTCGCCGGGGACCGGTAGGGGGACGCCCAGCTCCTCGGCGAAGACGACCAAGAAGAGCCCCATCGCCTGGTGGTGTCGGATGAGGCGCAGCACCCCGTGAGCCACCGGCCAGAGCCAACCGGGGGCCTGGAACCAGAGCAGCAGCGCGATCAACACCATCGAGGCCTCCGCCGGACCGGTGCGCCGACCGCACGCCTCGGTGCCGGGGACGAGCGCTCCTCTGGCGTCGCTCCCCCTCCCGTGGTGTCCCTCACCTCATCTGGGCCCCTCGTCCCCGCCGGGCCGGCTCCCCCGCCCTCGGGGCCCGGCCTGCCCGCTCACCTGCCGATCCGTCCCGGGTTCACCATGGGGACGGACCCCACGTCGTCGACCCTCTCGCCCATCTCCTCTGGCTCCGAGGCCGCCCCGAGCAACGCCCACAGCTCGGCCGGATCACCCCACCGGATCCCGATCCCGAATTGGCGTCCGAAGTGGGGGGCGTAGGCCCGGGCTGCCTCCGCCACCTCCACGCGCAGGCCGGTCAACTCGAGCACCGAGGTGGCGCGCCGTCCCACCAGGCCGCAGGGGACGATCCCCCGGTTGAAGATGTCGAGGTCGGTGGTCAGGTTGAGGGCAAAGCCGTGGCTGGTGACCTGGTCGGTCAGCTTGATGCCGATGGCCGCGACCTTGGCGCCCTGGCTCCAGACGCCGGTCAGCCCCTTCCCACCTGGCTCGGCCTCGAGGCCGAGGGTGGCCAGGTACGACACCAGCGAGCGCTCCAGGCCGCGGATGAAGCGCAACACGTCGGTCCCCAGGCCGACCATGTCCACGATCGGGTAGCCGACCAGCTGACCGGGACCATGGTAGGTGACGTCCCCGCCCCGATCCGTCCACACCACCTCGATCCCCCGGCGGCGGCACTCCTCCTCGCTCCAGAGGAGCGTCGAGCCGTCGCCGCGGCGCCCGATCGTGAACACGTGGGGATGCTCCAGCAGCAGCAAGCTGGGCGGTTGTCGCCCGGCGCGGACGGCGGCGACCACCGCCTGCTGGAGCCGCCAGGCCCGACGGTAGGCAACCGAGGAGAGCCAATAGGCGCTGACCTCCGGGCGCCCCGAGCCGTCCGGCGCCACCTCCGCTTCCGGCCCTGCCTCCGAGCTGTGGCGGCAAGGCCGGCTTGACCGGCTCACGTGTTCAGTGTAGGCGGCTGCGCCGCCCCTAGTCTGGAGGGTTCCGATAGCTCCGGTCGTTGGCGGGGATCGGCGTCCCACCGCCCACCCCCACGCGCTCCGGCTTCTCGAGGGGCCGCTCCACGGTCACCCCATAGATGTAACGCTGACCGCGCAGGAGCGAGGCGATGGCGGCGACGGCGCAGAGCGCGGCGCCCAGGTAGAAGGCGAGGTGGAGGCCGTCCATGAAAGCCGGGCTGATGAGGGTGGGGAAGAAGTGCTTGCCGAGCAACACGGACCGGCTGGCCGCAGGGAGGTGAGCCAGCACGGCGTGGGGGAGCAGGTTGGCCATGGGGTTGTAGCCCAGGAAAGCGGCGAAGAGCGCCGCCGTCGGGGGAAGGTGCGACACTCCCGTCGCGACCGGCGCTGGCAGGCCGTTGCGGGTGAGGCCCCTGAAGAGCGCGTCGGGCAAGCTGGCCGACAGCCCCAGCACCACCATGGTGAAGAAGAGCCCCATGCTGAGCAGGGTGCCGGAGTTCATGAAGGTGGCCCGCATGCCGGAGCCGACCCCGCGGTGCTGGGGAGGGAGGGCGTTCATGATCGAAGCGGTGTTGGGCGAGGAGAAGAGGCCCATGCCGAGCCCCATGAGCAGGATGAGCAGGGCGAAGGGGAGATAGGGGAAGTCGGCCGGCAGCAGGGTGAGCAGGAAGAAGGCAAGGCCGCTGATGAGCATGCCGACGGTGGAGAAGCCACGCGCCCCGAAGCGATCGGAGAGGTAGCCGGAGAGCGGGCCCATGATCATGAACCCGACCAGCATGGGGGTCATCAGGATCCCGGCCCAGAGCGGCGTCTGCTGATAGTCGTATCCGTGGAGGGGCAGCCAGATCCCCTGTAGCCAGATGATGAGCATGAACTGGAGGCCGCCGCGCCCGATGGCGGCCAGCAGCCCGGCCAGGTTCCCGGCCGCGAAAGCTCGGTTCCGGAACAGGTCGAGGCGGAACATCGGATCTTGGACCCGGGTCTCGATGACCATGAAGGCGGCGAGGAGGACCACCCCGCCGACCAAGGCCAGGACCACGAGCGGGTTGCTCCAGCCCATGGGGGCGCCGTGGTAAGGCAGGAGCCCGTAGGTGATGCCGACCAGGAAGAGGGTGAGGCCGGCCGCGAAGGTGATGTTGCCGAGGACGTCGATGCGCTGCCCCTGCTCGATGGCCGCGATCTCCCGGAGGGCGACGTAGGCCCAAACCGTGCCCAGGAGGCCGACCGGCACGCTGACCAGGAAGACCAGCCGGTAGTCGATCGCCGACAACACCCCGCCGAGGATCAGCCCCACCAGGGAGCCGGCCACGGCCGCGATCTGGTTCAGCCCCAAGGCGAGCCCTCGCTGGTCGTGGGGGAAGGCGTCGGTCAGGATAGCCGCCGAGTTGGCGAAGAGGAAGGCGCCCCCGATCCCTTGCACGATGCGGTAGCCGATGAGCTGGATGGCGGCCACGTTCCCGGAGCCGGGGGTGACCGCGAGCAGGATCGACCCCAGGGTGAAGATGGCGAAGCCGAGGTTGTACATCTTGACCCGCCCCACCATGTCGGAGATGCGGCCGATGGTCACCAGCAGGGTCGCGGTGACCACCATGTAGCCCATGATCAGCCAGAGGAAGACGCTGGTCTCTCCCGGCGCGAGCGGGTTGATGTGGATGCCCCGGAAGATGGCGGGGAGCGAGATCAAGATGATCGAGGAGTTGATGGTGGCGAGTAGCACCCCCAAGGTGGTGTTGGAGAGTGCGATCCAGCGGTATCGACCCTGCGAGGACGGTCGAAGGTCGGTCGCTGGACGTGGCTCGGGTCGCGCCATAAGCTCCTCCTGCAGCCCTAGGTCACGGTTCCGGAAACTGCCGCTGGCGTAAACTCTGCCCATTGTAATCGGAGAACGTAAACGTCCTGAGGGCGCCCATGACCTCTTATACCTCCCGTGCACGGAAATCCTTGCTCCCCCGCCTCCTGGGCGAGGGCGACCTGGGGCGGATTGCCATGCCCAAGGGGCATCGCTGATGGGCGACCGTGAGCAGGTCCGGATCGAGGTCGCCGCCCAGCGCAGCGGCCTCACCAAGCGGGCCATCCGCTACTACGAGGAGCTGGGGCTGATCCGGCCTACCGGGCGGTCCGAGTCCGGTCATCGCCGCTACACGGCCGCGGACATCCGGCAGCTGGAGAAGATCCGGGTGCTGCGGGAGACGGTCGGGCTGCCTCTGACCGAGATCCAGCAGCTCCTGGAGGCCGAGGCCGCGCTCGAGAGGGTGCGCGAGCGCTACGAGCGGAGCGCGGCGACCGAGGAGCGGGTGGCCCTCCTCCAGGAGGCGATCGCCTCGGTGTCGAGCCAGCTTCGTCTGATCACCCGCAAGCGCGAGGCCCTGGCCCAGCTCCAGGTCGAGTACGAGGACCGCCTCGCCCGCCTGCGCGCCGCCCTCGCCGACCTGACGCTCGAGCCGGCAGGGCACGGGGCCTGACCTCCTGCCCGGGCACGGGCGACGAGCCCTCCGGCCCCGGGGGCCGCGGGCCGTCCCGGCCGAGGCCACGGTCACCGTTCCGCACCCCTCCGGTAGGGCACCTGGATCCGCCGAGCTGCCGCCCTGCGGCTCTCCTCGCCACGCCGGTCGTAGCCAGCGGTGGTGTCGATGTGGACGTGGCCGGCCAGGTCCCGGGCGGTGGAGAGGTCGCTGAGCTCGATGACCCTGCTGATCGAGGTTCGTCGGAGGTCGTGGGGCGAGAAGGGGGGGAGGCCGGCCTGTCGAGCGCGTCGCGCGCACATCTCGCGCAGCGTGCTCTGGGCCAGCCGACGGCCGTGCAGGATCGTGATCCGGTCACGGGCGACGGGGAGGAAGACGTAGCCCGGGAGCGGCCCGCGCAGCCGCAGCCAGTCCGCCAGGGCCTCTGCGGCCTGGTCGCTGAGCCAGACCTTGCGCTCCCGGTTGCCCTTGCCGATCAGGCGGAAGGCACGCTCCCCGGGATCGTAGTGATCGAGGGTGAGCCCGGTGAGCTCATCCAGACGCACCCCGCCGCTGGAGACCATGACCGCGATGGCGGCGGCGTCACGGATGGCCACCACCGTCCCCTCGGAGAGGAGGTGGGCGAAGAGCTTGGCCAGCTCATCGTCCTCCAGGTTCCGGCCCCGCGGGAGCCGGCTGCCCCTGACCCGCTCGATGGCCTGGATGCGCTGCCACTCCTCCGCGGGCAGCTCGCCTAGCAGCCAGCACTGTCGAAGCACACCACGCAGGGCGGCCCGATAGGTGTTGGCCGTCGCCGGCGTCCGGCAGCTTTCCCGTAGCCAGGCCAGGATCCGGGAGGCGTGCTCGTACCGGATGCGGTGCCATGGGAACTCCTGCCAGCCCAGCACGCCCCCCGAGGCCCAGCGCGCGATCCGTTCCAGGCCGACCCGCAAGGCACGCCGCCCCGAGGGAGCCAGGCCCTCGAGGTAGAGCAGCGCTGGGTCGCGGCCGACCGGGGCCACCCAGCGCTCGGCCAGGACCGGGAGCGCCGACGACGAGCGCGATGGAGCCACGTCGGTCCCTGATTGTACGCGGTTAATAGTCATTAACGTCGGCTCAATTACGTTCGATCGTTCGTTTCATTACCATCTCACCATGCAGGAGCCGACGCGGGTCGACGATGGGCGGGGCTGCCGGTACTGCGGCGCCCCGGTCGAGCAGCCGAAGGGTGGAGGACGTCGGAAGCTCTTCTGCTCCGACGAGCACCGACTGCGCTACTGGCGCGAGCGCCAGCGACGCGGGGAGGAAATGGGGGAGGAGGGAGCCGACGTCCGCTCCCTCAACGCCGAGCTCCGGGCGACCCTCGCCATCCTGGAGCGCCAGCTCCTGGCCTTCAGGACCGCCCTGGCCGAGGCGGCCGACCTCGAGACCGTCCAGGCGTTGCGCGAGCAGGTGGAGGCGGAGGCGGAGCGCCGGATCGCGGCCGCCGAGGGAAGGCGCGCGCAGGCAGAGCGTCGCCGTCTCGAGGCCGAGGCGCTGGCCGACGCTGCCGAGGCGGCGGCACGCGACGCCCAGGAGCGGGCGGCGGTGGCCGAGGAGGAGGCCGCCCGAGCCCGGGCCGAGGCCGAGCAGGCCAGGGGACGGGCCCAGCAGGCTGAGCAGGAGGCACGGGAGCGAGCGGTACGGGCCGAGGAGGAGGCGCGCGCGCGTGTCGCCAGCGTGGAACGCGAGGCCGCCGAGCGTACCGCGGCCGTGGAGCGAGCGGCCGAGGAACGAGTCGCCAGGGTGACGGCTCAGGCCGACGTCCGGCTGCGAGAAGCCGAGGGCCGCGTCCACCGTGCCGAGGAGGAGGCCCGCCGCCAGGCCCAGCTTGCCCAGGCCCAAGCCGAGCGGGTGCGAGAGCTCGAGACCGCCCTCGAGGGCGAGCGGGCACGGCGGGCGGAGGCCGAGCAGCGGCTGGCGGACGTCTCCGAGCGCTGGCGCCGAGAGACGGCGGAGCACCTGCAGCGGCTGGAGCGGTTGCACCGGGAGCTGCGGGAGGTAGAAGCCAGGAGGGCCGAGGAGCAGCGGGGGCGGGTGGAGGCGGAGCAACGGGCCCGAGCCGCCGAGGCCTTGGCCGAGGAGCGAGCCCAGGAACGGGATCGTGCCCTGGAGGTGCTCGCGACCCGCCGGGCCGACGGCGAGGGCCAGGACCGAGATGGGCCGTCGGCCGAGCACCGACCGGGGCCCCGCCAATCACCCGGCTGACGCCGTCCCATGCTCCCATGGACGGCCAACGCGCAATCGTGGGACGGGGGGAGCTGGCCTCCAGCCGGCGGTCCGATCGCCTCGCCGGCTGCCGGCAGGTAAGGACGCCCCGGTCCCCAGTGTCGTACTCGTCGTCCGCGGCGGACGTGGAGCCGCGGTCGCCCGGTGGGCCAGGGCGCGCACGGTCCGGTAGCTGGAGGCGATGAGCCACAAGCGATCCTCCGAAGGTCGGCGTCGCCGCCGGCCAGCTCAAGGGCGCGACCCATGTCCTCCTCGAGTGCCCGGCGAACCTCCCGACACTCCTCGCGAAGCCCATGGACAGGGTGCGGTCCGGAGGTGACATCGTCGACGGCGTCTCCCACCGTGCCGGGGAGCGAGGATGAGGGATGGGGGCGCTGGCCGCCATGGCTCGGGCGGTCGAGCGGCTCGCTCACCAGGCATCAGGCCGGGCGACGGTTGATCGTCTCGATCGCTCTCGCACTCCCGCCGTCCCCTTTGCGACATCGATGGGCAGCTCAGGCCGTTCCAGCACCCCGGCCCATCACCTGCACGCTGGCTCAGCTGCAGGATGGGTCAGCCGAGGGTGGCTGTCCGCTCAAGCCGGCCGTGCCCGAACGCCGCGGCCCCGCGGGGGGCCGCGGCTGGTCTGGTAACGTTCATGGCCTGAGGAGCCGGGTCGGGCGGCGGGATCGTGACGCCTCACGGTGAATGGCGGAGGCTGCGGGGATGGCTCGAGCAGGGCGGGGTGGTCCTGGAGACGTGCCTCTACGTGCTCGGGGGCGCGCTGCTGATCGCGGCCGCGGTACTCGTGCTCCTGGACGCGGTGCCGCTCCTGTTCGGGAGCGGTGGCGAGGCGAACCGGGCGCTGACCGTGCTCGACCGCGTGCTCCTGGTCTTCGTGTTGGCCGAGGTCTTCCACACCGTACGGATCGCGGTCGTCCGGCACGAGGTGGAGCCCGAGCCCTTCTTGGTCATCGTGATCATCGCCGGCGTGCGCCGCATCCTGGTCGTCACCGCCAGCGCCGAGCCGCTCACCTCCCCGACCACCCTGCTCGAGCTGGGGTTGCTGGTGGTGATGCTCAGCGTCTCGGCCTTGGTGCTCGTCGCCCTACGTCGTGGCCAAGCGTCCCGACCCTGAGCCGGCTGGGGAACCCGGCCACCCCTCCTCCCGATGCCATCCCGCCGATGCTGGCAAGCTAGCCCTAGCCCCGACGCTGACCCGTTCACCTCCCCACGGTAGCCATCCCCGGGCGCTACCCGTTCGAGCTGAGCACCGCCTCCTCCTGGCACGACCTCCGGGCTGAGGCCATTGCCGACCGGGAGCCCCTAGGACGCGGCTCGGGCCACCCGACGTCCGGCCGGGATCTGCTCCTCGGCGTGGTAGGAGGAGCGCACCAGGGGACCCGACTCGACGTGGGCGAAGCCCATCTCCAGCGCTGCCCGCCGGAGCTCGACGAACTCCTCCGGACGATAGAAGCGGGCCACCTCGGCGTGCTTGCGGCTGGGCCTCAGGTACTGGCCGATGGTCAACACCTCGATGCCGTGGTCGCGCATGTCGTGGAAGACCTGGAGCAGCTCCTCCTTGGTCTCGCCCAGGCCCACCATGACCCCGGACTTGGTCACCATCTCGGGGTCGAGCTCCTTCACGTAGGCCAGGAGTTCCAAGCTGCGCTCGTAGACGGCCCGAGGCCGGATCCGTCGATAGAGCCGGGGGACCGTCTCGGTGTTGTGGTTGAAGATGTCAGGTCGAGCCTCGACCACGGTGCGGATCGCCTCGCGGTCGCCCTGGAAGTCGGGGGTCAGCACCTCGATCGAGGTGCCAGGGCTTCGGCGACGGATGGCACGGATGGTGCGGGCGAAGATCGTGGCCCCACCGTCGCGAAGGTCGTCCCGGTCCACTGAGGTGATCACCGCGTGCCGAAGGCCCAGTTCCGCCACCGACTCCGCCACCCGCAGCGGCTCGCCGATGTCCAGCTCCGTCGGCCGCCCCGAGGTGACCGCGCAGAAGCGGCAGGCACGGGTGCAAACGTCGCCCAGGATCATGAAGGTCGCCGTGCCCCGATTCCAGCAGTCGAAGATGTTGGGACAGTGCGCCTCCTCGCAGACCGTATGCAGACGTTGATCCCGCACCAGGGCCCGAAGCCGGCGGTAGTTCTCGCCCTCGTGCACCCGGACCTTGATCCACGCCGGAATCCGGCGTCCCGGCGTCAGCGGCTCGCTCACCGTACCCCTCCTAGACGCGGATGGAGGCTGGGGTCCAGCTCTCCAGTCGCTGCCTGATGAAGCTCAGGAAGGAGCCGGCCATCATCCCATCCACGATCCGGTGGTCGAACGACAGACACACGTTCATCATGTGCCGAATGGCGATCCCATCGCCGATCACCACCGGCCGGCGGGTGATGGCCTCCATGGTGAGGATCGCCGCCTGGGGCTGGTTGATGATGGGCTGGCTGGCGATGGAGCCGGTGGCCCCGGTGTTGTTGAGGGTGAAGGTACCGCCCTGGACCTCGTCTGGCTTCAGCTGCCGGGCCCGAGCCCGCTCGACCAGGTCGGCGACGGCACGGGCGAGGTCGGCGAAGCCCATCCGACCTGCGTCCTTCACCACCGGCACGATCAGCCCGTCGGGGATGGAGACCGCGATGCCCAGGTTGACGTAGCGCTTGAGGAGGATGCCCTCCTCGGTCCAGCTCGCGTTCAGGTAGGGGAACTCGACCAGCGCCTCGCAGAGCACCTGAGCCACGAAGGGGACGTAGGTGAGGGGAACCCCATGCCGGCGACGGAACCCCTCCTTCTCCGCCTCGCGGTAGCGGACCAGCTCGCTCACGTCCACCTCCTGCATCGTCCAGGCGTGCGGGGCGGTGGCGAGGCTCCGCACCATGTGCTCGGCGATGGACCGACGCATGACCGTGGGCCTGACCAGCTCCTCGCCCTCGGAGGTTGCTGGCACGGCTGGGGCTGGCGTGGCGGGAGCCGGCTCGGCCCCGCGCTCGCGCCGAGCGAGGAAGGCCAGGACGTCGTCTCGCGTGACACGGCCGCCCTCGCCGGTGCCCGGGATCTGGCCCGGGTCGAGGCCGTGCTCTTCGACCAACCGCCGCACGGCGGGGCTCAGCCGCCGACCGCCGGCTGGCGCCTGTCCGGCCGCAGTGGCCGAGGAAGCGACCGCCTCCCCGTCCGATGGCTCGGCGGGCACGGTCATCTCCTCGCCCGCCACCTCGATCACCGCCAGCTCCTGGCCGATGGGGATGGTGGCGCCCTCCTGGACCGAGATCCTGGTCAACCGACCTTCGTAGGGTGAGGGGATCTCGGCGTTGACCTTGTCCGTCACCACCTCCACCAGCGGCTCGTCCCGGCGGACGTAGTCACCCTCGTGCTTCAGCCATCGCTCCACCGTCCCCTCGGTGACCGACTCACCCAGCTGCGGCATCCTGATCACGACGACGCCCATGCGGGGACCCTCCTGACCTCTTGGGGAACGGCGGCACAGAGACGAGCAATGGAGGCGACGCCCAGAATCGAACTGGGGATCGGGCTTTTGCAGAGCCCTGCCTTAACCACTTGGCTACGTCGCCACCGTCCTGCGCTCGGGAATTTTACCGCCTGTTGGCCTACCCTCCCATAGGTGTCGGATCGGTTCCGAGATGCCATGGCGGCGGTGGCCGCCGGGGTGGTGGTGGTCAGTGCCCGCGACGCCGAGGGCTTCCGCGGCCTCACCGCCAGCAGCTTTACCTCGGCCTCGCTGGAGCCTCCACTGGTGCTGGTCTGCCTCGATCGGCTGAGCCGGACCCGGGAGGCGATCGCGGCCAGCGGCGCCTTCAACGTGAGCGTGCTGGAGCGACGGCAGGAGTTCGTGGCCGAACGCTTCGCCGGGCGGGCACCCCTGGTCGATCCGGCCTGGCGGGCGGTGCCGCACGAGCTGGGAGCCAACGGTCTGCCCCTGGTCGCCGGCTGTGTGGCTTGGTTCGAGTGCCGCCTCCAGGTGCTGCATCCGGCCGGCGATCACGACGTCGCGATCGGGGAGGTGACCGACGCTGGCCGGAGGGACGGGGACCCGCTGGTGCTCTGGGACCGGGCTTTCTGGGGCGTGGCTTGAGCGGCCCCGCCCCGGCGCCTGGCCCACGGTGAGACGGCGGACTCCGAGCCGGTAGCCTGGGCCCGCAGGCCCCTGCAGCGGGGCATGATGGCCGCATGATCCGCGTGGCGGTGCTGGACGACTACCAGCAGGTGGCAGAGCGTATGGCCGACTGGACCTCGTTGCCCGAAGGGACCGAGGTCATCTTCTTCCACGACCACCTGGCCGAGCTGGATGCCCTGGTGGCGCGGCTCTCCGACTTCGACGTGGTGGTGGCGATGCGGGAACGCACCCCCTTCCCCCGTACCCTCCTCAGCCGCCTCCAGCGTCTGCGGCTATTGGTCACCACCGGCATGCGCAACGCCGCCATCGACCTCGAGGCGGCCGCCGAGCTCGGCATCACAGTGACCGGCACGGAGGGGACCGGCACCAGCACCGCCGAGCTCACCTGGGCCTTGATCCTCGCCCTGCTTCGGCACGTGCCGGAGGAGGATGCCGCGATCCGGGCCGGAGGCTGGCAGCACACGTTGGGCGTCGACCTGGCCGGGCGGACGCTCGGGGTCATTGGTCTGGGAAGGATCGGTCGGCAGGTGGCGGCGGTGGGACGCGCCTTCGGGATGGAGGTGACGGCCTGGAGCCAGCACCTGACCGAGGAGGCAGCCCAGGCCGCCGGGGTCCGGCGACTGGGCAAGCTCGAACTCTTGGCTGGCGCCGATGTGGTCACCGTGCACCTCGTCCTGAGCGACCGGACGCGGGGCCTCATCGGGGCCGCGGAGCTGGAGGCGATGAAGCCCACCGCCTACCTGGTCAACACCTCCCGGGGCCCGATCGTGGACGAGCAGGCCCTGATCTCCGCCCTCCGCTCGGGCCGGATCGCGGGCGCGGCGCTCGACGTCTACGACATCGAGCCGCTGCCCCAGGACCACCCATTGAGGACGACCCCGAACACGGTCCTGACGCCCCACCTCGGCTACGTCACCGAGGCCGGCTATCGGGTCTTCTACGGGCAAGCGGTGGAGGACATCATCGCCTTCCTGGCCGGCACCCCGATCCGGGTGCTGGCCGGGGGATGAGAGGGGCCGGGCCCAGCCCGCTGGGGCTGAGGAGACCACCCTCAGTAGGGGAGCTCCTCCTCCGCCATGTGGAAGTGGTGGCCAATCTCATGCAGGATCGTCCTCCTGACCTCCTCGACCAGCGCCTCCCAGCTGTCGCAGGCATCCTCGTGGGCGCGCTGGTAGATCGTGATCCGAGCCGGGAATCCACCCGGGGCCAGCGCCCCCGCCCCCTCGTAGCGGCCGAAGAGTCCCTTCCCGGACCGCTCCGCCACCACGAACTCGACCTCCTCCAGGTACGACTGGAAAGGCTCTGGCACCGCGTCGATGGCGGCCTTGACCGCCTCCTCGAAGCGAGCCCTGCTCACGCGCATCGCCACTCCCCTCGGACCCGGAGCTCCCAACGCCGGCCCACGCGGCCCTCGGCCACCATCGCTGTCGATGATAGGGGTCGCCACCGCAGGCCAGGGGCGGTTGGCGAGCGCCGGAACGCGCTACCGTTGGACTCCGGTCGGAATCGATCGTCGCCCAGGTACCAGAACGGGGGGTCGTGGATGGAACGGATCAACGAGGTGGTCGTGGTCGGGGCCGGCACGATGGGGTCCCAGATCGCCCTGCAGACAGCCTACAGTGGGCGCTACGACGTGACCCTGGTCGATTCCAATCCCGAGCAGCTGGCGCGGGCGCGGGCACAGAACCAGCGACTCGCCCACCGAGCGGTGGAGAGGGGCCGGCTGACGGCGGAGCAGGCGGAGGCTGCCTTGGCCCGTATCCGGGACGCGAGCGACCTGGGCCCCGCCCTCTCCGGAGCCGACCTGGTCATCGAGGCCATCTTCGAGGACATCGAGGCCAAGCGGGCGCTCTGGAAGGAGATGGGAGGGCAGACGCGGCCCGACGCCATCCTGGCGACCAACTCCAGCACCATCGTGATCTCACGTCTGGCTGACCTGGTCCCTCGTCCGGAGCGCTGCTGCAACTTGCACTTCTTCCACCCGGTCACGGTGCTGGAGCTGTGCGAGGTGGTCAGGGGCCCACAGACCAGCGAGGAGACCATCCAGACCGCGATGGAGTTCGTACGCAGCATCGGCCGGGTCCCGGTCCTGATCACCAAGGAGATCCATGGCTTCGTCGTCAACCGGATCCTGCTCGCGGCCCTGGAGGAGGCGTTCCACCTGCTGGAGGGCGGCTACGCTTCGGCGGAGGACATCGACGTGGCGATCAAGAAGGGCCTCAACTGGCCCATGGGGCCCTTCGAGCTCCTCGACTTCAGCGGCCTCGACGTCTTCCACGGCATCTGGGAGGATCGGGCCAGGCAGGAGGGTGGCCCCGGGGCCCCCGCGGTCCTGGTCGAGAAGGTCCGGAGGGGCGAGCTGGGACGCAAGACCGGCCGCGGCTTCTACGAGTACGCGACGACCTGAGCTCGCGATCATCGCTCGCCTGCCCGGACCTGAACGTATGGAGTAGAGGAAGCGCATGGACACCGTCAACCTCGGCCACAGCGGCCTCCGGGTCAGCCGGCTGGCGCTTGGCACCATGATCTTCGGGAGCCAGGTCGACGAGGGAACCGCCTTCACGATCATGGACCGTGCCTTCGAGCTGGGCATCGACTTCTTCGACACCGCTGACGTCTACCCTGTCCCCCCCTCGGACCAGACCGTGGGCCGATGCGAGGAGATCATCGGCCGCTGGCTTCGAAGCCGTGGCCATCCGGTCACCATCGCCACCAAGTGCGTGAACCGGGTTGGGCCGGGTCGGAACGATCAGGGCGGCAGCCGCAAGCACGTGATCGAGGCCTGCGAGGCCTCGCTGCGGCGGCTGGGGAGGGAGCGGGTCGACATCTTCTACCTCCACCACGGGGACCTCGACGCTCCCATGGAGGAGACGCTGGAGGCGCTGGACCAGCTGGTCCGGGAGGGCAAGGTTCACTACCTTGGGGTCTCGAACTTCGAGGCCTGGCAGCTGGGCCTGGCCCTGGCCGTGATCGCCGAGCGCCGCCTGACTCGGATCAGCGTGGTGCAGCCACGGTACAACCTCCTCCACCGTGTCGACGAGCGGGACCTGCTGCCGCTGTGCCGAGCTACCGGGATCGGGGTCACCCCGTACAATCCACTGGGTGCGGGCATGCTGACCGGCAAGTATCGACGCGGTCAGGAGCCGCCCGCCGGATCACGATTCGCCATGGGGGAGTATGGCCGCGTCTACCAGCGGCGATATTGGGATGATCGGATGTTCGACGTGGTCGAGACGGTGACCGCGGTGGCCCGGGAGATAGAGGCAACTCCCGCTCAGGTCGCCCTCGCCTGGACGCTTGCCCAGCCCGGGATCACGGCTCCGATCGTGGGCGCCTCCCGGCCTGAGCAGCTGGAGGACAACGTGGGTGCCCTGCGCCTCCAGCTCTCGCCCGATCAGCTTGACCGTCTGGCCCGAGTGTCGCAGCCTTTCGTCTAGACCACCAAGGCACGTGAGGTGCGGGTGTGGCGAAACGGCAGACGCACGGCTCTTAAAAAGTCGGGGGTGTCGACCCGTGTGGGTTCGAATCCCACCACCCGCACCAACGTCCCCCGATCCCCATCGGGGGGTGCCTGCCAGCCAGCTGGATGATGGCGTCCCGCGGGGCTCAGTCGGTAGAGGTTCCTGCCATCGAGGCCTGACCGACCCGCGCCGCCCGCCAGGCGGCCAGCGACGCCGCTACGAGCCCGCAGAGCAAGGCCCCGGCTAGGGCACCGACCCCCAACGTGAACTCGACCGGCGGCCCTGCGCTCCAGAGGAGGACACCGCCCAGCCAGACCTCGAAGGTCAGCGAGCGGCCGAGGATGGCCGCCGTCAGTTGTAGGGCGCCGAGAACGCAGCACTGGACCAGCACGGTCGCCACCGGGACCAGCAACAACGCCCTCAGCGCCGCCCATGCCGGCGGCACGAGCGAGCGGAGCCAAGCCCGGCCGGCGGCGAGGAAGACGTCGACGACGGCGCTGACGTTGGGATCCACGTCCTCCAGCAACGCCTCCATCTCCTGGCCGTACCTCCGCCGCCAGGCTGGCGGGAAGAGCCAGGCCAGCCTGGTGAACGTGTTCCGCCTCATGCCGGTACCCCCAGGCGAGCCAGGCCCGCCGTGCTCAGCGTCCGCATTGCCTCCAACCGCTCCCGCAGCACCTCGGCGCCCCGTTGCGTGATGCGGTAGGGCCGTCGCCGACCTGTCGCGGCCATGGCCTCGATCAGCCCCTGGCGTTCCAGGCGTGGGATCGCGGTGTAGAGGGTCCCCGGCCCCAGGTGCACCCCGGTCAGCCGTCGGACGTCCTGCATGATGCCGTAGCCGTGGCGAGGGCCGCCAGCCAGGCTGGCGAGAATGAGCAGCTCTGGATCTACCTCCTTCTTCATACGTCATACGATACATCGCGATACGATATTTGTGGATCGGGTCGAGGGCGGCCCGACCAGGGCCGTGTCCTTCCGGGCCCAGGGGTGCCGCCGAGATCGCCGTCCGATGCCTCTGGCCTCGACGGACGCCAAGGTGCGCCCTCGGCCCTTCGCAGGGCCCGCCACCTCTACCATGGACAGCGCCCCAGCGGTGGGATGGAAGCCGCATCGATCGGGTGACCACAGCCCCGAGCTGCGGGCTTAAGATTCGACACGATGCCCAAGCGGTTGGAGGAAGAACCTGACGAAGCGCCGGAGGCACCTCCGGCCGCGGTCATCCCCTCGGTGCCTCCTGAGGGGCAGGAACACGAGTACCGGACCGAGATCATGACGGCCGAGCAGGTGCTGGACGGGACCACGTTGCCCGAGCAGCTCACCAAGGCCGCCGCCGAGGGATGGGAGCTGGTGGACATCATCGCGGCCGGTGAACGGCACGCGGTCCTGCTCCGCCGAGCTCGGCGAGCCAACCGGGCCCACCATCCGGTGGGCTTCACCCCCCCGGTGCGCTGATGGTGTAGCCATGCGTCGACGCCGGCGGGTCCTGGTGGTCGAGGACGATGCGGCAGTCAGAGCCCTGGTGGGGGAGGTGTGCCGCAACGATGGCTACGAGGTGATCGAGGCCGCCCGAGGGCAGCAGGCGTTGCAGATCGTCGAGGCCAGCGAGCCCGACATCCTCCTCCTGGACTGGGTCCTCCCTGACCTCAGCGGCATCGAGGTGTGTCGGGAGCTCCGTCGTCGAGGGGTGACCTGCCCCATCCTGATGCTGACTGGTCGCACCGCGAACGTGGACGTCATCGTCGGCCTCGAGGTGGGGGCCGATGACTACATCACCAAGCCGTTCGACGCCCGGGTGCTCATCGCTCGCCTGGGAGCTCACCTTCGTCGGATGGAGATGGCAAGCGGAGGATCCGTCAAACGTCGCTTCGTCAGCGTTGGCGACGTCACCATCGACACCGAAGGACGGAGGGTTCGGGTCGGCGACCGAGAGGTCAGGCTGACCATGACCGAGTTCAACCTCCTTGCCCTGCTGGCGGCCAACCCGGGGCGAGTGCTGACCCGAAGCCAGCTCCTCGAGAAGGTCTGGGGCTACATGGCCGATGTGGACCATCACTCGGTCGATCCCCACGTGCAGCGGCTGCGCCGCAAGCTCGAGTCCTCGGGCGACGCCGGGATCGCGCTGGAGGCGGTCCCAGGGCTCGGATATCGGCTCTCGCCCCGGACCTGACCCTCTCCCGCGGCCGGGGTCGGACTGGGCGCGACCTGGGCGGCGCTGGCCTTGGGCACGCTGGGGTGGCGATCCTGAGCGGTGTGGTGCCGGGGTGGCCGTCACCTTCGCCGTTCCGGGCCGCTCGCATCCTCCGGGTTCGGTTGGCGGCTCGTGTGGCGAGCCGACAGGTCGAACGGACGAGGTCCTCGTCACCCGGTCATCCGCCAGCGCCGTAAGCCCTATGCCGCAGGCCCAGGGGCGACGAGAGCCGCACGAGGCTCGCCGTCGGGATCCTGACGCGCACGTGCCCCCCTCTGCCTGGCAACATTGGTACCCCGATGGCAACACGACGCGCTCGACGACCTTCGGGTGAGCCCGAGGTCAGGCCGAGTTGGCCGATGCGTCCGCTGCCGGCGCTGGCCATCAGTGCGGCCGTGGTCGCGGTCGTGCTGGCGGCAGGTGCCGCCATGAGCTGGCTCTTAGCCCCTCACCCGAGCGGTCCGTTCGCCACCTGCACGACCGCCGAGCAGCTGGCGCCACGGCACTACGCCGCCCCGCCGCCGATGTGCATCGACCCCACGGCCTCCTACCAGGCGACCATCCAGACCAGCAAAGGGTCGTTCACGATCCAGCTCCTGGCCCGGTCTGCCCCGCGGACGGTCAACAACTTCATCGTGCTCGCCGAGCACGGCTACTTCGACCACCTCCACTTCTTCGACAGCCGTGCCTGGGTCATCCAGGCCGGCGATCCTCTCGGGAACGGGCACGGGGGTCCCGGGTACGACCTGCCCCCAGAGCCCACCGCCAGCGGTGGCTGGTCCCCCGGCTCGTTGGGCATGGCCAGGTTCCCGGACGGCAGGATCAGCGGCTCGCAGTTCTTCATCCTGAAGCAGAGCTGGCCGGGCGGAAACCCTTCGGTGGACTACAACCACTTCGGGAACGTCACCAAGGGGCTCGACATTGTCGGTCAGCTGACGTCATCCGACACCATCATCAGCGTCCAGGTGAAACGAGCATGATGTGATCCGGTTGGGGCACCCCCGTCCGTATAATCGCATGGAGGTTTTCTGAAGCGATGCCATTTGGCTTTCATCCGCTGTGGCTCGTCGTCCTCCTCGTCATCGTGCTGATCATCTTCGGCCCCGGCAAGCTTCCGGAGCTCGGAGGGGCGCTGGGGCGGGGGATCAGAGAGTTCCGCAAGACCTCTAGCGAGTTGAGCGAGGAGATGCGGAGCGCGATCGACGAAACCAGAGGATCGGCGACCGACCCTGGCCCGACCACGGCCTCGACGACCACCGCCGAGCCAGGGCACGTGGCGAAGACCGAGCCCGAGGCCAAAAGTTAGACGCCGAGGATCATGGCCCTCCTCGGCCGGGGCTCACGCCAGTCCCGTCGCCGGGATCCCGAGGCGCAGATGACCGTCATCGAGCACCTCGAGGACCTTCGGCGCGCGCTCATCATCTCGATCATCGCCTGGGTGGGGGGGACGATCGTCGCCTACGCCTTCTGGCATCAGACCTTCGAGTTCCTCTTGCACCGGGCGGGGCTCCAGCAGGCCTTCTTCCTGAACGTCACGGGCGGATTCATGTTTGGCCTGCGCCTGGCCTTCTACATCGGCATCCTGGTGGCTGCCCCGGTCATCCTGTGGCAGATATGGTGGTTCGTGAGCCCAGGCCTCCTTCAGCATGAGAAACGGGTCTTCTTCCCGCTGGTCTTCTTCAGCTACCTCTTCTTCCTGGCCGGGGTGGCTGCTGCCCTGTTCGCCCTGCCCATCTTCATCAAGATCCTCACCTTTCCCGGCTTTTTCGCCCCGGCCGAGCTGAAGTACCTGCCCGACGTCAGCCAGCTCCTCAACTTCATCCTGCTCATCTGCCTGGGCTTCGGGCTCGTCTTCGAGCTGCCGGTGGCGCTCTACGCCCTGGGGCGCCTGGGGATCATCAACTCGCGCTGGCTGTACCGCAACCGGCTGTACTGGATCCTGGGCCTCGGCCTCCTGGCCAACCTCATGACGCCAGGGGCCGATCCCATCACGCCATTGATCATGTTCGTCCCCCTCTGGATCTTCTGGGAGGGGGCGACGCTGGCCTTGAAGCTGTCAGGGCGCTAGGATCACGACGATGCCCCGACCCGATGGCCGTGAGCGGCCAGATCAGCTCCGCCCCGTCGAGATCAAGCTGGGGGTGAACGTCCACGCCGAGGGCTCGGCGCTGGTCTCCATGGGCCGCACACGGGTGTGGATCACGGCCAGCGTGGAGGACCGGGTGCCCCCTCACCGTCGAGGAAGCGGCCTGGGCTGGGTGACCGCCGAGTACGCCATGCTCCCCCGCGCCACCCACGACCGGAGCCAGCGGGAGGCCAGCGCCGGTCGCATCGGCGGCCGGACCCACGAGATCCAACGGTTGATCGGGCGCTCGCTCAGGACCGTGGTCGACATGCGCATGCTCGGCGAACGCACGATCACCCTGGACTGCGACGTCCTGCAGGCTGACGGTGGCACCCGGACGGCCTCGATCACCGGCGCTTTCGTCGCCATGTACCAGGCCATCCGCCGCATGCAGGAGGCCCGCGTGATCACTGGCAACCCGATCCGGCACTACGTCGCAGCGGTGAGCGTGGGGGTGGTCGACGGTGAGCCACGTCTGGACCTCGACTATGCCGAGGATTTCCTGGCCCATACCGACATGAACGTGGTCATGGCCGAGGACGGGCGCTTCATCGAGCTGCAAGCGACAGCCGAGAAGGAGCCCTTGAGTCACCAGCAGCTGGACGAGCTGCTGGCCCTCGCCGGCCGGGGCATCCGTGAGCTGATCACCCTGCAGAAGCGAGCCATCGCCTCGCTCGGATGACCATCTCCAGCCGTTCCCTTCCCCGTCTCGCCATCGCCTCCGCCAACCCCGGGAAGGTGGCCGAGTACCGACGGCTGCTGGGCGACCTGGAGGTCGAGCTGGAGGGGGTCGAGCCGAGGGTGGTCGAGGACGGTGCCTCCTACGAGGCCAACGCCGCCCTCAAAGCCGAGACGGTGGCCAGGGTGACCGGGATGCCGGCGCTGGGCGATGACAGCGGGCTGGAGATCGAGCCCTTGGGGGGCTTCCCCGGGCTCCATTCCGCGCGCCTGGCCCCTACCCAGGCAGAGCGCAACCGGATCGTGCTGGAGCGCCTGAGCGGCCATCCCAAGCCCTGGCGGGCCCGGTTCGTGTGCGCCCTGGCGCTGGCCGTCCCCGGTCGACCCACGCGGGTCTTCACTGGTAGCTGCGAGGGGGAGATCGTCACGCCTCGGCCGGGCAGGGGGTTCGGCTACGACCCCCTGTTCTTGGTGCCGGAGGTCGGAAAGACCTTCTCCGAGATGTCGCCCGAGGAGAAGGACCGCTGGAGCCACCGGGGGGCGGCGACGCGGGCGCTTTGGTCCAGCAACGTCCTCACCGAGCTCGGCCTTCGGGCTGCCGGCTGAGGCTGGCGACCTCAGGACGACGCTGGTGCGAGCGCGGCCAGGGCCGCGTCCAGGTCGGGTCGGTCCGCTGCCTCTCGGAAGCGCTGGACGAACCGTACCTCGCCTGCCGGTGCCAGGAGCAACAGCCCCCCGAGCTGGAAGGGATCCCCCTGCAGGCCGGTCTGCACATGACCGGCCAGCGTGGCGCTGAAGCCCGCCAGCAGGCTCCTCGGGCTCAAGGTCCCCATGACGCTCCGCCGCATGCCGGCGGCCAGGTAGACCTCGCGAGCGGGGTCGGTGTAGACGCCGATGTCCGGCGCGTAGTGGGCCTGGAAGGCCCTCGCCTGCGCCGGGGTCCCGTTGCCCACGAAGGCCAGATCCGCCCCGCGGGCACGGATCTCAGGCAGCCTACCGCGCACCTGCACGGCCGTTGCCTTGCAGTGTGTTCAACCGAAGTGCCGCAAGAAGCAGAGGAGGAGCGGGCGATGAGCGGCGAGGTCACGTATCCTCACCGCACGGCCCTCACCGTCCAGGACGCTGAGATCGGCGAGCGTGGCCACCATCTGAAGCTTACGCGGATGGAACAGGGTGACGTTCCTCTGGCGGGGCGGTTGCCAATCCCCCCGGGATCGGGGCGATGATGCGCTCATCGCTCTGGAATTGGTCGAGGTCGCCGCTGGAGGCGCTCGTCCATGATGGGTCAGGGGACGATCAGCCGGAGTTCCCCTCCGCCCTCTCCCTGGAGGTGCTGCACCCCCACCTCGTCCGGCGCCTGGCCGCGGCCATCGGCCCTGGTTTCGGGGATGGGCAGGTCCGGCGGGGCACGGGCGCTGCTTCCGGCCGATCGTGTCGTGGTTCGTGGCCAACCCTGGGAGGCCAACCAGGAGTTCGTGGGACCCTCCGCCGAGTCAGGAGCCCGGGCTGCGTCCGGATCGGGGGGTGGTCGACGAGGGAGGGTGAGCGCCATCGATCCGGACGGCGGGCCGATCGCCCCCGGCTGGCAGGCTGGCCATGCCTGCCTGCCAGAGGCACCTGATGGGACGGTCGCCCTGGCATCGCCACGGTGGCGGCGGTGTGGCCGACGAGCGAGAGCAGCCGTCACGTCCCGGAGCTCCTGCTGGACCGGCGTGCCATGGGCCGGGGGCAGCCAGGTGGGGACGTTGGTCGCCGCCATCCCCAGGGCGGGGCCAGCTGGATCAGCCTCCCGCGGGGGGCTGGTGGCCTGAGCGGCGGGCCAAGCCGGCCGACGGCGCCGCCGCGCGCCTCCTCACCTGGAGCCCAGACCGGCCTAGACCGTGGGCCCTGGCCGCTCGACCTTCGAGGTCACCGCGGGGGTGGTGCGAGCCCCGCATGAGTGAGGGTCGTGGAGTCGCGGCGGGGACGCTCCTGGAAGGCAGCCAGGCCCCTCGACGAGGAGGGGAGCTGATGCCCTCCGCGACGAGCAGGGCTGCCAGGCACCTCCCATCCGGTCCGCTCCAGTCGGATGCGCTCGTCCCTTTCTGCTTCTGCCACGGTCCCATGGCCGACGGCCCCCACCCGGTTGACCGCCAGGCCGCATCCCCATGGCCACCCCGAGGAGATGACCGGCTATCCGACCGCCCCCTTGGGGTTGCAGCGACGACCGAGCTCCCTTGTGCTCAGACCCGCCAGCCACTCCCTGCCGTGCTCGGGGAAGGGGCGGGGAGGCGCACCTTCCACCCTCCCGAGGGGAGCAAGCCGAGAGGCCTGCTCGGCCAGGAAACAAGCCCAGTTCGAGAGCCCGGCAGAGGCTTGGAGACGAGGCCCATGAAGCGCTCGCCTGCTTCGGTGTACCAGCGCTGGAATTCGTCCTGGTCGAAAGCGGGCCCGCCACCCATGAGGCCATTACGGGGGGCGAGTTCGTGTCGGATCCTGCGCTGGCCAGGACCTGGCCGACGTCCCGCCGGGGCACCTGACTTTCCGTTGCCGCTGGGTGATCGATAGCGCTCAAGCGGCACCCCCTCACGAGGTTCCCCTCGCGAGCTTCGCGCTTCCTCACCGTGCGCCCGGGAAGTCCGGGGCTTCCCCGGGTCCCCACGAGGCCAGCCTCGTGTCTGGCAACGGACGGCTGAGCCGGCAATGGACGTGCCCAGCTCAGCACCACCCGGGCCACCAGCACCATCCTCCTCGACCCCGTGGCCGTCCACCGCTGCCGCTCACCCGCTGGCTCGGGAGCGTTCCCAGGTCCGGCTCATCCTCGGTCCCTGCTCTTGCCCCGAGTGCTGTGGTCTCGCCGAGCCGACGGCGGCTGAGGGAAGGCTCCGCCGGCCGGATCATCGGGCGCCACCGATGCGCAACGGCGGAGCGCTCGAATCCCTGCCGGGAGCTGAGGCTCACGGCCGACGTTGGCGCCGCTCGCGGCCGATGTTGGCCACCACCAGGGCCACCACCGTCACCAGGTACACCTGGCCCATGAGCGCCTCGGTCACGGACAGCATGCGACCCAGGTCGCCACGGGCGGTGAGGTCGCCGTACCCGACCGTGGTGAGCGTGGCGTAGCTGAAGTACAGGTAGTCGACGCTGTCGGCGCTGGCCTGGGAGGCGAAGAACGGCGCCGACCCGGCCAACGCGACCAACTCGTACAAGGAGGCGAACAGGAACCCCACCAACAGGTAGACGCACACTGTCCCGGCCACCGTCGAGAGGTTGACGAACCGGTGTTGTGCCACGCGCAGCGCAACCGCGGTGGGGGCGATCGCCAGCAGCACCACCAGGATCGACTGGTTGATGAGACGTGAGGGCCGATCGCCCTCCCCCAACACCGTGATCACCGTCAGGATGAGCAGGACCGCCAACACGAGTGCGGTCACCTGAAGCCAGCGGGATGGCACCGCGGAGGCCTTGAGGGCCATGAGGACGACGATCGCGACCAGGCCGAGGCTGGCCGGACGTCCCCAGCGCAGGTCTCCGAGCAGCCCGAAGCAGATGATGGAAGCGATGATCAGCAGGAGCAAGACGCCGTACCGATCCCATCCCCACCAGGATCTCACCCGGGCGATGCCCGCCTTGGGGTGCCCGCGCCGTTCGCGCGTCGTCCCAGGCCCTCCGGCCCCTGGCTGGCCACTGGCAGGGTCACGTAGCGTCGTAGCACGACCCTACGATGTCGAGGACGGCCTCGCCGCCCATGGAAGGCCACCGGCCAAGACGAATCCCTGCGCGCCGGGGGACGGGGAGCTCGAGCCAGGTGGCGTCTTCCGGGGCCGACCGCTGAGAATACCCGGCCATGCCACAGGACATTGGTGATCATCTGGCCTTCCTCTATGGCCCGGCTCGGGCAAGGGCCATCGAGCTGCGCCTTCGACAGATGCTCTCTGAACACCAAGCTCGGCATCGGCCCAGCGACGGCGCCCGCCGCGAGCTGACCCATGGCGATGTCCTCGTGATCGCCTACGGCGACCAGGTCCGGAGGCCGGGAGAAGCGCCGTTGCGCACCCTGGGCTCGTTCCTGGAGGCCCATGCAGGCGACCTCGTCAACGCTGTCCACCTCCTCCCCTTCTTTCCCTCCTCCTCCGACGATGGGTTCTCGGTCGTCGACTACTGCATGGTCGACCCCGAGCTCGGCACCTGGGAGGACGTCCGCTCGATCGGGCAGCGCTTCGGTCTCATGGTTGACGCCGTTTTCAACCACGTCTCTGCCCGCAGCCATTGGTTCCGGCGTTTCCTGGCCGGAGATCCTCAGTACCGTGGGTGGTTCATCGTCGTCGACGGTGACCCCGACCTGAGCCAGGTGGTGCGGCCTCGAGCCTTGCCCCTCCTGACCACCTTCGAGACCGCCGACGGGCCGCGAAAGGTGTGGACCACCTTCAGCGCGGACCAGGTCGACCTGGACGTCCGCAACCCCGAGGTGCTTCTGGCTCTGATCAAGGTGCTGCTCTTCTACGTGGCCCAGGGAGCGAGCCTGATCCGGCTGGACGCCATCGCCTACCTGTGGAAGGAGATCGGCACCCCCTGCATCCACCTGCCTCAGACCCACCGCGTCGTCCAGCTCCTGCGGTCGATCCTGGACGAGGTGGCACCGTACGTCCTCCTGGTCACGGAGACCAACGTGCCCCATCGTGACAACGTCTCCTACTTCGGCGACGGGACCAACGAAGCGCAGATGGTCTACAACTTCGCCTTGCCCCCGCTGGTGCTGCACGCGCTCGCGACCGGCGAGGCACGCGACCTCACCCGCTGGGCGGCATCGCTCGAGATCCCCTCCGGCGGAGCCACCTTCCTCAACTTCCTGGCCTCGCACGATGGCATCGGGCTCACCCCCGTGCGCGGCATCCTCCCCGACCAGGAGATCGACGCCCTGGTCGAGCGCGCTCTGCGGCACGGGGGCTTCGTCTCGTACAAGGACGACGGCCATGGCTCCCGCAGTCCATACGAGCTGAACATCAACTACTTCGATGCCCTCTCCGACCCTGCTGCTGACGAGCCGCTCCAAACCCAGGTCAACCGCTTTCTCGTCGCCCATGCCGTCATGCTGTCGTTGGTCGGGGTTCCCGCCCTCTACCTCCACTCGCTGCTCGGGTCCCGTGGTGACCGGGCGGGGGCAGAGGCCAGCGGCATCCCACGTCGGATCAATCGTCAGAAGCTGGCTTCCGAGGACCTTGAGCGGGAGCTGGCCGAGCCGGGCTCGCTGCGCGCCATGGTCGTTGAGGGACTCTCCGCCCTGCTGGCCAAGCGACGGGCCAGCGCGGCCTTCCATCCCGCCGGCCGTCAGCGGGTCTTGGATCTCGACCCTCGGGTATTCGCCCTGCTTCGGACCTCACCCGACGGCCGCCAGTCGGCGCTTTGCTTGCACAACCTCTCCCCGGAGCGGGTCACTCTCCAAGCGACTGGCCAGACCCTCGAGGATGGCCTCGGGGTGGTGTTGGAGCCTTACCAGGCTCGCTGGGTCATCCAGACGGCGGGGGAGGGGAGTGAGGCCTTGGTCGCGCAGGCTCCGAGCGAGACGTAACCCCCGGCCGCCCGACCGGTCCCTGTGCCCGAGCGGGCCGCTCGGCTCGCCCTCACCAGGTCACGGGGAGCTCGTGCAGGCCCCCGGTCAGCACCCCCTCACGCGTCCGCAATCGCTCGACGGGCACGGCCAGGCGCAGGTTCGGGAAGCGAGGGAGGAGCCGCTCGAACACCGCTCGCAGCTCCACCCTCGCCAAGGGGGCCCCGATGCAGAAGTGGGGGCCATGGCCAAAGGCAAGGTGAGGGTTGGGCTGACGGGTGATGTCGAAGCGGTCCGGGGCTGCGAACGCTCGTGGGTCGCGATTCCCGGCGCCGATGTCGAGCAGGACCGCGTCCCCGGCACCGATCGTGACCCCGCCGATCGCGACCTCCTCCCGCGGATACCGGAGCAAGCCGTGGCCTCCGATGAGCGAGGCACGCAGGATCTCCTCGACGGCGGTGTCGACCAGAGATGGGTCAGCCTGCAGCGCCATCCGCTGATCGGGATTGGTCAGCAGGAGCAAGGTGCCCAGGTCGATGCGCACCACCGTGGTCTCGTGACCGGCGAACAGCAGCATCGCCGCCAAGAAGGCGACGTGCTGGTCGGGAAGCGAGCCAGCCTCCGCCATGCACAGGCCGGAGATCACGTCGTCCCCGGGATGGGCACGCTTGTGAGCCACCAGCGCGCGCATGTACGCGACGAGCTCGGCCAGGGCCGCCTCTGCTCGTCGCCGGTCGTGCAAGCTGGCGATGTCGCAAGACCAGCTACGGAACTGCTCCCGATCCGCGGAGGGCACGCCCAGCAGCTCGCAGATCACCAACACTGGCAGTGGGAAGGAAAGGGCCTCATGGAGGTCGACTGGCGGTGAGCGTCGGGCGAGCGCCGTCAGCAGCTCGTCGACCAGGCCCTCGACCCGAGGACGTAGCGCCTCCATGCGCCGGGCGGAGAAGAAAGGGGTGAGCAGCCTGCGCATGCGCGCATGGTCCGCGTGCTCGGTGGCGTAGTTCTCGGCCGGGCCTCCGAACAGGATCGAGTCGCTGATGCGAGGCGCGTGCGCTGGATCCGGATGAGAGCGGCCCAAGCGATCGTCGTTCAGGAGCCGCTTCACCTCCGCGTAGCGGACGACGAGCCAGGCCTCGTCGCCAGCCAGCGTGCGCACCTTGGTGAGCGGGCCTCGGGCTTGGATCTGGCGCACCAGGGGAGGCGTGACCAGCGGGTTCGGCCGCTGGAAGGGCATGGCGGGGAGGTCGTCCGGTGCGTTCATGGCTCCTGTGAGATGGTGAACTCAGTGATGTACACACCATCATAAACAATTTCGAGTGTAGGATCGCGCTGACCCCATGCAGACTGTCCCCTCTGGCGGCCAGCGCCTGCGTCGTGCGCAACGCCGCGAGCAGATCCTGGCCGCGGCAACTGAGGCCTTCGCTCGGGCCGGGTTCGCCAGGACCAGCCTCGACGACGTGGCCGCGGCGGCGGGTGTCAGCCGCGTCATCCTCTACCGCCACTTCGCCTCCAAGGCCGACCTCTACCGGGCAGTGCTTGAACGGGCCCGTCAGCGACTGGTCACGGCCATCGGTGAGGATCACTACACGCTGGCCAGCGTGGACGCCCTGGTGGCCGCGGCAGCGGAGGACCCGGCCGGATTTCGGCTCCTCTTCCACCACGCCGCCAGGGAGCCCGAGTTCCGGGAGGAGATGGATCGGTTTCGCGCCGACATGGTGGCGGTGGCCTACCGTCACCTCGTCGACACCATTCCTGACCAGCCGTGGGCCGAGTGGGCGGCACGGCTGACCCCCATGGTGGCCGCCGAGGCCATCATCGCATGGCTCGACGTTGGCCAGCCCGATCGGGACCGAGCCGGGGCAAGGATCCGGGAGGTCCTGGCCGCCGTCGTCGGAACTGCCCGGGCTAGCTCCTGAAAGGCAAGCTCGCCGGGATCCTCCTGCGCTGAGGGGCATGGAACTGGCCTCGGTGGCGAGGAGGAGGATGGAGGCCCGGCCAACCTCGACCACGTTATTGCCATCCGCTGCTGCCGCTCACCCGCTGGCTTGGGAAGCGCCCCCAGGTCCGGCCCATCTTCGGTCCTCGCCCCTGTCCCCACCACCCGGTGGGGCGGGTCCAGGGAGCGATGAGCACCTACCTGGCCAACACCCTGGTGGAGACCATGGCCGGACGGGCACGTCAGGTCCAAGCCTTCTTTCAGGAGCCCAGCCAGAGCAGGGGTTGCGATGCGCCTCACCGCTCCGATCGCCCTGGTTGCCCAAGCGCGTAGAGGTCGCGGGAGGCGGCTCAGCGGTGCATCCGCCAAGTGGACCGTGACGGTTGGGCCCCTTCGTCGGGAGGTGTCGGTTGGCATCAGAGTCCGGTTGGCCGGGGAACGCCTTGAGGTCCTGGCCATGGTCCGGGAGCTGGGGATCCATCCCCAGAGCGTCCGCCTCTGGCCGAGACGGTTCCACGAGCAAGGCATCCCGGGGCTCGCGGACCGACCCCGATCCGGTAGGCTGCCCCCCTCGCCGTCCGAGGAGGTGGGCGAGGTGATCGCCACCAATCGCCTCCCGGACCCTGGACCGACTCAAGGCCCCCGAACCCGGAGCGGGGCGTCGCCAGCAAGTGACGTCGCCTCGACGAGATCCTCTCGGCGGAGGGCTTGCGCTGGCGAGGACAGGAGATCTGGCTCGGCGGGGAGGTGGACCCCGCGCTCGCCGAGCCAGGGGAGGATCACCCCCCGCCCCGCGGAGGCCCCGGAGGAGAGCGCGGTCGGGTGTCTGGGCGAGCTGGGTCCCGAGGGTGCCAAGCGCCTCCCGGGCCGGCGGCTCCTCAAGGCGTGGGTTGCCTCACAGGGGCCGCGGCCGGCGGCGCGGGCCCGGCAGGGAGGCCGACGGCGGACGACGGGGGAGGGGAACGGGTTGGGGGCACCCCCGCCCCCCAGTGGTGAGGCGTTCCCTGTGAGCCCCGGGAGTCGGGGAAGGGCGGGATCCAGGACGTCTCTGCCCTCCTCGACCACCTGCGTGCCGGCCGGGCCACCGACGGGCTCTGGTGCACCCGGCCCACCCCCGCCGGGAGCTCGTCCTTCCGCCCAAGGAGGCTACCGACCCGAGCCTGATCGAGCCCCGGGGGGAGGCGTTGCCTTCACTTACCCTTGAGGGCCGGCGGGTTGCCGGTGGCAGGAAGAGGGCGAGGCGGCTCGGGTGGCCACGGCCGACTGGGAGGCGCCTCGACCTCCGTTCCGATGGGCGCGGCGTCGAGGGCACCAACCCCGACGGCAACCGGGGATCGCCGTTGCCGCCGAGTACGCAGTAGCACTCACGCGGCACCCCTCACGGGGTTGCCCTTGCGGGCTTCGCGCTTCCTTGCCGCGTGCCCGGGAAGCCCGGGTCTTACCGCGGCTCTGCGCTTCACGAAGGCTCCAACTGAGCCTACGGGCGGGGTCCCCACCAAGCCAGCTTGGTGGGGTGCCCCGGGCGAGTACCTCGCCAGGTTGATCGCGGCGTT